>Ga0209374_1002390_pt1 | contig 16189 bp, 21 predicted proteins | sample SaaInlLV_DNA_10m_FD_184683 | JGI IMG/M metagenome (GOLD analysis project Ga0209374, IMG submission 184683) | Marine microbial communities from expanding oxygen minimum zones in the Saanich Inlet - SI075_LV_DNA_10m (SPAdes) (version 2) | ecosystem: Environmental > Aquatic > Marine > Unclassified ...
ACAAGTTGTGGAAACTGGAGTTTATAGTGGAATTTTCAAAGGACGTGTTTTTATCTCTGATTCAGGAGATACTGCAAAGAATCGTCTAGTTTCAATGCCTGGTGACACTGTTTATGCAAAGTATGTGGATTTCACTATGCCTGATGGCTCTACATCTAACATTTTTTCAGCAGCAATTGTTAAAATCTCTGGTCAAAACATGAATTCTCTACTTGATCAAATAGATCCCAAGTATCGTATGTCAAAATCTGTTGAAAAAGTCCCTGTTTGGATTAAAAATAATGCCGGTTGGTGGGCAAATGGGGATATTGATGACGATTCATTTGTTCAAGGAATTCAATTTTTGATCAAAGAAAATATTCTTGAGGTTGATTCAACTATATCATCAGAAAAAAATGATAAAATTCCGCCATGGATTAAAAATAATGCCGGTTGGTGGGCTGAAGGTCAAATAACTGAATCTGATTTTTTAAGTGGAATTAATCATCTTGTAAAAACTGGTATTATATCCATAAGTCAAAACTCTATTGAATCTGTATCTGATTCAATTGTTTCTGAATGTCAATCCATTAAATCTAATTACAAAAGACTCAATTGTGAAAAAGAAATTAAACAAAATCTTGAATTTACTGAATTCAAAAAATCTTCTGATGGATATGCTGTTGGATCTATAACTTACTATTATCCTGGAATTGGAAATTTTGGAAATGAATTTGAAATAAGTTCTTCTGGTCAGGCTATGCTTCGTTTAAGAATTCTAGCTGAAAATAACTCTAGTGAAGTTATTTCACTAAAATGTACTGGACCTTCAATTTGTAACTACGATGTTTGGGATGGCTCTAAAGCATTCAAGTATGCTGGAATGGACTTTATATCTGGTCAAATCCCAATTAGTCCTGGAACATCAATTATTTTCAATATGATGTTTGGACCAAATATTGGTTATGGTGGAAATCAATTCATATATGATTCCTCTAAAAATTATAATTTTAGGGTCAATGAAAGTTTTGGAAGTATTGAAATACCATTAAAAATTGAATAGTTTTTTTTAAACTTAATCGTATACCATCAAGTCTTTTTCTTCTAATAGACTGTGAATTTGGTGGACTGAACGATGAATTTCTTTTTCTAATTTAGCTCCAACACAAACTAGTTTTCCTGATGCAAAAATCAAGATGACTGTTTTTGGGTCAAGCATTCTGTGAATCAAACCTGGGAATTGTTCTGGTTCGTACATGCTTCTTGGCAATGTTCTTGCTGCTTGTTCCAAGTTGACTTTACCACCCAAGTTAATTGAAGAAACAATATTTTGAATTGAAACTACTGCGTCTTTTTTGATTTTAATTTTACCTTTTCTTAAAATTTTTACTACATTGGATACTGCTGTTTCTGCTAATTCTTGTGATTTTGCACCTGTACAAACCATTTTGCCTGAACTAAATAACAAAGTAGCTGTTTTTGGATTTTTAAGTCTAAACACTGCTCCTGGGAATTGCTCAGGATGGTACTCTACATCTGGGAATTTTTTTGTAATATCAACAAGGTCTAATTTTTGATCAATTGTGGCAGAAGCTACTACGTTAACAATTGCAATGACTGGTTTTGTTTGTGGCATCCTATCTCATTCTACCTTTCAATGCTCTGATCTAATCTCAGTCCTTTGTATCTATTTCTTATTGTTACTTCAGTTACATTTGCAGCTTCAGCAATGTCTCTTTGAGTTCTATCTTCTCCATTTTTAACACATGATAGGTATAATGCTGCTGCTGCAAGTCCCATTGGATCTTTGCCAGCAGATTCTTCATGTTCTTGTGCTTCTCTTAAAACTTTAATTCCATAACGTTTTGTTTTTTCAGAAATTTGTAATTTACTTGCAATTTTTGCAACACATTGTGTTGGATCAACTACTGGCATTTTTAATTCTAATTCTCTATGTAGTAATCTGTAACATCTTGCAATATCTTTTTTCTTAATGTTACCTGCATCTGCAACATCTTTCAATGTTCTTGGTGTTTCTGTATCTCTACAAGCTGCATATAATGCAGATGCAATTAGAGCCGAAATTGAACGACCTTTGACTAATCCTTTCTCTAATGCTTTTCTGTAAATGTAAGCTGCTTTTTCAATAACTGAATCTGAAAGTGAAAGTTTATCTTTTAATGTTGCAAGTTCACTTAATGCTTGTCTCAAATTTTTATCTGATGATGCATTAACTTTACTTCTACTATCCCAAGTTCTAAGACGTTCGATAGTACTTTTCATTGAAGTTGATAATGGTTTTCCAGATGCATCTTTGTTTAATGGATTGATAATCGTTGCAAGTCCTCTATCGTGCATTGTCAATGATGTTGGAGCACCTGTTCTTGTTGGATCTGCTCCTCCTTCTTTTGAAAATGATCTCCACTCTGGACCTGCATCTTGTAAAGTCTCAGAAATCACAAAACCACACTTGCCACAAAATCTCTCTCCTGTGACATTGTCAGTTAACATTCCATTTTTTCCACAACGACCACACAGTGTGTCCATATTCGTAATTTCTTGAACCAAAATAATACAGTATTTCACAACGCTGTTAGTATATAAGCTATTTCAAATTTTGTAAAAAAAGCCCTTTTTTTGATAAAATTGTGCCATATTGGTGGTTCTTTTGATACTTTATTGAAAGATGATTTCCATATTCTCTTTACTCTTTTCCAAATCTTATTACAAAAGTGAATTAATTGAATTTTATGACTGCATCTTCTGCATTATCTGAAATTACTCCTTCTGAATGGTTATCATTGAATCAATTTGTACAAGAATTAAAAGAAATTAATTCACAATGTATTTCAGTTTACTATCCATATGGTAAGGGCAAAGACACTATTCAATTATTACAAGAAACAACTCGTTCAGAATCATTAAAGAAAATCGAACAGAAAATTGAACAGAAAATATTGGAACTTAAAAAGAATCCTGTTTCTGTTGGAAAATTTACTAAAACATTATGTATATTTGGGTGGTTCAAAAATGAGAAAATTCACATCAAAGTAATTGGAACTTCTAAAAAATTACCTTATGTATACATGGTAAATAAAAAACCATATGTAAAACCTTTTTCTGATATTTTAAAAACAAATTATGATGTTTTACTAGTAACTGTTGATCAAAAAACTGCACGGATACAAAAATTCCATGGCAATCAAATTACTCAAGAATCTAAATTAAGAATTGATTTACAAGGTAGACATAAAAAAGGAGGACAAAGCCAAGGTCGATTTTTACGTGCAAGACAAACAAAAATTCATGTATTTTTCAAAAAAGTTGCAAATAAAGTTAGATTAATGGATGTTAATAGTGAGTTAATCCTTTTGGGTGGAAACGGTCCTGGCAAAACAGAATTTTATGATGAATTAAATTCTGATTTATCTTCTAAATGTAGATTTGTTGAAGGTTTATCTTTCACTACTGCAAAAAATGACATTCATAAAATATTGATTCATCATTTGTATGAATATAGAAAAAAACACATGAAAGAATTGATTCAAAAATATGAAAAATTAGTAAAAGATGGATTAACCGCCAAGAGAAATAATGTCATTTATCGTGCCTTAGAAAGAGGTAGTGTCGAAACATTAATTGTTTCTGCAAACTATCATACTAATTCTCAATTTAAAAATATCTTGAAAATGTTGGAAATTGCAAAAAAGACATCATGTAAAATTGAATTTGCTACATCGCCACAAATAATTAAAAAACTTGAATTAGATGATTCTGTTTTAGCAATTTTGAGATATAGAATAAAATAATCTTCTTTTGATTTTATTGATTGAAAATTCTTTCTCTTATTTCTGGTATGTGTTTGTATATGATGTCTCTAACTCTCATTTGGTCTTCATTTGTTGGTGGTTTTTCTTGTGCACTAAGTATGGCTCCACTCATTCCTAATGCCATTCCCATTACTATTCCATAGACAAATTCTTGAGCATTTTCCACTTTTAAGGTCTCTTTATTTTGTTTAATTTCCTCCATGTAGCCTGGAATTGTGGCTATTGCACCATTAATTGTTTGTAGAATTATTGCTTCTAATGGATCTTCACTCATAATCAAATTTAGAAACTATTCTTAATAAATTTGCATATTTCTTTTTCATTTTTTTTAAAAACAATACTTATGAGAATCTAAATTCATGCTAATTGAATGGGATTTAAAATGAAAAATGATGGTAAAAAAGATGGACGAAAGCAAAAAGGCCAAAAAAAAGCAGAACAACAACAACGAGTTAAACGCTATAAAAAGAAACAACAGGATAAGAAACATGGACCAAAACCAAAAAAATACTAGATTATTAATTTTAGTTAGATTTATCCGCTAAGATATTTAATTGAGGCTTTCTGAATGTAGATATGTTTTCCTTTTTTACTGCAAAACAAGCAAATGAAGCATTACCTGATGTAATTAAAAAATTTGAATATGCTTTGGCTAAAAAAAGTGATATTACAAAAATAGAAAAAGAATTACAAATGATTCTTTCAACTACTAACTCATTTGAAAAATATATGGAATTAAAAAAACAATTGAATTCTGCAATTACTAAATTTTATGAATCTGTTGAAATTTTAGAAAATACTGGTGTAATGATTAAAAGTATAGAGCAAGGATTACTTGATTTCCCTTCTAAAAGATTTGATGAAGAAGTGTGTCTTTGTTGGAAACATGGTGAAACTGAAATTAAATTTTGGCATGACAAAGATTCCGGATTTATGGGAAGAAAACCTATCGAAGTTAATGATGAAACTTTAATCTGATATTCTTTTTTTATCTCTACAGATACCGCAAAGATATGTTTTTTTAAATTTCTCTATTTCTATGTTGTATTCTTCTGTTTCAAAATATTTCTCCCCTGTCTTCATTCCTCCTGGAACTTTTTTATTACAATTAATACATTGTAATTCTAAATTAAATTTAATAATTTTTTCATTTTCTTCAATTTTCCCAAATCTCATGACCATTATTTTAGATTATTTTCATATAAAATTTGATTAAAATCAAAACTAACAAATTTTATAGTAAAAATTAGTATTGTTACTTATGATTTCAGTTTGGTTGCGTGTAATTCGAGTTCGTTTTTTGTTAGCATCTGTAATTGCCGTACTTGTAGGCTTGGCATTAAACTGGTCACAAAATGGTTCTATAGAATACTTTGATGCTATCTTGACATTTGCAGGTGTAATGGCATTACATGCAAGTGTTGATTTGCTTAATGATTACTGGGATTTCAAACGAGGAATTGATACTAAAACAACTAGAACCAAAATGAGTGGCGGAACCGGTGTGTTGCCTGAAGGATTGCTCAAACCTTCTTCTGTTTACCGTGCTGGCGTATTTTTCTTAGTACTTGGTGCATTGATTGGTAGTTATTTTGTTATCACATATGGAATTTTAATTGCAATAATTTTGGGTTTTGCAATCCTTTCAATTTATTTTTACTCTACAAAGATTGTCGATTCTGGTTTAGGTGAATTTTTTGTTGCTGTAAAGGGATCAATGATTGTTATTGGAACTTTTTATATTCAATCTGGTGAAGTCAATATTGAATCCATCTTAGCTGGAATTGTTATTGGAACTTTATCATCATTAGTTTTGTTTATTGCATCATTTCCTGATCATGATGCTGATAAATCAAAAGGTAGAAAAACATTAGTGATTACAGTTGGAAAAGAAAAAGCACGAAAATTATTTTGGATTTTCCCATTATTTGCTTATGGTGTTATTGTGATTGGAGTTGTGTTAAATCATTTACCTGTTTTCACTTTGATTAGTTTGATGAGTTTTCCATTAATTATTAAATCTGGAATTGGCTTACAAAAAAATTACGACTCTGTTGAAAATTTAGTTCCTTACATGAGTTCAACTTTAAAATTTAGTCGTCTTACTGGAATTTTATTTGTTATTAGTTTCTTAATCCCTCTCTGAGCAGATGTACACATAGTGTGACAATTCCCTTACTACATTATTCAATTTTAAGGGTTGAAATTATTGGTTAGATGATGTGAGGTGATATTTTCATTAAGGTGTTGGTTCTAAACACATTGGTTTTTCATATTCAGAGCATGCCATCTTTGTACATGCAAAATCTTCGATACCGTCTGGATTTGTCATAATCGTGCATGTGTTACATCCGTCATACCAAACCAAACAGCTTTGAAGTCCAATATCCGGCAGAGTAGATTTTGGATTCTCTATTTGTATTACATTACTTAGTAACATCCCAACAGTAAAGAGAATTAAAAATATGATTACTGGAAATATGATTATTTTTTTTAGATTCATGGTTTATCAAGTATGTTGCTCTTGATATGACTTTCTTAGGTTATTTTAGGATCCCATGTATTATCTTTATCATACACCTCTTGAACACAACACAGGTGTTGTTATGGTGAGAGAGTTTCGTCGTTGGGACTCTTCTCATTTATTTTTTAAGATCCTTTGCTGTTTACAATTATTATTTTTCAACAAGTAAAGTAACCACAATTTCTGTTTGATCATTCTCTAGGTCATCTTCTAATGTGATTTTTTTATCCACAAGTTTGTATTCTTCAATTAAAGAACCATACTCACTAAATCTTCTAACTAGTTTGCTTTTTGGAAGCACAACTACATCACCAGCATTATGATATGTTTCAACTGATTCCCCATTTTTTATTATGATTTTCATAATTTATCTAATAACTTACTCTTCATATTGATTTCTCAATGTGACTTTCAGTTGATTCGTTAAAGAATTCCTACCACAGACATAAATTTAGTGAAAATGTGATTCCTTTATGATTTCAGGATTTGCAACACCTCAAGGAACTGAAACTTTTAAACAAAATTCGAGCGTAAATTCTCTTAATTTTAATGACTTTGAAAATCTCCACCTATCCAATGTTGGAATTGGAACCTATCTTGGTGAACCTGATACTCGTACTGATGAATTAGTAAAAAATGCGGTTAAACAGTCTGTATTATCTGGTGTAAATGTAATTGATACTGCAATTAATTATCGTGCTCAAAAGGCTGAACGTTCTGTTGGTAAAGCAATATCTGAATTAATTGAAGGTGGGAAGATTTCTCGTGATCAGATCTTTGTAAGTAGTAAAAATGGATATGTCACAAATGATGCAGATATTCAAGAAGATTTTATGCAATATGTGATGCGTGAACTTGGAAAACCCGGTATTGTAAAGGAGGGTGATATCACATCTGGTTATCATTGTATGACTACTTCGTTTTTGTCTGATCAATTAGATAGAAGTCTAAAAAATCTAGATTTAGAATGTCTTGATTTGATGTATCTTCATAATTCTATTGAAGGACAAATCAAAGATGTGTCTAAAGAACAATTTTTAGAAAATCTAAAATCTGTTTTTGAACTATATGAACAAAAACGTGATGAAGGAAAAATTAAATTTTATGGAATGGCAACTTGGGAATGTTTTAGAGTTATGAATGATAATTCTCAATTTCTATTACTAGAAGATATTGTTGAAATGGCAAAAAATGTTGGTGGTGAAAATCATGGATTTAAATTCATACAATTACCCTATAACATGAATTATGATCAAGCTTTACTTGGTAAAAATCAATTAATTCAAAATAAGCCTGTTTCTATTTTGGAATCTGCAGTTACATTGGGAATTGGTGTATTTACTAGTGTTCCATTTATGCAAGGACGTCTTTTGTCCCCCGGTGTTATGCCTGATTTTAATGATTTGAAACCATCTTTACGTGCATTACAGTTTATTCGTTCGTCTCCTGGTGTACTTGCTCCTCTTGTTGGCCAAAAATTATCTGAACATGTTTCCGAAAATTTAGAAATTATGAATATTCCTCCAATGTCTAATGAAGACTTTCTTCAATTAGTAAAAAAATTAACTACGTAAGTTAGTTTTCTATTCTATGATTAAAATTTTAAATCAATAATTTTCATTAATTTGATACTTGTATTTCAAAAATTGGTCATTATACATTACTGAATCTATAAATAGAAATTAAAACAAAAAAATTTGTGCCAGTTGATCCTGTTTGTGGAATTGAACTTGATGAGGATATTGCCTTAATTCATGACCATAATGGAAAAAATTTCTATTTTTGCTGTAATGGCTGCAGAAAAATTTTCATAAAGAAACCCCGAAAATATAAAAATAATGTTTAGATTGGAAATGCCCCACACATTCTACAAAATTTTGAATTATTAATTCCATGTTTACAATATGGACATTTAGATACTAGATCCTCTTCTACAGGTGTCCCGTACAATTTTTTAAAAATTTCATAGTAATACATTGATTCTCTACTTCTAATTACTACTTGATCATTTTTCTCAATTGTTAGTTTTTTCTCAACATATTTTTCTTCATTAATTATTGATTCAAATAAGTTGGTTAACCCTACTGTTCCTGCTCCTTCTTGCATAGGTGATTTTTTTCTCCATACTATTTGTTCTGGTATGTATTTTTCAATTGTTTTACGAAGAATCCATTTCCCATACCTTGTACCATTTTCTTCTTTAACTTTGAGATTCACTGGTATTTGATTTGCTATTTCCACTATTTTTTGATTAAGAAATGGGGATTCTATTTTAATTCCTAAATGCTTTCCAATTTCTTGGGTTGGAAAATGCATTATTGAGCATACTCTTTTAATTTCTGATTCTAGTTCTTTTTCGGGTTTATTGACTAAAAAATTATATCCTGCAAATAATTCATCTGCTCCGTCTCCTGTAATTATTGATTTTTTATTATTGTCTTTTGCCCATTTTATTGCCAAATACATTACAACGTTATTACGAATTTCAATATCGTTAAAATTTTTTAATATTTTTATTGTGTTTTCTACTGCTTCCAGTATTTCTGATGTTGTTGAATTGTATATTGTTAATGGAATACCTGTTTCTTTTGAAATTCTTTGACAATATGTTAGATCAGTTGACACAAAATCTTCTGAAATTATTGCAATTCCTTCAACTTTCTTTCCCCTAAGAAAATGGGATATTATTGAACTGTCTAATCCCCCAGATAATGCAATTAATTCTGATTCACATAAATTACAAGATTCTTCTAAAATTTGATATAATTTTTTAGTAATTTCTTCCAATGATACTCTGGTTGTTTTGAAATTAAAATAGCTATGCCTAACATTATTTTTTACTTTATCTTGTTTATTGCAAACTTTAAATTCATACTTTCACTCATGAGAAATTATGTTACTACCTGCAGAGATTGAATCTAAAACATTAATTCCTGCATTAAGGGCAATCTTGGCAAAAAAATTAGCTGAAGAACATGATATTCGAGAAGATGAAATTTCTAAAATGCTTGGAGTTACACAAGCTGCAATTAGTAATTACATTCGTGGAACTCGTGGTGATCCTTCATTAATAGCAAAATTATTGGCAGAAAAACAAGTTTCACAATTAATTGATGAATTATGTGATCATCTTTCTTCTGATTTAGCTTATACTCCTTCAAGTCTTTCTAAATTTATTGGATTGTGTAATTACATTAAATCTAGTTTATTGATTTGTGAGATACATCATAATTTAGAAACTAATATTGATGAAAAAATTTGTAAAGAATGTGAAAATATGCTTCTTAAAGGCCCTGGCAGCGTTTACTAATATTTTTTAATAATAATTTGTGCAGTTGATGTCATACTACCTATCCCTGCTTCTTCCAATGTGTCTAGTTTGATTTTTTCTACTTTAGTACTTCCTACTAACATTTTTTCTGTAATTATGTTTGCAACTGCAACTGCATTTGGAATAGAATTTCCTCTTGCCTTCAAAATTACTTTATCTTGATTCATTAGCTTTGATACTACATCAACAGCAGTGAGCATTACTGGATCGTTTCCAATGTTTATTTCGGTCTGCTCTTGACCTTTCGGTTCATTTACTTCTTCCATGAGCATTATACAACATTCAGAAATTTTCTGTTCTTTTAAGTTTTATCGACGATTGGTTCTTTATTGGAAATAGTCGATTGGGATATTTTGATAATCACCATTTGGTAATACTCTTCTAATTGTAATTGGGATCACTTTTTTTTCTAATTCTTCCATTGATATGTCTAAAGAAATTCTTGCATCTTTTGGAATTTCAATGAATGGTGGAGCTCCTAATGATAATTGTAATGCTCTGGCACCCATAATTCTTGCTTTTTCAAATCTTGTTAGTGTTGGTGGACCAATTGTGATTTTATCCTTTTCACAAGGAATCTCAACTGCTTCATGTTCTTCAACTTTTTCTACTACTTCTCTACTTTCAATTTCTTTAATTCTATTTTCAAGATTTGATTGCTCTTTATCTGTTAATGGTTCTGTTGGATTAGTTACATTTTTTTCAATTAATTTTCGATAAGTGTCTAATGCTTTGTTTAATCCTAAATTTGGATCTGCTTCAGTTTCTAATGTTTCAGATTCTGGTGTAGCTAATTTTGGTTCTTCAGGATTGGACAAGTACAAAAATTCTCTTAAAACGTTATATAATCTAATCATTTTTAAATTAAAATTGTCTAATGAATCAGTCTCCAGAAAGCAATTAATTTTAGAAATTGATGGAAAGATAAAATTATCTTGTGATTTGAAACGACATCTATCTCCGAGAACTGTTGGTACTATTATGAGATCATTACCTTTAGAGGGTAATTCCCATTTACTCGGTAAGAGTATTGTTTATTTTGAAACTAGTGTTGACTCGGGAATTGAACGAGCTAGATCTGAATTTAAGAAAGGTGATGTTGCATTTTTACCTTCAACTGGTAGTTTTTGTTTTTTTGTTGGAAATGTTGAATCTGCAAAAACTATGACTCCTATTGGAAAATTTAAGGATGATAATGATGAATTAAAGAATGTTAAACCTGGTAATGTATTGCGTCTCTATGAGGAGACTACTTGATACAAGTGATGTCCTGAATATCCACCAACTCTTTTTACAGTTCCTTTTGATGTTGATTCTTTTAAGAATGCATTTGCTGCAGAAATTTTAACTCCTGTCTGTCTTGCAAGATCTTGTACTGTGATGACTTTGGAGTTTTGAATTACTTTCATAGCTTGTTGTTCATTTAACATAACTGTAATCTCGGCTTTTCTGACTCCGCTTTCGCCTTTATCTTTTTTACTTTTCTTTGAATCTTTAGAACCACTTGGTTTGTTTGCTCCAGCCATAAACGTAGAAAAAAATATTCCTATTATAAACGAATAACATATTTTTTGGATATTTTTTATAAAAATCTAAAAATGCTTGAGATTTTCTCAAATATAAATAACATATTGATCATGGTATCTTATGGGCATTGTTTCTAAAGGCGCACCATGTAATGTGGATGGATGTGACCAGGATGGCGCACGTTCACTAAATACCGCCAAAGTGGAAAACGCTGGGTTAAGAGTAAATTCTAAGGGCAAAAAAACAATTCTTTGCAAGGATCATTATAAAGAATGGAAAAAAGAATCTAAAGATGATAGAGATCTTGAACGTGCCAGATTTAATAAATTTTAATTGTTGTCTGGGTTTTTGAAATAATCTTCACTTAATTTATTGTACATTTCACCTATTTTTTTATAGAGTCTTTTTGGTTCTCGAGATTTTTGATTACTTAGAACGTATAGTGCTAGAATTGGAAATGCTATTGTTGCATCCGCATAAACTGTAATTATGCCGTCATGTGAGTCTTGAATCTTACCCCAACTTTTTCCCTCTTGTAATGTTGCACCTGATAATCCTCCTGTATCTGGTCGTGCATCTGTTATCTGAATGATGTATTCTTGACCACCATCATTTCTTTTCAAAATCTGATCTAATAGTGGACCTGTTTGCTGTGCTGTATTTTTTGGTACTCCTCCACCTAATTCTAGAATTGCTGATTTTTTTGAATCATATACAATTGCAGCCTGTTCTATAATTTCTCGAACAAAATCTAAATCATATTTTTTATTCTCTAATCTATGGACTGCTAAATTTAGTGCTAATGATGAATCCTTTATTGTGGAGATGTACACTGGAACATCATAATCATATGCTGTTGTGATAAAACTTTTTTCTGGATGTTTTGCAATTGCTTTACTTCTTTTACCTAGCAGATTACAGAACTCTGCTGTTGTAAAAGATTTGTCTTGAAAATCATTTTCAAACATTTTTTGAATTGTTTGATCTTCTGCTTCTAATGTTTCTTCAAACTTAATGTAGACGTCTCTAATTCTCACAATTTCATTTTCATATAATTTCATATCGTCAACATCAAAACTACCTTGTTTTACTGGTAATCCTAATGCAAAGTGATCTTCATGATACACATTTGCACCGGTGGTAACAATCCAATCTACAAACCCTCTTTCAATTAATGTTTTGATAATTCCACCAAATCCTACTGGTGTCATTGCACCTGATACTGTAAGACAAATGGTTGCATCTTCTTCAATCATTTTTGCATACAGTTTTGCTGCTTCACCTAATTGTCTACCATTAAATCCTGAATTAGCAAATACTTCTACAAGATCTTCAATATTCATCGTTGGATCTAATTTTATGTGTGGAATGTCCTTTCCATGAAATTGATGTGGATCCATTTTTACTAAGTTTTATTGACTGTAAATAATACTTGTGGCAGAAATGTTTTGCAATTTTTACTTGATTCTAAATGAAATATTACTTATCTAGGAATAATTATTTGAATAATGATATGGATATAATTGATTTACATGATCCTAGTAGAGTAAATCGAAATCCTGACGATGTTAAAATTCTACTTGATAACGGGAATTTTGTTCAAGATGAATTTACCATTTCCCAAATTGAATTAAGATTTTATCAAGAAAAAATAGATGAGAAATTAGGACCTTACTCCTTGATCACTTCATTTGTTAAAACTAATCAAGGAACAATAGAAATGATATATGATGAGGGCTTTCTTGGATCTGATGCATTATCGCGTGCTTACGGATTTCTAACAACTAATTTAGGATTATCTGCGTTAGTTTTAAGATCAGTTATTTCAATTCGTGGAAAAATTTCTGATTAATTTTTTCATAATGCCTCAAATATGATAATCATTTAGATCATCCATGTATGATGATGCATTATTAGTATTGAATAAAGATAAAAAATTAAAAAAAATTATTTCATCTGTTGGTGAATGTAAAATTAGAACAATCTCTAATCCTTTTGAAGCATTAGTTGAAGCAATCATTACTCAACAAATATCTGACAGTGCAGGAAAGTCTATTTCATTAAAATTTAAAAATTTGTTTGGAAAAAAATATCCGACTCCTTCTGATGTTGCTAAATTAACTATAGAGCAAATTAAATCTGTAGGGCTATCTAGAATGAAAGCTGAATATATTTTTGATATATCCCAAATGATTGTTGATAAAAAATTAGATTTTAAAATTTTTAAAAAAATGTCAAATGAAGATGTTATTTCTGAATTAACAAAAATTCGTGGAATTGGCAAGTGGACTGCAGAAATGTATTTGATTTTTGCTTTAGGTAGGATGGACGTTTTTCCTTTAGGTGATTTGGGATTGATTAATGGTATCAAAAAATTATATGATCTTGAAAATCCTTCAACTGATGAAATACTTGAAATTACAAATAGCTGGATTCCTTATAGGACCATTGGAACTTGGTATATTTGGCGAGGAGTAAAAAATTTCCAGTTTGTTTGATTTAGGCATATAATTTTCAATTTTAAGTCAATACTAAGGATTTTAAACTAACTATGATGGATCCCAGTCATGAGAATTCTGCAATTACATTGTGATAGTATTGAATACACTCCAACCAAAAAGGAGATCAAAAGTGCAGAAGATATTGATGATCCTCAAACTCAAAAATTAGAAGAACTAGTGGTTGTTTTTGTTGCAATGGAGGATGGTGATGATTCTAGCGTAGCTCAAAATGCAATATCTCAAATAAAAAATTCTATGGAAAAAATTGGTTGTAAAAAATTATTGTTATATCCTTATGCCCATCTTAGTTCTAATTTAGCAAAACCATCTGTTGCAATTGCATTGCTAAAAGAAATGGAATCCTCTGCATCTGAATTAGAAGTGTCACACTCTCCATTTGGTTGGACCAAATCTTACAAACTACAAGTTAAAGGTCATCCGTTAGCTGAAAGTTCCAAAGTTGTAACAAAAGATTCTCCAAACTTGAAAACTGATTCTAAACTAACCTCTGATGCACTAGAAGGTGAATCCAAAATTCGTTCAATTTGGAAAATAATGTCTCCTGATGGAACCATGTCTAACATTGCTGATTTCAATTTTTCAAAATATCCAAAATTAGAAATTTTAGCAAAATATGAAGTGGCAAAACAACGTCATGTTGACAAACCACCACCACATGTTGCCTTGATGAAAAAAATGGGTATTGCTGATTATGAAACTGCATCTGATTCTGGTAATATGAGATTTTTCCCAAACGGTCGTTTGATCAAATCTCTTATTGAGAGATATGTTACTGATAGAGTAAAAGAGTATGGAGGTTACGAAGTTGAAACCCCAATCATGTATGATTCTGAACATCCTAGTATGGTCAGTTATTTCAATAGATTTCCTGCAAGACAATACAATATTGATTCTGATGGTAAAAAATTATTTTTAAGATTTGCAGCCTGTTTTGGCCAATTCCTCATGGCAAATCATTTCCAAATGTCATTCAAGAATTTGCCTTACAAACTTTATGAGTTAACTAGATACAGCTTTAGACGAGAACAATCTGGCGAATTAGTTGGTTTAAGACGACTTAGAGCATTTACCATGCCTGATTGTCATGCCTTTTGCGGTAACATGAATCAGGCAATTGATGAAATTAAGGTTAGATTTGATTTATCTCAAAGTGTTTTGAGTAATCTTGGTATTGAGAAATCTGACTATGACATGGCAATTAGATTCACTGAAGACTTTTACAATGAAAATAAATCTGCAATTGAAGAATTAGTGAAAAAGAATGGAAAGCCAGTATTAGTTGAAATGTGGACTGAAAAATTCTTTTATTTTGTTTTAAAATGGGAATTCAATTTTATTGATAATCTTGGAAAAGCATCTGCTCTTTCAACTGATCAAATTGATGTTGAAAATGGAGATAGATATGGAATTGAATTTGTAGATGAAAATAATGAAAAGAAACATCCAATAATTTTACATAATTCTCCTAGTGGTGCTATTGAAAGAATAATTTATGCATTATTAGAAAAGGCTGCAACTGATTCTCACGAAGGAAGAAAACCTCAATTCCCATTATGGTTATCTCCAACACAAGTTAGAATTATTCCACTAAAAGAGGAATTCAATGACTTTTGTGATAACTTAACAGAAAAAATTTCTGCTAATTCAGTTCGTGTGGACATTGATGATAGAAATGAGAGTATCGGAAAAAGAATTCGTGAAGCTGAAAAAGAATGGATTCAGTATATTCTTGTAATTGGTGAGAAAGAAGCCAACTCTGAAAACCTCAGTATCCGTGATAGACAAACTGGTAAAGTTAGAGAATTATCTTTTGATGATTTTGTAAATGAAATTAAAGAACAAACAAAAGACAAACCATTCACTGGTTTGAACTTCCCAAAATACATCTCAAAGCGTCCAAATTTAATGGTGTGATGAATCTATGAGTTTTCTTGATTTGTATATGAATAAAAATCCGTTAATCACCGGATCTGATGAGGGTGGTGAGCCTATTGCCACTATTTTTGGAGTGCCTTTTGATGCAACCCATTCATACAAACCTGGTTGTAGGTTTGGAGCTGATGCAATTAGGGATTCATTTAACAACATTGAAATTTTTCATCCTGACCTTGGAATTGATTTAGAGTCTGTAAACATTGAAGATTTGGGCAATACTCGTCATACTGTAGTCGCATCTGAAATGATTGACATGTTGAAAAAAATTACAACTGAACTTGTTGCAAAACAGCGTCAACTTTTCATTTTAGGTGGTGAGCATTCCATTACATATGGAACTTACACTAGTTTTCCAAAAGAAACTGGGTATGTTGTTTTTGATGCACATTATGATTTACGTGATGAATTTGCAGATATCAAACTAAGTCATGCATCCTATCTAAGAAGAATTGTTGAAGAAAGAGGTGCTGAAAATATTTTACATGTTGGTGCCAGAGCATTTGTCCAAGAAGAACTTGAATTTCTTACTGAAAATAAAATT
>Ga0209374_1002393_pt1 | contig 16159 bp, 15 predicted proteins | sample SaaInlLV_DNA_10m_FD_184683 | JGI IMG/M metagenome (GOLD analysis project Ga0209374, IMG submission 184683) | Marine microbial communities from expanding oxygen minimum zones in the Saanich Inlet - SI075_LV_DNA_10m (SPAdes) (version 2) | ecosystem: Environmental > Aquatic > Marine > Unclassified ...
ATGGTGGCCAGAGGTGGAATCGAACCACCGACACGAGGATTTTCAGTCCTCTGCTCTACCGACTGAGCTATCTGGCCATTTTGAACTGTCTTTTTGACGCGCCTGTTTCCAAGCTGTCTTTCACAGGCGCACATTAAACCCAAGCCCAGTCTTGTCGTCAAGCTGGATCTTTGGATTCCAGTGACCGCAAAAGATGTCAGGGTTCGGTGCGAGGCGCGAGCACAGGGTAATTGCCGAGCAATTGTCTTTAACCGTCAAGATTACGAAAGGGTATGATTTGGCCGGCACCAAAAGAACAAAAAGCTTGAATTCACCTTTAGACGAGGTCAGCCCATTGCTTTTTATTTCGCGACGGCAACCAACAATTGTTTTCACTCACGCGCAGCTCAAGACGCAGACTCGCCGCTAGCTTCTCGTCAAATGAGTGATTACACTCGAGAAAAGGAGACGCCCCATGCCCAGAATTAAATTACTCGAAGATGCGGCCCTGCCACCGGAAACCCTGGCACAAGTCAAAGCCCTGGAAGCCGCCGGTCGCGACACCGCGCTCACACGCGGACTTGCCAATGCCCCGACCTTTTTCAAAAATTATTTTTCGTTCTACCTCCCAGCTCGGCAAGGCCATAGTCTTGATGAGGCCCTGATTGAACTGGTTCGCCTAAAGGTTGCTCGACTCAACGACTGCTTTACCTGACTCAACGCCAGGCTTCTGCAGGTTGCAGAAGGAGAAACCCCAAAGCTGACCGAGGCAAAAATCTCAGAGCTTGATGCCAGCAGTAATTCATTTAGCCATGAAGAGCGCTTGGCGCTGGAATACGCCGAACGATTGGCTAACGACCACCACAGTATGGATGATGCTTTTTTTGACCGAATGCGAACTGGGTTCACCGACGAGCAAATCCTCGAACTCGGCATGATGATTGGTCAATTTATTGGCTTTGGCCGACTGCTTGCGGCACTCGATCTGGAACCCAAGGTTTGTGACGTGCCCTGAGGGCTCTTTGAAACCCTACGAATCAATCCTGGAACCTGAATTAATGATTTTTCAACTGCGGCAATATGATATTCATCCTGGCAAGATGCTTGCTTGGATTGAGGTCTTCGAAACCCATATCCGACCGCTGCACCAGCGCTTGGGCATGGTGATCCACGGCACCTGGCAAGCACTCGACACCAACACGTTTATTTGGATTAGGGGCTTTGAAACAGAAGCTGCAATCGATGTCCTGGAGGCGGCGTATTTCGACTCACCAGAACGAAAAGCCCTCGGTGATCTACCCCAGCAACTGATTGAGAAAATGACCATTACTCGGCTCACCGACTACGCCCCCCCAAGCACGATATCCTGACCGAGCAGTTCTTAGCGCGATGAGGCCGGCCTTTATGGAGCCCCAGCCATTGCACCGCCATCAAACCCTTTTATCCCTTGTTACCTCGGCGTCCCTTTGAGCAACCTTTGACGACTTGTTATCGTCATTCAGCAACCTGTTCAGTTTAAACAATATCTTGATACCTCGCTCGACGCTTACCCTACTTTTACCCAACGCAAAATTAACGCCCCGCTTTTTTCACGCGACGGCATCTAGCGCTATATGAAGCAAAAGTGCTAACTTCTCGGATCGTCAAGGCGCCTCAATCTTACTGCCCTGAGCTTGTCGAAAAACTAGGGTCCAAATGACGGCCCGCAAGGATTGATATCCAAAACAGGAGGCCTGATGGCGATTTCATTTCTACCCGTTTCTGATCACCGATTTAAAAAGTCGCCGTTTTTTGCCTGCAACGATCGGCCTGAAACCCGCTATGGTATCTACAACGAGCGGCTGTATCCGATCAGTTCAAACTACGATGAGGTTGCGCACTACCAGCATTTGAAAACCTTCGCTTGTCTTTACGACGTCCCTGAAACGCCGCTTAGAATCACTGGCAAAGATGCCGCCGCATTTTTGCAGAAACTATTTACCCGCAATATTAAAAAACTAAAAGTCGGCAGAGCCGTTTATGCACTCGCGTGCAACCATCAGGGCGGCGTTCTGATGGACGGCGTATTGATGCGCCCGAACGACCAGGAGTTCCTCTATGTCCAGGGCAACGGTGATTTTCTAAATTGGGCCAATGCGAATCTGGGTGACTTAGACGCATCGATTAGCGACTTCAATTCTTGGGTATTACAAGTACAAGGCCCAACGGCACTGGATTTAATGACGGCTGTAACGGGCATCGATCACAACGCGTTTTCCTACTACGCCGTGACTGAGGCGGAGATCAATGGTCTTGCCTGCTATATATCACGGTCTGGCTGGACGGGCGAAAGAGGATTCGAGATTTATTCCAAGGACGATGATTTTAATGGCGAAGCCCTCTGGCAGTATCTGCTTTGCGAAGGCGCCCCGTTTCAATTAATGGCATCCGATGTGACCTCAATGCACATTCGGCGACTGGAGGCCGGCATCCTAGACTACGGCACCGATATCGATCAAAGCTTAAACCCCTTCGAATTGGGCCTCGGCCAGTTCGTCGACTTAAGCAAGGATGACTTCATTGGCCGAAGGGCTTTGCTTGAAACTGATCGACGAGCAACCAGGGTAATGGGACTTCGGTCGCACGAGGTCAGACCCATCAGGGGCGACTGCCTAATGAACGAAGCCGGCGACTCGCTCGGCGCCATTACCGCCGGCGCTTGGTCTCCCAGTTTGGATTGTGGCATCGGTATCATCCGGCTAGACCGCCCAATAGATCCTGATGTCGCACTACGCTTGAGAACGGAAACCGGTGATTTTCAAGCTGAACTCTGTCCGCTCCCTTTTTACGACCCCCAAAAACGCATCCCGAGATTGTAATCATGTTTACTGAATCTGAATTCTTGTTTACCGCCGAAACAACACCAAACCTTTCGACTGACCTTGCGCGATCCGCTGGCAAAATAGATCCGCTTGTGGGACTCGCTGACGCCATTAACATCACGGATTCGCCAAACTGTCAGACCAAGCTGTCAAGCTTGCTGGTCGCCGCAGAGGTCAAGCGAAAAGGCCTCGATGTCATCCTGCAATTGACCGGTCGAGATCGAAACCGGATTGCAATTGAATCAGAACTTTTGGGCGCCCTCTCAATTGATGTGAACAAAGTGCTGTGTTTAACGGGGGACCAGCCCGCGCCCGATGGACCAAAGGCGGTTAACGAATATAACGGCACAGGATTAATCCAACTCGCGACCCACCTTAGCCAAGGCACCATTTCTGATGGCAGCGCCATCGACACGCCTAAACCCCTGTATCCCGGCGCCGCAGACGACCTTTACCAACACCAAAAAAATCCCGAGGCCATCACCGCGCTCATGGCCAAAATAGCGCTTGGCGCACGCTTTGTCCAAACCCAGTATTGCTTCGATATCGACGTGATCCGAGACTACTCCGATTTATTACTTCGTCATCAAAAACCAGACGATTTAAAAGTTCTCATCGGACTAGGCCCCTTAAAATCTGCGAAGCAAGCCGACTGGATGCGAAAAAACTTATGGGGCGTCAACATCTCTGATGCGATTGTCGAGCGATTGGAAAACAGCGCAAAACCCGCTCAAACCGGGATCGAAATCTGTCAGGAACTGATTACCCAAATCATGACGCTCCCCGGGATCGATGGCGTGCACTTAATGGGCCCAGAATGCGAGCGCGCCGCGGCGAAGATTATTTCAGCTTTTCGGTAATCCCTTGATCTCGCCCACACGTTTCAATCACAGAAGGTCACGACTGAGTTAAGCCGCATAAAACCCAGGCATCCATGGCTTTGGGTCGAACAATCTTGCCGCATTCTCAGGTGGGCGCTGATCTGCTAATACTGCCTCAGCGGAAACCATAAGGCCCGTGCCCAAACGACCCCCTTAATCCGCTTAACCTTCAATTTGAAAACGCTGGGACCGCCGCACAAGCGGATATGTCACCGGCGTGGTTAACAAATTGACCAATATCGGATGCGCCAACAGGCCACAAACGGACGCTTGATCATCATCGGGTAGATCTTGGAAAAAACGCCTACTGCGCTGGGCGAGCCACTCGGCATAAACCTGGATTGGGTGCTCAAAAACCGCATCATCAACTTGAACTGAAAACCGATCGAGCACCGGTTGGTCATTTTCTGAAAGCCGCTCAGCCATTGCTGCCACCCCCAGTTTTGCTACGGCCTGATTCCAGCCGCGGGCGCCCAATAAGAAATTCTCGGCATACGCATCGGCTAAATGCCGCAGCAGATTCAGCGCGGTCTCTGGAATCAGGTCATCAGGGGCTAAACAAATGTCGGTCGAGTAGAACTCCGGTGATTGAATCTCTGGCAGAAGCATCTGCTCAACCCAACGCACCGTTCGAGGCGCATGGTTTTGCATCACCCGAAGGCCTGCCGGGTCTCGTCCCAAGTGCGCATGGAGCGCCCCCATAATCGAATAATCCGCTTGGGTTGGCTGGCCGCCTAAAAAGTATGGGTGCCGCAAAAAATGTGCTTCAAGCAGCATCAGCAGGGCACGATATTCGTCATCCAGGGCCGCTCTGACCTCCTCAGTTGACGGCGGCAATCCGTCGCCGGTCATTCGACCCGAAATCAACGCGCCATATTTTAATAGATCCGCGTCCGAGCCTTGCGGCCGAAACGAACGCCCAAAATCTAACGTGATAAAGGGCTCGTTTTCTTCAAACAACCACCGATGCCGCCAGGCAAGCGACAAAAGCCCTTCGCTGGCTAAGAGCTCCATCAGGTGCACGAAAACCCGTTGGTTCGGTGTCGTCGGAATCGCCGGCAATTGGGGAAACCGCGTTTCTAAGAAATCGACAATCGTAATACTGTCCTGCAAGACCTCACCCGTCGGCGTCTGCAATTGCGGAATCCGGTGACTGCCCGAGGCCGGTCGAACCTGGCTACGAAACATGGGATCGCTCGGCAAGCGTTCAACAAATGGAATCGCTTTCTTTCTAAGATAACTGCGAACCTTGGCGGTGTAATAGGATGCGTAAGCGCCATACAGCGTGTAGGTTTCGTTCATTTTGTGCGTCCTCGCGGTTCATGCGGATTGGGTTTAAGGGTTACGATCCGTCGACAGCCAAAAAGTTTACTCGTCTGCCCCAGGGGTTGCGAGTTGGGGCCTTGTCGGGGTGGGGTTGCTTGCGCGCCGAGTGATCAAGACGGCGCCTGCCTACGACCGCTTTTATTCCCCGGGCCCACCTAAAACGATGGCAATTTAAGCCCCCGATCACGAAACACAGGCGATCCTCTTGTTGGGCTGAAGCACTTCGGGGTCTTTGGACAAGAATCCTTTGTTGTGAGGACATCCCATAACGCGCGACAAGACAGCGCGCTGACATTCGATGATCTGCGCTCAGAGGCCGCGCGGGTCGCCTGTCTGCATTGACCTTGCGTTCGAGACACGGATGGATGGTTTGTGTTTCAGGCTTGTCGCGGTATTCTCAAGCCATAACCATAACGAATAGGCGGGAGCATGGCATACATCGAAGGCCGCACGGTTCACGACGCAGACGCTCATGTCATGGAGTTGCCTGATAAGATTCTTGAGTATTTGGCGCCCAGCGCCGTCGATGCCTTTATCAAAACAGCCAATAAACCCATCACGGTGAGTCAGGACCTTCAAAACGCGATTGCCCTGCAATCGGACCCAAGTTTTCGGGCTGAAGACGCCGCGCAGTTAATGCTGCGGAAGAATCACTTGGCGCTGGGCGCATTTGAAGCCAAAGACCGCCCGAAAACGCTTGATTTACTCGGGTTCACCAGTCAATTGGTCTTCACCACCGCGGCCTTGGGCAATTTTGGTTTGGATGAAAAGGACCCCACCCTTGCGCAAGCCGCAGCGCAAGCGCATAACCGCATGAACAGCGATTTTTGCTCGGTGGATCCAAGACTCTTGGCGACGGGCTATGTGCCCCTCAGTGATTTAGACGCAGCGCCAGGGATTGCAATCGAGGCCATCGAGTTGGGTTGTCGCGGCTTGGTCGTTCCATCTGCTTGCCCGGCGCATCATAGCCCCAGTCACAGGGGTCTGGATCCGCTCTGGGCGCTGCTCGAAGAAGCCGGCCTGCCCGTCTTATTTCATGTTGGCGGCGAAGAGAAAATGGCGGCGGCCTATGCCAATAATGGCGGCGAGCGGGTGCTTGATTTTCACGGCGGCGACGAAAACTTTACGGGGCTATCCTTCATGAGCATTCCGCTGTCAATTTGGCAGACCATGACAGCGCTCATCTTCGATGGTGTTTTAGAACGTTTCCCGCGCCTTAAATTCGGTGCGATTGAACTCGGCGCGGCCTGGGTGCCAAGCTGGCTGGCCTACATGGACGCAGGCTTTGAGGCCTTCCGACGGGGCGAGGCGCGTCTGCAAAAACTCTCCATGCGGCCGAGCGATTATGCCAAGCGGCAGTTTCGGGTGACGCCCTATAGCCACGAGCCGACCGGTTGGATACTCAACAACAGTGATCCCAACATGTTGTTATTTTCATCTGACTTCCCCCATGTCGAAGGCGGCCGCAACCCGGTCAAACGCTTTGAGGATCAACTGACGGGCGTCAGTGACCTGAACCGTCAACGATTCTATCGGGATAATTTTATCGATCTCATGGGCGCGGGCCTGGACAGCGCACTGCAGGATCACCCGAGCCTCACTTCACATTAATCATTAGAGCAAACACCAATGCAATCAGACTTTCCGCATACACCAGACGCCGTTGAGCCAAAATGGTTAACCGCAACCTTACAAAACCACGGCACGCTCACTCCCGATCAGCAGGTGGTTGCCGTTCAACAGACCCCCATCGGCGATATTGTTGGTGTCGTGGGGGAAGTCGCCCGTTTTGAGCTAACCTATGCGCCGAGCAATGCAGGGCCGGCCTCTTTGGTCATTAAGTTCGCCCATCGTAATCCTGAAAATCGTGCCATCGCCAACAACACCAAAATGTATGAACGTGAGGTGATATTTTTCAACGAGATCGCAAGTCAGGTTCAAACCCCGCTCACAACCTGCTTTTTCGCAGCAATGGACCCAACTTCTGGCGCCAATATTGTTGTCTTAGAAGATTTAAGGCACTACCAAGTGGGCGATCAGGTGACCGGGATCAGTTTTGAGCAAGCCAAGCAAGTGGTTGCCACCCTTGCGCCCCTGCATGCCCGGTTTTTTAGCAGTTGGGCAACTGAGTTTCCCGAGATGCTCACCATCGCCTCAGATGCCTACATCGAGCCCTTCGTCCCTGGATTCTTGGGGTGCTGGGAGGCCGCCATGACGAACTTCCCGCACTGTTTTGACAACGCCATGGGCGAGGCGATGCCGGCTTATGTCGCCGGCCTCAAAGCGCTGATGAAACGCATGGGCGACGGGCCAATGACCTTTATTCATGGCGACGCGCGTATGGACAACGCTATGTTTGGCGATCCCGCGCGGGGTCAGCACCCGGTGGTGATGATCGATTGGCAAAACATGATGGTGTCTAATCCTCTGCAGGACCTAGCCTGGATGACCACCTCCAGTTGGACGGTTGAGACCCGGCGCGCCCATGAAGCGCCGCTCCTGGCAGAATACCATGCCGCGTTGGTCGAGCTCGGCGTTCAGGATATTGCTTTAGAAACCATTACCGAGCGCTACGATCTGGCAGTACTCTTTATTTTAAATTTTCATATGATCATCGCAGGTGCCTTTGTGCCGTCGACCGAACGGGCGAAAAAAATGGCCGAGGAAGGGGTTCATCGCGCGGTTCAGGCAGTGCTCGATCGTGGGCTTATCAAGCTGATACCAGGTTATAGCCCATAAGCTCACATTCCAGGTGTTTGAATAACCGTCATCAATCGGTGCGAGCGTAACCCGGGCCTTATCCGATTACCACGCGCACCGCCGCCTTGGCGTTGAGCCCATTTGCCGATTAGACTCCATGTGGTAACTCCGGCACTGCGGGTCAAATCGAAACTTAACGGCCGCTAAGGCGCAGCCAACCTGCCTTATGAAGGCGTTCAGAATACGGCAACTTAACGCGAGCACAATAACCATGACCCAACCCGCCATTCTGCGCCAGCGCAGGGCCTTTCTGGCATTGACCGGGCGCTTAGCATTAGCCGCGGGTTGCGCACCACTCAGTTGGGCCGCCGGAGCCAACCCTAGAATCAAAGCACCCAAAAAAAAATTACTGCTCGACACCGATATCGGCAGTGATATCGATGATGCGGTCGCGCTCGCCTATATTGTGATGCAGCCTGACATTGACTTGCTCGGCATCACCACGGCAACAGGCGAAAGTGTGAAGCGCGCCGCTCTCGCTCGCCAAATCACTCGACAGGTCGGTCTTGATATCCCAGTTATCCCAGGTCTCGAAGCGCCTCGTGTCATTGCGCAGCGTCAGCTCGTTGCGCAGCAAGCGATCGAACTACCGCAAACAGTACGCCAAACGTTACCGCGGGACCATAATCCAGAGGCGGCCATAGATTTTATGGTTGACACTATTCGGTCGAACCCTGGCGAAGTCACGCTACTGGCAGTCGGACCTTTTACCAATATTGCAAGACTGCTCGAGCGAGCCCCCGGCATCTCAAAACTACTCCACGAGATTGTCATTATGGGGGGGAAGTATTCTGACTACCCAACCCCTTGGGGACCTACCGAGTGGAATGCGATTGTTGACCCCCACGCAACGAGCATGCTCTTTCAGCTGGCAGAATGTCCGATTCGCGCCATTGGTCTTGATATCACTTGGCGACTCTTTATGACACCAGAGAAAGTCAGGTCCGTGTTTAAAACGCATCCCCTTTTGCAAACTGTACTGGCCTGGAGCGAGGTTTGGTTTAAAGAGCGCGATTTACTGCACTTTCATGACCCGCTCGCCGCAGCTTGTATTGTTTCGCCGGATCTCTGCACCTACTCTCAGGGCACCGTCCGGGTAGACCTAAGCAATTCTAAAACAGCAGGCATTACAACTTTCACACCAGACCCCAGCGGCCTCGTTCAAATCGCAATCGACGTCGACCCAGATCGGTTTTTTTCGACCTTCTTTACCGCATTTTCGGTCGCCGCGAGGACATAAGACCGCCATACCTATCGTCACGACTGCTGCAAGCGGTCGTTGCGTATTCGTGTCGCGCAACACGAACCGGTTCTTGCAAGGATGGAAAGGAACAATTCCGCCTCAAACAGCGCACAAATCATTCCAGCAGCGTTATTAACATTAATGATCGCTTAGAATAACCGGCCTTGACACGGCATAGGCAAAGACTCTTAAACCCATTAGACTCGAGGCCTGCTAACCAACCCTAATGCTTTCAGGAGCGCTAAACCATGGATCATGTCAACGTTATTATTGTTGGTGCTGGCTTGTCTGGCGTCGGCGCAGCCGCTCACTTGGTCGAGCAGTGTCCTGAAAAAACCTTTACCTTACTTGAGGGCCGCGCGGCCGTTGGCGGGACTTGGGATCTATTTCGGTACCCCGGCATCCGCTCGGACAGCGACATGCACACCCTAGGCTATAGCTTTAAGCCGTGGACCCAGGCTAAATCCATCGCCGATGGACCGTCGATCCGCGACTATGTGAATGAAACGGCCGATGAGTTTGATATTCGACGACATATTCGCTTCGATCATAAAGTGCAGACCGCGTCATGGGATTCAACCCAATCGCACTGGGTTTTAACCAGCAATCTGTCCGATGGCAGCACAACCAAGATATCTGGCGACTTTTTATTCATGTGCGGCGGCTATTACAGTTACGACGACCCGCATCGACCAGAGTTTCCAGGCGAATCTCGCTACCAAGGGCAGGTTCTACACCCTCAGTTTTGGCCAGAAGATCTCGATTACGAGGGTAAAAAAGTAATCGTCATTGGCAGTGGCGCAACCGCCATGACCATCGTTCCCTCGATGACGCAAAAAGGGGCCCAGGTCACTATGGTTCAGCGCTCGCCCACTTACGTGGTGTCGCGGCCTGCCGAAGATAAAATTGCCAACACCCTGCGCAAGTGGCTGCCGGAGAAGTGGGCCTATGCGATTACTCGATTGAAAAACACGACGCTCAGCGGTTACTTCTACCGCCAGACCCGCAGCCAGCCCGCCAAAACCAAAGCGCAACTGCTCGGTATGGCCACCGCCAATCTCGGCGAAGAAATGGTTAAGGCACACTTCACGCCGAGCTATAACCCTTGGGATCAGAGAATGTGCCTGATCCCGGATGGCGATCTTTATCAATCGATTAATGAAGGCAGCGCCCAGGTTGTCACCGGCGACATTGAAACCTGGACTGAGCAGGGCCTTGTCATGAAAGACGGCACCGAAGTCACTGGCGACATTATCGTCACCGCAACTGGGATTACTCTGACGGTGATGTCGGGCATTGCCTTTGATCTCGACGGCACAGCGATCAACTTCCCAGACACCTTTACCTATAAAGGCATGATGTACTCAGGCATTCCCAACATGGCCCATACCTTTGGCTATATCAATGCCTCCTGGACTTTGCGCGCAGACCTTACGGCAGAATATGTCTGCCGCCTGCTCAACCATATGACCGCGCACCAGCAGGCCGTGGCAACACCCACGCTGCGACCTGAGGATGCCAACATGCCAACCGGCGACTGGATCCAGGACTTCTCCGCAGGTTATATGCGCCGCATGATGCACCTGTTCCCAAAACAGGGGCAAGGCCCTTGGCGCAATACCCAAGACTACAAGCTGGATAAGAAAATGATTCGGCGCGCACCGATTGAAGATGGCGTGTTGGTCTTTACGGACGCGGGCAACCTGGCGCCTGCCATGGATTCGCCCGCTCTAACCAAGGTTGCCTAGCGCGTGCCGTAGATACACGCCCGTATCGTGATTCGGCTTTGCGGCAGGCTTGTTCCACACCTGGTGCCAACTGGCCAGAAAACACGGCGGTTATGAAGCTCAGCCTTTAATCCAAAAGTTGCCACAACCAGTCCCACGCTCGCTCGATTTGATGTGGCCATCTAACCCTCGTCTTGAATCTGTGTGTCCAATTTAGCGTTCAGCCGATCTACAAACCCGAACAAACTTTTATTCCCCGATATTGCGTGTAGAATTCGAGCATCAACGCGGTTGAGACCTGAAAATGAGGTCCTGCAACCTTTAGCAAATTAGGATTTAAGGGCCATTTGATGTCGAAGAGTTTTGAAGTTCAGGGTGTTGTTCATTCCATTGGCGAGACCACCGAGTATGGTCAAAACGGTTTTACCAAACGCGAGTTTGTTCTAAAGCTCACGGGCGAGGGCGAAAATAGTGATTACCCCAACTATATTGCTTTGGAACTGATCAAAGACAAATGCGCCCTGATGGACCAGTACCAAATTGGCGATGAGATTAGTACGCAGTTCAATCTGAACGGCCGTCTTTGGACCGGGAACGACCGCCCCGAAAAATGCTTTACCAGCTTACAAGCTTGGAAGATCGATTCCCTAAGCGCGGGAAGCGGCGGCAGACAAGAACCACCACCGGGTGACTACAGCCAAATCCCACCCGATTTTGACGACGACATCCCTTTTTGAAGCATCCGGATTTTATAGGCGCTTTTTGAGTGCCAACTTCCGGGTGCAATTAGGGCCCACTTCAGTATCTGTTCCAAACTATCGGGTCGTCTCGCAGACCCAATGATCCCGTGCTAAAACCCCGGCCTTCGCACGGGCTCAACGCCCCCGACCGAAATGAGCGTTTCCACACAGTCTCGAATAGAAACGTCCAGCGGCCGAAACGCCATGCCGAGCGTGTCACAAATGCGATCATTGCGCAGATCGCAACCGCCCCAAATGGCTCGAAATTGCGCCTCTTTCGCCTGCACCGATTCAGGCAATGGGTCAATGAGTTCAGCACCGGCAAAACCCAGCTCTGGCAGCAGCCGATCGATACTTGCGCAAACGTCTTCGACATTGCGGGTCTCTGTCGACCAAGCAATGTATCGCTCGCCATTTTGCACATTAACGCTTTCAAGCATTCGAATGTGCGCCTCGGCAACGTCTCGCACGTCAACCGTAAACCAAGCCCGATACGCACCGATCACGTTCTGTGAGTACTGACCCAGTAGCATGGTCTCGATATGATGCTGCCAGGGTCCAAAATTCTTTTGATGCGCCGACAGGATCGGCCCCACGTTATCCCCAGGACAACAGGTAATCGCGTCCCATCGACCACTCTCCTCAGCTGCATCGGCAAAGGCTCGTTCAGCCAGCACCTTGCCCATGGAATAACCTTGTCCGCGATTGGCTTGACGTTTCGGGTTTTGCTCATCGGGATAGCGGTCTTCGTAAAGCACCGGTCGGCGCACAAGTTCCTGCATATCGGACTCGGACATGACCGCTGCAATACTGGACGTCACCACCACTCGATTCACCGTTTCCGACTGATTGACGCTATTGATAACGTGATCACAAACCCGCTTCACATACTCCATGTCATCGTAGGTGCTGACGTGAGATAAGTGCGCCACACCCTGGCAGCCTTTAAAGATCTCATCAAAACAGCCCGCCTCATCCAAGTTTGCGGAGTGCAGAGACAGACGACCCGAGGCATAACCGGGCATTGCTTTTAAGAAACCCACTTTGTCGTCGTCATTCGCGTCGCGCACGCAAGCCCGCACCCGATAGCCTTCCTCTAATAGTTGGTGCACAACCCAACCGCCAATAAAGCCCGCGCTGCCTGTTACGGCCACGGTGCCACCTTGAGGAATTGGCGCCATCGATGTTCTCCTTAAATTATTTTTGAATCTACCCATGATACTTGAGCTGAGCCACTTTTGTTGCACCAAGAACCGAGTTTTACCGATGCGGGATCACTTGAACGATTCGGACATACCAAGATAGTGAGTAAGCGCAAGCGGCGCGATTATAGGGCGGTTATTGATACCCAGATGCCAGGCACGTGATTGACCTGCAGCAAGGCCTGGGCGATGCTTGGCAACCTTGCCCTCAGGAGTACGCTATATGGCCCTTAACCCCCAAACCGCTGCGTTTTTAGCAACGCTTTTTGCAGGCGTTGATCCCGAGGCGCCGGTCAGACCGCCATCACCTGCTACGTCTCGTGCTGGTTATCTTGGCATTGCCGCGGCCTTTGGGCCCGGGCCAGCGCTTCAAAGCGTGCAAAACACCACGATTGCAGGCTCACTTGGCGAGATTCCAATCCGAATTTATCGGGATCACGAACAAAATGAAGCACCTTGCCTTGTGTACTTTCACGCCGGCGGCTGGGTGATCGGAGATCTAGACACCCATGATCATCAGTGCCGGCAGCTAGCGCAGTTAAGCGGGGCGACCGTCATCAGTGTGGACTATCGGCTTGCGCCCGAACACCCCTTTCCCTCGGGTCATATCGACAGTCTCGATGCGCTGCGATACATCGCAAGCAACCCCGATGAATTTGACATCGACCCCAAGAAAATCGCGATTGGGGGCGACTCAGCCGGCGGCAATCTCGCGGCTTATCTCGCAATTTGCGCGCGAGCAGAAGGAATCTCACTCGCGTTACAGATCCTGCTGTATCCCGTCACCGATACCCGATCTTATCTCGATGACGTGCACGACTTCGCCTACCCATCAATTGATGAGAACAAAGACAGCCCATTGCTCACCCTTGAGACCATGCGGTTTTTTGCGCGAGAGACGCTTTCTGGATCAGAAACGACTTTGTCCGCCAGCGATTGGCGCCTATCACCGATTCTAACTGAGGACTTATCGAACCTTGCGCCCGCCTACATCGCGGTCTGCGAACTCGACCCGCTCCGAGATGAGGGCATTGCTTATGCAAACCGGTTAACCGAGGCTGGCAATACCGTGACCCTTTCAAACTGGCCCGGCCAAGTGCATTTGCTGATGCAACTGGCACCGGTCACCGATGACGGCCGCCGCCTGCTTGAAGCGGTGGTGAGCGCGCTGAAATCGGCCTTTGCAGGAGAAGCCTTATGAGCCAACCACCTGTTGCCTTGGTCACCGGCGCGGCCCGGGGGATTGGCCTTGCCATCGCGCAAAGTCTCATTGCCGCAGGCTATCGCGTCATGGCCGCGGATCTTGGGGCGGACCAAGCCTGGAACTATGAACTCGGACAATCGAGCGATATCGCGCAGGCGCTACAGACCGACTCGCCGCTCGCCGATAACACCCCGCCTTTCGCGGTATGCACGGTCGATGTTACCAATAACGCAGCGTGTGAGCAGGCCGTTCAAAAAACCATCGAGACCTTTGGCCAACTCAACTTGCTGGTGAACAATGCCGGGATCGTTGACTCCGGCCCCATTACAGAATTCAGTGAAGCGGCCTGGGATCGGATTTTTGCCGTTAACACCAAGGGCATTTTCCTGATGTCGAAGGCCGCGATTCCGCACCTGCTGGCTGCCGACAATGCCAGCATCGTTAACACGGCGTCGATTGCCGGAAAGAAGGGCGTATCGAACATGGCCGCCTATTGCGGCTCGAAATTTGCCGCGATCGGGATCACCCAGTCTATGGCTCAGGAACTTGCCCAGGATAAGATCCGAGTGAATGCCATCTGCCCCGGCATCGTCGGCACCGCGATGTGGCTGGATCATTTGATCCCCAAGAACAATGCTGACAATGCAACACCTGTTGATTTCGCAACCCAAACCCGGCAGCTGATTCCGATGGGGGTCGCCCAGACCGCGCAGGATATGGCGGATGCCGTGCTCTATCTCGCCCGCGCCAATAACGTAACCGGTATCGCGCTCACCGTTGCAGGCGGCATGGAGATGAACTAAGACTGAGCGGCTGATGCGGATACCAACATATTTTGAGCGCAGAAACGAGTCCCTAATCCTGGTGATCTAGCCGTTACCCTTGCGTTAGCCAAATAAGGCCTTAACCAAAACCGAACGAAACTTGATCAACGGGCAGTCGCGTCCTAGCCTTGTAGCCTCACCATCAAGGAGCAGGAAGAGATGAAACATTTAATGTTGTTGGTTATGGGATTGGTCTTGTCAGTGGGCGCGTTAGGGGACGCACTTGCGCCGAAGTTGAGCAATCATTTTCAAGCACAATTTACCATCGATTCCACGTTTACCCGAGACGGCAAGGACTATGAGGTATCGGCCTCAGGAGAGGCGGGACCTTATGGTCGCGCCTATCTGTCGTATGTCTTTACGGATAAACAGGAATTGGGCGATCGAGGCGAGTTTACGGGTTTTGCCTGGACACAAAACGGGGAGGATATCGTCACAGCAACGTTACAAGGCGTTTACGTTAAGGATGGCAACCTATTTAAACTACACACCTTGGATGCAGCCAGTAATGGCAAATTCACCTACGCGGTCGGCACGCTTAATTTCGTGACCAAAACCCTTGTCTTCGAGGCCGCCGATCTCGCGATAAAGTAAGGTTTGCCTGGCAATAATGCCGAGTCAATGTCGGCGGTCATCACATCGCGCGCATTCCTAGACGGTCGCTGGCGTAAGACCCTTGCGTGATGACCTTCTTCTGCTCTTTCTGAAGCCTGCTTGGCGCCGACATTCATCACGGCGAAGCCCACAGGGCGCTTTCGCGCGGCCTGTTTTGCGCCTTGCATCAAACTAAGCGGAACTTTCTTTTCGCCCACAAAAAACAATTCGGGCGCAAAACGCCAGAATTGTAAGAAGGCCAACCTGAACCTGGGATGCGAGTCGTCCTGCAATTCGTCAACGAACACAGGACCAGTCGCTGTCTGTTCACCTGGCTGCAGTGCTAAGATCTTCGCACCAACGCCAGAGACTATCTGGATATTGCTGCAAGTGCCTACAGGGCACTGCCAAAACCTGAGAAAAATTTGCGCAAACCTTAAGCAAGCGATCGCGCGTAGCGCAACCGACTTCCCTAATTTTTTACAACAAAATTAAACGGCTACCACTTTATTAGCGCAAGGCCCTTTCTGGCCTTCACCAACTTCGAATTCAACCGCTTGGCCGTCATTCAATGTTGCGAAACCGCCGCCTGCTTGAATTTCTGAATGATGAACAAACAAATCTTTGCCGCCATCTTCTGGTGTAATAAAACCGAAACCTTTGTCTGCATTAAACCACTTAACTGTACCTTTACTCATAACTCTATCTACCTTTGGTGACAAAAAGTAAGTCCAATCTGCTATCACCATCACAAACTCAGACCTCGCGAAGGTTATCACATAACGCGCGTCTAAAAAGGGTTACTGATAAAGATAGCT
>Ga0209374_1002395_pt1 | contig 16142 bp, 14 predicted proteins | sample SaaInlLV_DNA_10m_FD_184683 | JGI IMG/M metagenome (GOLD analysis project Ga0209374, IMG submission 184683) | Marine microbial communities from expanding oxygen minimum zones in the Saanich Inlet - SI075_LV_DNA_10m (SPAdes) (version 2) | ecosystem: Environmental > Aquatic > Marine > Unclassified ...
CTGCTCAAGAAAATCATCAACTAAGCCATCATCTTGCGGCGCTTATTCAAGGTGAGGCGCTCAGCGCGTCGACGTAAAGGATCACGGCAACATGGTGGAACTCGACATTGACGACACAACCCAAACAGGGCAAATCGTGTTGCGCCCAAATGCATCTGGCACTTGGCGGTTTAATCTGTATCTGCTTTATACCCTGATGATTGTGTCAGGCACCGTCAGTATCGGGTTTTTATTTGCTGGGGCTTGGATGATCCTGCCATTTTCCATCATTGAGATGGGCGCGCTAGCCGGGTGTATGTTCTACTGTAATCGGCAATGCAATCGTCAAGAGGTGATTACGGTTTCGGACGAACTTGTAAGCATCGAACAAGGCGTTCGTCAGCCAAATCATGCGATCACCTATCAGCGACTCTGGGCCAAATATTTAGTTTCACCGCCGCCTCACCCCTGGGGCGTCTCCCGAATTGCCATTCGTAGCCACAACCACGAGTCAGAATTAGGGCAGTTCCTCAGCCAGGCGGATAAGCAGCAACTGGTGAAAGCGCTTAAACGGGTGACGCCTCGTTAGGGGGCCGCACTCTTCTTGCGATTAACCGATTTCCCGAATTAGCCCCTCTTGGGCAACGGACGCGATTAACAGGCCGGCTTCAGTGAACATGCTGCCGCGATTGAAGCCGCGGGCGCCCCCGGCGGCAGGTGAGTCTTGCTCGAACAAAATCCATTCGTCAAACCGGAAAGGTCTGTGGAACCACATGGCATGATCTAAGCTTGCCGTCATTAAACCCGTTAAGAACGATTTACCATGTGGCAGCGTGCAGGTACTCAAGATCCCCATGTCGGATGCATAAGCCAGCAAACATTGGTGCATTGCAATGTCGTCGCCGAGTGGTTGCCTCGCGCGAAACCAAGTATGTTGCTTGGGCGCCCGTTTTACCGGGTTTAGGAAATCAACCGGCTCAACCCGTTTGAGTTCAATCGGACGCTGTCGCATCATCATTTCGCGCATAGCTGGTGGAAACTGTTCGAGCCGAGCCGCCCAGGCCTCCGAGTCATCAGGGATATCATCGGGCAGGGGCACATTCGGCATGTCACTTTGATGACTGAGGCCGGCTTCCAACACCTGAAAACTACAAGACATATTAAAGATCGCCTGCCCTGCTTGAATCGCAACGACTCGCCTTGTTGTGAAACTTCGGCCATCCCGAATACGGTCAACCTCATAAATAATTGGCCGCGTCGGGTCTCCAGGACGCAAAAAATAGCCGTGGAGCGAGTGGCAATGCCTTCCTTCCACCGTTCTAAGTGCAGCAATGAGCGCCTGACCAATAACCTGGCCACCAAAAACCCGAGGGGTCCCAAGGTCTTCGCTGATGCCCCGAAAAAGATTGGTTTCAATCTGCTCTAAATCAAGTTGGTCAATAAGGGTAGGTTTGTCCAAGTGAGGTCTCTTTTGAGGGTTAAACCGGGCGCAAGGATCTACACTTTACGAATCAATTGCAAGGCTTCGCCTCTAATCAGACCAAAATCGTTGATGTGCGGACCTTGCAGATGAGACCCAATGCACGCCTTTCTGGTCGGCTTTAAAGGTCAGAGCGCCCTGCTCGGCTGTTGATATCACGCGGGCACCCCGGTTTCGGTACCGCACTACAATTTCCGGATGGGGGTGGTGAAAGGCGTTGTTGAATCCGGCTGTGATGACCGCCCATTGCGGCCTGAGGCGATTGAGCAACGCCGGCGAAGATGAGGTTCTTGAACCATGATGTGGGACCATTAGCCAGTCAACGTCACCTTGCAGCTGGTGCAATAGGACGAGCTCTGCCTCAACCTCAATATCACCAGACAAAACCAGGCTAAAGCCCGGCCCTGTCACTTGAAGCAAACAGGAACGATTATTTCGATTCGCGCCGGCCTGCCAATTGAGCAGTTGAAAGTTTACCCCATCAATTTTGAAGGCTCGCTGGGTTCTACAATCGGCATGGCTGGGGTCGATCACATCGTCAATTTTAAGGGCGCGTTGCAGACTACCCTGCCCGCCAGCATGATCCGCGTCCCCGTGAGAAATAATAAGCCGATGTAACTGGTCAATGCCTTTAGCCCGCAATGCCGGAACAACAATTGCGGCACCCGCATCGAAGCCGCTACGAGACAATGGCCCTGCATCGTAGAGCAGGTTATGGTGCGCGGTTTGAAGCAAGAGACTGTTGCCTTGTCCAACATCGATAACCTGAAGCGTGACCGTCGCAAATTCAGGTCGCGAGGGTTTGGGCGCGATCAAAGCAAGCCAGATGGCCATCACTGCCGCGACGGGTAGCAAGCGAAGACCTGTAATGACAGTCAAAAAAGCAGCGAACGCTATGACCAGATATAGAATGGGTAAGCGCGCAAGGGTGAGCGAGATTCCGAGATCCGCGAAAAAGTCGAGGACGATCCAGAGAAACTGCAACCCGAGGTCGCTGATCCTGAGTAACCCGCAAGCCAGGGATAAAATGCCATTTGCCGGCAAGGCTTCGCTGATCAAAAAGAGGAAGACGCTGGCAAGAGCTGGGGGTAACACTAGGATCGACATCAATGGAATGGCAATTTGATTCGCAATCGGTCCGATTAGGGGGGTAAATCCCGTCAAAATAGACCCAAGGGGCATCACTGCCAACGCAAGTAGCGCTTGCGTTTTAAAGGATACTAAAAAGCGCAACCACCCAGATTGGGCCTGTATTCTTTGGGTATTTGAAATCAGTAATAAGACACCGACACACGAAAAGGAATACCAAAATCCCGGTAAACCACTCACCCAAGGTGAATGCAACAGGGTCACGATCATGGCAAACCAGTAGATGTCGCTGAAGGCAATCCGACTCCGCGCGAGGCCAGCCCCGACAACCAGAAAACACATAAGACTCGCCCGCAGAACAGAGACCGCTTGCGCTGATATCCAGAAATACCCAGCGATGGCAGCCGCGGCGAGTAGGTAACAATGGGTGACAGGTAGTCCGACCCAACGCAAAAATCTAAAAATGCCCCAGCCTACAAGGCTTAAGTGCAGGCCCGATATGACCAGCAAGTGTTGGGTGCCGGTTGCTTGCAAGCGTTCGCGTTGTTTCCGGTCCATTGTCGTCGTACCGCCAATGGTGATTGCCTGAATGACCTGACTACTGCTAGGTGACAACGAATCATCAAGCCAGCGCTGAATAGCATGTCGGTGCGTTAGAGCGTTCAGTAGGCTTGGTTGGGCACTAAGGGTTTGATAGTGAATCAAGGTACCTCGACCCGAAACACCCCGAAAAACCATTCTTTGGTGACTATGGCCGGAGTGAGGATTTACGAGTCCTCGCAGGGCTGTCAACTGGATGACGGCGTTGACTCGACTACCCGGTACGACATCGTTTGTTAATGCTGTCGGGTCATAAAACAGTTGAATTCGATGTCCTTCGAGGCGACTTGCCGTCGGAGCCTGCAGGATATCGGCCGTAAAACGGTTCGTATACTGCCCATGGCTGGTCAAGCTGGTTACTTCTGCGGTGACGCGCAATGCTTGACCTAGATGGACGCTCAATTGCTTTGGATAGGTCGCGACCGAGAGTTGTTCAAATTGTATGAGTAGAGCAATCACGATCCAGCCTAGGATTCGACTGCTTGGATACCACAAGGCCGCAATCGCCACAGGCAAGGTTAGCCAAAGCAGATCGATATTCGGTAAGGCTGGTAATAAAAGACTACCCCGTTGAATGAATAAGAGTGTGAGCGCAGCGAGGGCCATGCCGTAGTATCTAAGAACAACATGCTATATATTCTGCGACTTGATCGGCGCACGTTGTGCGTCAATGCTTAGGAATTTAGTTTGTGAGAATCCTGCCGACCGCTGGCCTGTGGGCTTTGAGTCGACGCAAGATTTGTCTGAAGGAAACCATCGAGTCACATGACCTTTAAACGCTTTCTACCGGATCGCAAGACGCTGCAAAATCAGAAGATATTTCGGCTCTTCGGTGCGTTTATTCACGATGCGGACCTTTGGCATATGAACCGCCACAGTGTTTCTGAGGCATTTCTGTGGGGATTCCTGTGTTGTTTTTTACCCATACCGTTTCAGATGGCGCCCTGTTTACTATTATGCATTTGGCGGCGCTGTAACATCCCCATTGCCATTGCGCTTGTCTGGATCAGTAACCCGATCACTATGGCGCCCATGATGTATTTTGCCTTTGAAGTAGGCGCATTGATTACGGGTCAATCGATCGACTTATCGACCTATGATTTGTCTTTTGCCTGGATCGTAAGTCGACTTGCAGAGATCTGGTTACCGTTGATTGTGGGGTGCTTAACGTGCGGTTTGACGCTGGGCGCGCTCGGATTTGTCGGGGTTCAGCTCTATTGGGGCATGCGGTCCAAGCCTGATTAAAGACCAGCGGATGGTTTATTTGAGCTTGCAGGGTCTTGCGCTAGTCGGAAATTGGCTTGCACCAATCGCCACATCACCCAGGCACATGAGAGCATTGCTGAGAAAATGATCACGGCAGTATCCAGCAGCCGAATATCGACCGGTAAGTCAGAAAAATAACTTCCTGTGACAATCGAAAAGCCAGTTAAGCCCTCAACGGCCGCCATTAGGGCCGGCAATTGACTTGCGATCAGAACGCCAAGCAGCAAGCCGATCACAATTCCTGTAACCGACAGCAAAGCGCTTTGAATCAAGAAGATGTGCCGGCAATCTTTTGCGGTTAATCCTAAGGTCATCAAAATGACAGTTGTTTGTTGTTTTTCAAGCATCACGATACGCATCCCTGCAGTCAGACTAATGAGGGCAAGGCCAACTAGAACGGATAATAAAAGTCCCATCATTAACTTTTCGAGCTGAACCGCTTGGAAAAAAGCACCAAACTCACGCTCCCAAGAACTCAAAGGCGTTGTGCCACGTGAGATAAGGTCTTCCCGAGCCGACTGCACCGCCATTGGATCTTTTAAGTGCAAGCGTTGGGCTGGCGGTAAATCGAGCACCGTTGCCAGGGCCGAAAGCGAGGTGATCGCGATGGCCTGATCGGTTTCCGCGCCAAGCGCATAGGTCCCGATTAGCGTAAAGCTCGAGACCTGGGGGTCGATCCGATGCGTCCGCGGATCTACTTTAATTAAAGCGACCGGAATGGACTGACCAAGTCGATAACCAAATCGCTCGACCAAAGGAGCGCCTAAAATAATCGGGGCCACGTCTTGCGGAGTCCACCACTGGCCGGAACGAAGAGCCTGTTGCATAACAGCCACTTGTTGATCACCTGGCGCTAATCCTTGAAGACGAAAAAGCAACCCGCCTTGATCGGCGAGCAGTAAAACCTCTGCCGATAAAAAAGGCTGTACTTGTTGCACGTTGTCAATTTTTAAAAGTTTCTCGCGGGGTGTTTCCGCGGAAACGAGCAAATGCGGCGTCACGCTCAGGAGACGCAATTGAAGTTCGCGATCGAAGCCATTCATGACAGCGACCACTATAATGAGGGCTGCTGTTCCGAGTGCGAGCCCGATCACGGACGCTCGATTTACATATTGAACATAGCGTCGACCAGCGCCCTTGAGTACGCCATTGGCATAAAAACGTAGCGCAATGTCCAGCACCATTTTTGGATGATCCATCATCACTGCAAAGTGCCGCCAACAAGGGTGAGCTGGCGATCTGTTTGGCTCGCTAGCTGCGGGTTGTGGGTGACGAGAATCAAGGTTGCTGCATTTGATCGACACAGTGACATCATAAGGTCGCTTACTTGCTGAGCAGATTCTTGATCAAGGTTGCCGGTAGGTTCGTCGGCAAAAATGATTTTCGGCCGATTAATCAGCGCTCTGGCAATCGCGCAGCGTTGGCGTTCGCCACCAGAAAGCTGCCAAGGAAAATGGGACAATCGGTCTGACAACCCCATTTGAGTCAAGATGGCTATTGCTTGATCGTTTGCAGTCGCCGTGGTCAATCCTTTTATTCGAGCGGGTAAGGCGACGTTCTCTAGAGCTGTAAAATCGTCAATTAAGTGGTGAAACTGATAAACAAATCCCAAATGGTGGTTGCGAAACCGAGCCAGGTCTTGATCCTTCATCTGATGCATTGATTGCTCAAGCAAGGAAACGGTACCTGAGTCCGTGCGTTCCAAGCCGGCAAGGATTTGCAGCAAGGTGCTCTTGCCGCTACCGGATGCGCCCGTGATCGCAACCTGCTCGCCTTGGTGAATGATTAAATCTAGACCGTTTAAGACATTAACCTCACCCGCTTGACCATGGGGATAGCATTTGATGAGGGTATTAGCCACTACACTGGGGATTGGGTTGTTCTCAAGCGCCATCTCTAAGTCCCTCCGAGATCATCATTTTTGCGGCGCGATGTGCTGGATATACACTCGCGATGAAGCATAAAAATAGGCTGACGCAGGCAACCCAGAGAAAATCTGCTAGCAATCGATCAAATGGCAGGTAATGCACGAAGTACTCCGCCAGCAAATTTAAAGAGAAAACATTTTGGAGCACCATAAGCCCCCAGTTGATCACGTCACACGCGATAAAACCCAGGATGAGCCCGGCACCCGTGCCAATGAGCCCAAGGGTCATGCCCTGGATCAGGAAAATGCGCCTGATCTCACGCGCGTTTGCGCCTAAGGTTTTCAATATTGCGATATCAGATCGGTGTTCTTCAACGTAGATGACCAGTTGCGAGGTAACGTTAAATGCGGCGACCGCAACCAGCAGCGCCAGTAAAATAAACATAATCTGCTTTTGGAGTCCGATGGCCGCATAAAGACTGCCCTGCCGGCCCATCCAACTTGATCCGAAGATTGGCTGGACGGACTGGGCGTAATAGATCGATTGTAAGACGTTGGTGGCTTCAAACAGATCTTTCAGTTTTAACCGTACGCCTTGAGGGAATCGGTTTCCACCGAGTGCAATGCCGGCCGTAAGATTGATATAAGCGGTCGCGCGATCTAAGTCGGTTGCGGTGTCATAGATGCCAACCACGGTAAATCGTTTAGAGCGCGTGCTAATGCCCGCCAACGAAAAATTTGCGATTGGCAGCATCAAGGTGACGCGATCGTTAAGGACTAGGTCCAAAGTTGTCGCCAGCTGTTGACTGATTACTATGCTGAAGGGTACCTGCTCTAAACTGCTCCAAGTGCCACTCGATACGTAGCTCGGCAAATCATTCACCTGTACTTCTAAAGCTGGATCGATGGCAGAGACCACAACCCCCTGGTGGACACCGTTTGCAATGAGCATCCCACCAATTTCCATGATCGGCGCGATTGCTAAAACTTGGTCTTGAGATTCGACCAACGCAAGTTGCGCCTGATTTAGCTGCATCTGATTGCGGTCAAAAATTAAAACGTGCGGGAAGAGGCTGAGCACCCGCTCTCGCAAGGCGACCTCAAAGCCATTGACCACCGATAGCACGATCACCAAGATCGCGACCGCAATGCTAAGGCCCAAGACTGGGAGACCATTGGCCCGCTGGTACACGGCATTTTTACCGAGCTTACTGGCCATTCTTAGTGAGACACTCAGGACCCAATGCGTCATTGGCCAACGGTCATCAATTTGTATCTCAAGTATTCCATAGTATTCTGTACCAGTAATGGGGTTAAGTAAGCCGCGGTAGAACCAGCATCAGCTTAACGACCCTTTTCAAACTATCGCTGCCGTAGCCGTTAATATTTTCGCCGCCTGCAAGTCGACAACTGGGATCCGTATGAGTGATATCGACATTAGAGATTTTTTCCGTTTAGAGGATGCCCTTCCTTGTGAGTATAAGCTGATCAGTTCAGATCAGATAGCCACTCAAGATCCAGAAACGCTGTTTGATTACTCCGAAGAGATCCAGCTCATGGCGCAACTCAAGGAGCTGCAACGTCAGGGGAAAGGCTTACTAGAGCGCATTGACCGCCAAAATGCTGAGATTGCGGCCTATCTTACGAATCTAGATCAGCAGGTTGAGCTAATCGGACGTCGCGTACTATTTAATGAAATCCAGACACCAGACAATTTCCGATCAAAATTGGTTGATATCAGTGTTGGCGGCGCGGGTCTTTTTATTGAGGAGTTATTGCCTGAGGAAAGTTATGTCGCGCTGCGGGTCCTTTTTGATGAAGGCGCCTGGGTGTTGACCTGTTTTGCCCGCATTCGTTACAGCAGAATGCTCGAAGGCAGCAGTCACTATCGCTCCGGTATCGAGTTTGTTAGCTTGCCACTTGAATATCAAAAACTAATCAATCGGTATCTTTTAAATCGCCAAACAACTGCTCGTCAAGAGCAGATTAGAGCAAACCAAAATGGTGACGTTCTGTAAGGGATCAGACCCGCAGTATCAGCTTCGCCGCTGCTGCGTTTAACCGATCTTTTGCACTCATCGAATTGCCTATTTTTCAAACCTAAAGTTCAATAAATATCGGCTGTTGGCTCGCCATCGCCGCAAAGCGCTGAATGAACTTGCCGATTGACGGGCTTAAGAAATGGGATGGCGCTTACCTAGGCTTCTAACGCATTGGTGATAACAGGTTTTACGCCCGGGCCATCAGAGGCCTCGCACTTGTCCGGATTACCCCCACAAATATCACACGCGCCGTCGACGCCCATCGCGCCCAAACCGCCGCACGATCCTGCAATCGGTGGCCTACCTCGCATAACGCCAACCGCCATGATGACGATGACCGAAAGAAAAACCAAAAACGTCATAAAAAACTCTACCATCGGATCACCTGCTCTATTTTTACGGCCAGTTAGCCATCTCGAGGGCGCTACGGGATAGCGCGTCCTGTCTTCGTCATTAGCCTTCAAGGCCGTAAAACTGTTAGCAATGAAGGCTTTCGCTCTGCGTGGCATCAAGCCGTTCTAGGTCAGCCTTTTATCCAAAAAATCGAGAGCGCGAATCTTTAATGTGCGGATGAGTTTACAGACTTTGGGCGAGATAGTCTTTAAACGCGGCGCTTTCTAACGCTTTGAGTTCGTTCTGCTCGAAGATTAGCATTACGACGGCAAGATTCTGGTCTGCAGCTAACTGCATACCCGCGACTGGGCCAAGCACGTTCAACGCTGTCGCCCAGCCATCGGCCTCCATAGTTGTCGGCGCCACAACTGTGACGGACGTAGTGGCGTGCGTAATGGGATAACCGGTTCTTGGGTCAATGGTGTGAGAAAACCGCTGGCCATTGGATTCAAAGTAATTTCGGTAGTCACCCGAGGTCGCAATCGCAGAATCGGTCAATGGAAAAGCACGATAAATCTCGCGGGCGGCGGTGCTAGGCATCTCAATGGCAACTCGCCAGGGTTGCCCTGGACGCTTCTCCCCTGCCCCGAGTAGTTCGCCGCCGATTTCAACCAAAAAATTAGAGTGCCCCTGTTGGGTCAAGATCGCGGCCAATGCATCCACTGCAAAGCCTTTTGCCGTGGCGGAAAAGTCGAGTTGTCGCCCGATCGGCGTCTTTACGGCGGGCGCGTCTGTATCCAGTTGAAGGCTTTGATATCCAATTTGCTGTTTAACGCGTTGAATGCGGTCGTCTGCTGGCGCTCGTCCGGTTGTTTTTGTAGGACCAAAGCCCCAGAGTTCCACTAACGGTCCGATCGTCGGGTCAAAGGCGCCGCCGGTTTTATCCGCTAAGGCGAGACTGAAGGCTAAGACGTCGGCCGTATCAGAGTGCAGGTTAAACGGGTCGCCGGGCTTGGCTCGGTTGAAGCGAGAAATTTCCGATTCAGAATCGTAAGTCGACATTAACGCGTTGATTTGAATTAGTTTACTTTCTATTTGCGCGTGTGTTTCGGAAAGGTTACTCGACTCTTTCGAGCTGGCAATTAAAATACGATAAGTGGTCCCCATGGTCTTGCCGGTGAGTTCAAGCGGCACGCTTTCGTCACGACAGCTCGACGTCAAGACAATCAATAACAGAAAGAGATAACGCATAAAGCACTGCATCCCAAGGTGGCACTGTATTATAGTCATAATTGTTAATAAGAGGTGATTCCCGTGGACGTGCCATCAATTCAAGTCAGTACCGCCGCCGAGTTAGAGGCGACGATTCATCAATTAATTCCCCTGAGTGTTGCGATGGGCGTGACTGTTGCAAGCTTTGAGGATGATTTGTTGACGCTTGAAGCCCCGCTCGCGCCAAACATTAACCATCAAATGAGTGCCTTTGGCGGCAGTTTGTCTGCACTATCGGCACTAGCAGGTTGGGGCATGGTCCAACTTCAAATCGGAAAAATGCATATTGTTGGCAATACTGTCGTTGGCCGTTCAGAGGCGGTTTTTCTGCGACCCGTTTTCAAACATTTAACGTGTCGTTGCCGACTGCCAAATGACTTTGCAAATTTCCAGCAAAAACTGCTGGCCCGCGGGAAATCCAGTGTGTTGTTAACCACGGAAATGGTTGAAGATGATGAAATCACGATGACCACCTCCAGTCAGTTTGTCGTGAGAAATCGCCATCATGAACCCACCGCCTAAACTCGACCTTGCGAGGCTGCCCACCCCGCTGCAGCCACTTGATCGGCTGTCCGATGCCCTTGGTGGGCCTCGAATCTGGATTAAAAGAGATGATTTAACCGAGGCCGCGGGCGCGGGTAACAAAATCAGAAAGCTCGAGTTTGTGCTGGCGGATGCTCTTAACCAGGGAGCAACCGCCCTGATCACCAGTGGCGGCTTACAATCGAATCATTGCAGGGCAACGGCTTTGTTTGCCGCGCAGCTCGGATTGCAGTGCCATTTGATTTTACGCGGCTCTGAAGCCAGAACCGCCAATGGCAACCTGCTGCTTAATCAATTGTTAGGCGCTAACATCGATTATGTGAGCGATCAGGCCTTCGAGCGACTCGATGCGCTCTATGCACGCAAAGCCGCCCAGCTCAGCGCTTCTGGGGAACGGCCATACCAAATTCCAATCGGTGCAAGCGATGAACTCGGTCTTTGGGGTTACATTCAAGCCGTTAAAGAGCTAGCCGCAGATTTTGCATCCGCGCGCATTCAGCCCAGTTGTATTGTGACCGCGGTAGGTTCTGGCGGTACCTATGCTGGATTATTGTTAGGCCAGGCGCTTTACAACCTGACACTACCTGTTACCGGCATCTGCGTTTCCCGTAATGCCGCATTCTTTGAGCGCAAAGCAGCAACGGATACTGCCCGCTGGCAAAAGCGTTTTCAATCGCGTCTTAATCCAGAGCTGGGACTGCTGCGCGATGATTTTATCGGCGAAGGGTATGGCCTGGCCTCCCCGGAGGTGTATCGATTGATTGCTTGGCTTGCGCAACTAGAAGGTATTATTTTGGATCCTGTTTATACCGGTAAAGCATTTCAGGGGCTGGTTCAAATGATCCAACACGGCGATATCGAAGGCACAGATGTTGTGTTTCTCCATACGGGTGGATTGTTGGGTTTGTTTCCGCAGATGAGCCAACAGATCCTATCGGAATTACTTGAATAATGAACTATCATGCGAGAGCTAAGGGATTGGATCGTTTTATGAAACGCGCGTTATTGATTTTAAGTACAACGTTGTCTTGTTTGGGCTTGGCTGGGTGCAGCTGGATGAGTAAGGACCCTTGTTCTGGTGACGATGCCGATCTGTCGAACCCAGCGTGCGTTTTACAGTCCAAACAGGCGTATCGAGACAATGAAACGAGATGGTTTTGTATTGGCCACCTCGAGGCGAAAGACTGGTCTTGCGCTAGCAGCTTAGAAGAAGCCCAAAACAAGCACGATGCCATTTCAAAAGGGATTGCTCAGTTAAGCCGAATCCCGAGCCAGATTGATGAGCCAGGTAACGCCTTTGATTTTGAGCCCGCTGAGGCCAGACGTGTGGCCCTGCTGAACGCGGTACCGGCGCAAGGCGCACATGCAGCGAATGACAAAGGCCGCTTAGTCGCAGCTGCTTCGAAAGAATCTGCGCCTGAGCCCACCGTATTCGCCGAGATCTTGCCGGAAGAAATTGATCAAAGGCCCGTTGATGGCCATTTTGAATCGGCTCATGCTGTAGCGAAGGAACCTGCTACAAGCAATGAAAAACAACCGCTTAACAACGTGATTGTACATGGCGCGTTGGATTTGAGCCCTGGCGCGACAAGGTTCACCACCGAACTCTCGAACCCATCCGGGGTTGTTTTGGAGACGCAATCTTTGGCAGCGACAGTTGACGCTGAAATAGGCGCCTTACCAGAAGCGACGAAAACTGCGGCAGACAAGTCCGGTATCCTAGCGCCGATTGTAGCGTCTGCCGAGCCAGCTGCTGTAGAAGTAATCAAAGCGGTCAGTACACTTATGGAACCGCCGCAGCCTGCGCTCTCTGCAGCAATTGAAGCCCCACAGGTCGACATTGAAATCGCAACCTCCGAATTAGCATTGGCCAGTGTAAAGACCGTTTCTGCACCGACTTTTTTAGAAGCGACTGTAGCGCCTGCATCCATTGAGGCGGCTCAGGCAATCTTGGCTGATTATCAAGTAAAGAACACTGTAGCTACGGCCCCGGTTGAAATGCTTGAGCGCGCGTCAGCCCTTGCTGCCAACGTTAACAAGCCATCGGTTATGGAAGTGACGACCGCCCATAATGAAGCGCCGGCAGCCGTTACTGAAGCGCCCACAGCTGTTGATGAAGTGCCAGCCGACGTTGATGCAGTGCTGCTAGCGGTTGACGAAGAGCCAACGGCCGTTAATGCAGTGCTGGCAGCCGTTACTGAAGTGCCCACAGCTGTTGATGAAGTATCCATACCTTTCGTGGTCAGCGCTGTTGAGACGCCTGCTATCGAAAGTGGCGCTGCTGCCCTCGAACTGGTCGTTACCGCCGTTGCGCCTGCAGTTAAACCAGCTTCGCCAACCATCTTGACCGTTCCTGCAATCGCTGAGAACGCTCAGCCAATCTTGGCGAATACCCAAGTTGAAGCCTCAAAAACAACGATTGAGGGCCTTGCGGCTCAGTCTGTCATAGCCACTGATCTCGCGAATGTCGCAACGATTGCAACGGAAATTGTGATCCCGGCAACCGCACCCTTCCCCGCTGGGACGACATTGGCTGAGGTCTATGCGGACCATGTAAATCGCTCTGAACAATTACCGATCACGCTGCAAACCTTAGGGCCAAAAGGCGCAGTTCCAATGCCGGCAGTCGCGTCTGCTGCACCTGATCGGCGCATCGGCACGCAGCCAACACCAGTACAACTCGATCGCGCAACCAAGCAGCCTAAAACTCAAATCACGCGTTTAACTCAAGCTGCACCATTGGCAGACGCTGTTGCGTCAGCCTCTAAACTGGATTCGGTTTCTGCGAGCTCATCTGGTTTAGATTATGCGTCGATGGATAGCCCTGCAACGTCTGGCGATGGAACTTATGATTACTTCATGGACCTTCCTTCAGATGATTTTGCGATTCAGCTCAAAGCGGAAAAAAATCTTGCCGCGATTCGGACATTTGCCACAACGGTCAACCTTGAAGATCCGCTTGTGCTGAAAACGCAGTTAATGAAACGCCCGCTTTATGTTCTAGTCTTGGATACGTTCAACGACATCCAGCTGGCCAGTGATGCAAAACAAGCCTGGATGCTGCAATACGATAACGGCATTGAACCTTGGATTCGAACGGTTGGATCGTTGCAAAAAGCAATACAACCGATCGGCCCTATGGATTGATCCTTGTCGCAATCTGCTAAACACTTACCCGGAGTCGATCAGTTATTACGCTCGGCGGCGGGTCGCAATCTAATCGATGAGTTTGGTCGTACTCGTGTCGCTCGGGTCATCGCCGAGACGCTTTCAACGGCGAGACGCGATATCGCAACGCCTGAACACGAATTGCCGTCGGATGACGCGTTACTTGCCAATGTCAGATCAGTGCTTAGCACTACCAACCCAACTTTAAAGACGGTGCTAAACCTAACCGGAACGATTCTTCACACTAACCTAGGCCGTGCCAGCTTACCGCAGGTAGCACTCGATGCGGTGCAACGCGTCGCAGGCAGCCCAAGTAACCTAGAGTTCGATTTGGAAACCGGAAAGCGCGGCGATCGAGACCAACCCCTTGAGCACCTTTTGAAGGAAATAACCGGCGCGGAAGCGGCAACCGTTGTGAACAATAATGCAGCAGCGGTTATGTTGGTTCTCAACACCTTCGCCCTGGGTCAGGACGTCCCTGTGTCGCGAGGCGAACTGGTTGAAATTGGCGGCTCCTTTCGTGTGCCGGAGATTATGACGCGCTCAGGATGTCGTCTAGTCGAAGTGGGGGCTACCAATCGAACACGCCTGTCGGACTTCAAGTCGGCGATAACCGATCAGACTGCAATGCTGATGAAAGTCCATACGAGCAATTATCAAATTCAAGGGTTTACCGAAAGCGTCGCCGAAAGTGACTTGGCTGCCCTTGCTCACGAATTTGATCTGCCCTTTATGACAGACCTTGGCAGCGGGACCTTGGTAAATCTTAGCCAATACGGTTTGCCGCCAGAGCCAACAGTGCAAGAAGCAGTTCAAAGTGGCGCCGACATTGTTACCTTTAGCGGCGATAAACTATTGGGTGGCCCTCAAGCTGGATTAATAGTCGGTACGGCTAAGGCCATCGCTCTGATCAAACAAAACCCCATGAAGCGAGCGCTTCGGGTCGATAAGATGACCTTGGCCGCCTTGATCGCCGTTTTAAAACTGTATCTGACCCCAGAAAGCTTAGTAGAACATCTACCCACCTTGCGGGACCTAGCCAGGTCCGAAGCGGAGATAAAACAGTTTGGCGAGACGCTGCTGCCAACGGTTACAGCGCACTTAGGAAACGATTTTGATGCCGCTCTGGTCAGCGCTAAAAGCCAGATTGGCAGCGGCGCCCTACCCATTGACCTGTTGCCTAGCTGGGCGATCGCAATCAGCGCCCAGCGTACGACACACCCCAACGAAGCGATTATGAGTCTCGCCGCGCGCCTTCGACAGGTCGACATACCAATTTTAGGTCGCATAACCGGGTCTCAGTTGTTGCTGGACCTTCGCACCCTGTATCAACCAGAACCGCTTCTGGCTGGGCTCAAAGCGGTTATAGCTGGATGATAGTTGCAACCGCCGGTCACGTTGATCACGGGAAAACCAGTCTCGTTGAAATGCTAACGGGCATCCAAACCGATCAACTTCAAGAAGAACAAGATCGCGGGCTCACGATAGATTTAGGGTTTGCCTATTCGCAAATAGACGATCTGTCGGTCGGTTTTGTAGATGTTCCTGGTCATATTAAATTTATTAACAATATGTTGGCGGGGGTTGGTGCGGTGGACCTAGCTCTGCTGGTGGTTGCCGCCGACGATGGCATGATGCCCCAAACACTCGAGCACCTGGCCATTCTCGAAGCCCTACGGGTCCCTGCCCTGCTGGTTGCTATGACAAAAGTTGATCGGGTTGAACCCGCGCGTTGTCTCGAGGTCGAGTCTGCAATTGTCCAGCAACTGCGCGGGACGTCGTTCGAGCAAAGCCAGGTGATTCCCTGTTCAAACGTTAGCCGAATCGGTGAAACCGAATTGATCTCAGCCCTAAAGGCCTATGCGCAAAGGATGCAGCATCGGTCTGATGCTGGTCATTTTCGGATGGCGATTGATAGAAGCTTCTCTATAAAAGGGGCCGGCACTGTGGTCACTGGCGCCATCCTCACTGGCAAGCTTGGTTTATCCGACACGTTATCTGCTCCCAACCAGTCGCAATCATTCAAGGTTCGAGGGTTGCATCGGCAGAACGTTGTAAGTTCATCGGCCAGCGCCGGTGACCGTGCAGCCTTGAATTTGACCGGTCAACAAGCCGCCTTAAATGAACTGGCGCGAGGAGACTGGTTAACGGCCAACCCAAGAATGACCGCGCAGCGTCATTGCGACATTGTGCTGCAGACTTTACCCGCGGAAAACAAGTCCATCCGTCATTGGACCTCGGTTCATGTGCACCATGCGGCACAACACACCCTAGGGCACCTTGCGACCTTGGACGGGTCTGAAATCAAGCCTGGGGCGTCGGGTATTGTGCAATTGGTGACGAGCGCGCCGCTCTCCTTGTGTTACGGCGACCGGCTCATCTTTCGAGATCAAGGTGCGACCCGAACCATTGCCAGCGGTTTTGTGCTCAACCCACTCGCGCAAAGCCGCGGCCGCGCAAAACCCGAACGCGTTGCGCTTTTAGCCAACCTTTCCGAGGCAAC
>Ga0209374_1002397_pt1 | contig 16132 bp, 16 predicted proteins | sample SaaInlLV_DNA_10m_FD_184683 | JGI IMG/M metagenome (GOLD analysis project Ga0209374, IMG submission 184683) | Marine microbial communities from expanding oxygen minimum zones in the Saanich Inlet - SI075_LV_DNA_10m (SPAdes) (version 2) | ecosystem: Environmental > Aquatic > Marine > Unclassified ...
CTGTTCCTGTGGGTGCTAGGAGCGGTGCATAATGGGACAACTGCAACCGCTTGATCTGGTCGATTTCACTGGTGGGCTTAATGTCAACCGGACTGAGTTCAACCTGGCTGACAACGAGTCGCCAGCGATGCTCAATATCGAGATTGATCCTCGAGGCGGTATTTTCACGCGTTACGGCTGGGGCCGGTATTCGGGCGAAGATATTGTCGCCGACCCAGGGGAGTGGGATCCGAGGATCGCTTCGATGGCTGTGGACGAGGCCGGTGGCTACAGGGTTTATGTCGCTAACGGTTCAACCGTTTACGAGTGCCTCGCTGACGGCTCCTCGAGCGACATCGGCGTCCCGGTCGGTGGCAGTTCGCATCTCGCCGATTTCGCTGAGTGGGGGAATTACGTCTATATCGCTGCGGGCCTAGATAACCAGAGCCAAAAGCACAAGTCGAATTCGGCGGCGACCCCTCTCGGGCGGGCCTACAACAACGACTACACGACCCCGACGGGCGGGAACGTCCCCCAGGCTGAGCATATTGAGGCTCACGGCGGCTACCTGTTTGTGGCTTCGGTTGAGGAAGTTGTCGATATCAATAACACCGGTTCTGGTGTGCAGCGATCCCGGTTGCGGTGGTCGCATCCGTCGCAGCCTGAGGATTGGGCGAGCAACGACTACATCGATTTTGAGGAGGGCGGCGGAACGATCACTGGGTTGATGTCGTTCCGCGACCATCTGCTCATTTTCAAGACTGATTCAATTTGGGCTTTGTACGGGTATTCGAGCGAAAGCTTCCAACTCATCAAGGTGTCTCGTTCCGTTGGTGTCCCCACGCCTTCTGCTATCACCCGTTCGGAGGGGGCCGTTTACTTCTACTCGGCTTCTCAGCGCGGCGGCATTTTCGCTTACGACGGCGGTTCTCCGGTGTCGGTTTCGCAGAAGATCAGCAGAGTCCTCGAGTCGGTGTCGAGCAGCGCATATCAGGACGTTTGGCTTGGCTGGGTTGGCCGTCGGTTGTGGTGTTCGTTGCCGTTTGACGAGTCGGGTGCTTCGGGTGTGCAGTCTGTGTTTGTGTTGGCTCCAGGGACCGGCGACGGTGCGTGGGTGCGTCACAAGCCTCACACCGGGAACTTGGTGTGTTTTGTTGAGGGGTCCGATGTCGGTTCGTTGCCGGCCATTGCGTTTATTGACGGGACCGCTGGCACGGCGACGGCAATCAACTTGGGTGCGATCAATGGTGCTTACGACACGATTTTGAAAGCCGACCAGTACGCAGCGTTTCTTACCGACGCTGAGGGCAACATGCTTGTTGAGGCCGAAGCTGGCGAACCCATGTTTCTCGTCGCGTCCGAGGATCATGCTCCTGGCGCAGGGTTCGACACGCTGTACCGGACGCGGTGGCTGCATGCCGGATGGCCGGAGCGTCGCAAGTCGTTCCGTCGGCCACGGTTTGCTTTGCAACGTCAAAGTGAGGACGTGGTGGTGAACGTTGCGACGAGTTGGGATTACAACGATTCGGCTCCTCAGAGGACTCATTCGGTTGGCGTTGACGCCGAGGGCACGACGTTTTGGCGTGCTGGTGGGGCGTCGGCGAACGGTGGGCTTGATTGGGGCGATGGTTCGGAGTGGGGAGGTTCGCTTTCCGGTTCGGGGCTGAAACGGTCGACGGACCCTGACGAGCATTTGGGTGGGCTTGGCGTTGCTCGAGCCGTACAGTTGGAGTTCTCAACTTCAGCACTGACGCCTGGTAAGAAGTGGGGCATCAATGCGATGTTCCTGAAGTACATACTCCGCAGATATACGACTTAAGGATCCTCTGATGGCGAAGATGCAGAAATTACGAAACATTGTCAACAACACTCCCGCTGACGCGTCTGACGTTGCATGGAACTACGGCACCCTGGAAGGGTTTGTCAATAACGAGCTCCTGAATAGGGATGGTTCGGTGTCGATGGCCGGTGGCGCTCAGCTTTCGCTGTCGGGGAATCCGGTCAACGATTTGGATGCGGTGTCGAAGCAGTACGTTGACTCGATCCAGCCTGTCGGGATGATGGTCGATTACGGCGGTGCGGTGGCTCCTACCGGCTGGCTGTTGTGTGATGGGGCGATCAGGAACCAGGTCGAGTATCCGGCTTTGTTTTCTGTGATTGGCACAAAGTTCAATTCTTCGGGCGAGGGGCCAACGCAGTTCCGTATGCCCGATTTCCGTAACCGGGTCGCTGTTGGTCCTGGGGACAATCTGCTTGGTGCTAGTGGCGGCTATAAGGACGCTCAGCTTGCCGAGCATGATCATGGCGGTGGCGAGCATGCCCATCCTTTGCCGAAGCACAAGCACACGTTGAGTGATCACACTCACACGATTGAGGCTCACAGCCATTCAATCAAGCACGACCACGGCAAAGCGAACACGAAGGAAAGCGAACACAATCACACCGTCAACGAGATGGTCATCAACAGTGGCCACAATGTGGCGTTCCAGGGTGGCGGTGGCAATCTTGGTTTGTCTAACGCCGACAGGATCGGCAACGAGCCGTACACCTACGGGATGCCCATGAACGTCGGCAAGCTCAACGGTTCGGCGTTCGGCGGTAAGCACCTTCACGAATTCGATATGCCCGAGTTCACTGGTAATTCGTTGAATAACACTGCTGCTTTGGTTACAGGCAAGCCTGGCCCCAGTGACACTTCCGAGGTGAAGGACACGTCAACGAATAACGGCGGTTCTGCTAACACAGACAAGTCGGGCGTTTCTGCATCTAAAAAGAATTACCCACCTTTCGTCACGGTGACGAAGATTATTAAGGCGGTCTGACCGATGGCTTACAATCCACCTGATTACGGGGGCTACGAGCGGCAGAAGGCCGACGTCAACTACAAGTACAGCCAGGACGCGACCCAGAATGCTTACGGGCGGTTTTTAGGTCAGCAGCGTTTTAAGCGTGATCGTTCCGACGACAAGCGTGCTTACGGGCGGGCGTACCGCCCTCAGAAGGCCCAGTATGGCCAGCGTGGGTTGAGTGGTGCCGGCGTGAGCTCGGGGATCATGAATGAGTCGATGGGCCGCTTTGTTGGCGATTATGCTAGGGGCCAGCAGAGGGCTTACCAGGACCAGACACAAGTGAATCAGCAGTACGATCTTCAGCAGTCGAATTCGGATCAGTGGCGTCAGCAGGCGCTTCAGGCGATTGAGACTCAGAAGGCGAATGATGTCGCTTGGACGGCACAGAACATCAAGGATCTTCAGCAGCAATTAGGGAGCGTGTAGGCATCATGGGTACAAGCATGGGTAACTATCGTTACGGCCAGGGGTCGAGCAGCAACACTGTCACGCCGAATCGCCGTGCGACCGAGTACCGGGACCAGGACGCTACTTCCACTTACGTCCAGGACCAGGCCCGCAAGGACAAGTACAAGGATTACAAGCCTGGGACGTTTACGCCTTCGAGCCGTAGGCCGGGGCAGGGCACCAAGGGGCTGGGCATTGCGACTGTGAACCCTCGGATGATGGACGACTGGTCGCCTGGCGCTTTGAACAATCTTTTCAATAACCCGCCTGGCCCCGGTCCTGGCGGCGGCGGTGGCGGCGGTGGCGGCTTCGGCGGTGGCGGTTACCGGCAGATCGACATGGAGCCGGTGTTCAAGCTTCTTGGCCGCAGGCCGCAAGACTACGAGTACGAGGATTTCAAGTTCGACCCGTACCAGGGGCAAGAGTTTCGTGCCTTCAACGGTGACCGGTACAACCAGTTGCGGAATGGGATTCGGGACGGGGTGTCAGCGGATCGTTCCACCGGCATGGGTACTTACGGCGACGCTCGAACCGAACTGCAAACTTACGACAACCCGTTTCTGAAGTCTTCGTACACGCAGAATGGGCCGATGCCTGAGGCGATGGCGAACATGCTTTCAGCGAACGGCATGTCGTTTGATTCTGGAGAAGCCCAGTACGGCATGGAAGCCGACGCTGCGTTCGGCCATTTGAACCAGACGTTGGGTGCTGTTGCCAATCAGAATCAGGCTTCTTCGATGCGGGCTTTGGCTGGCGACGAGCGGCGGTTCAACGAGTCTCTTGATTCTTCGCAGCGTTCGATGCTTCTCAGTGTCGGCCAGCAGGAGGCCAAGGCGCGAGAGGTGTATGAGAGAGAAAAGTTCGAGTACGGCGAGGAGATTGCTCGAGCCAATTATCAGCAGGCTGTGGCGATTGCTCAGACGAACCATCAGGGCAGGAACAACACGGCCCAGTCCAACGTGCAGGTTGAGAACGAGTACATGCAGAACGGCACCAACACGTTGATTGATTTCATTGCCCAAGGGCAGAAGGTAGATCCCGAGATGCTCGCTGCGTACATCGGCGACGGAATTGGATACGGAGCCTGATATGACACCGGAACAGCAACGCATGTTCATGGCGTACCAGCAGTGGATGATGCAGGGGTCGAGTCCGATCAGCGGTCAACTGGGCATGTCTCTTATGCCGCAGTTGGAAAAAAAGATTGGTGACACCAATTATCAGCAGGACCGGATGCAAATGCTTGGCGACCCGTTCTCGGGTTTCATGGCGGGCACGGGTGCTGCCGACTATCGGACGTTGCAGCCGACGATTGAGCGCGAGATTGTTGAAGCGCCTGGCTTGATGCAGTTTAATTCTTGGTTGGGCGCGGGGCAGGATACGGCTTACCAGATTTTGGCTGACGCCATGCAGGGCGGCGCGGACATCAACTCGGCATTCCAAATTGTGAAGAAAAACGTTGAGGATTTTCCTGACGGGGTCGCAGCCATGTCGCTCCCACCGGGGGAAGACGTGGGCGCTCAACTGAGCACGCTTTACGGCCAGGTGGAGAAACTTGACCAGCAGGTCAATGTCGATAGGGCCGCTGGTGCGAGCTTTGATCGTTTCGATCCGGCTACTGGTGCTTTCTTCAACGAGACTGAGACTCCGTCGAAGATGAAGCAGATGTTTACCGATATGGGTTTGCCTTCGCCGGATGAACGGTACGAGGTGGATCCGTATGCGGAGCAGATGGGTCTGGCCATGGAGGGCCAGGGGTATGCGGGGCCGATGGAGATGCAGTCGCCGTATCGGCGAACAACAAACTCTGCCGGCGTCACTACGGAGCGGCCGGATTTAGGGAGCGTTGGCCTTGCGGAGCATTCTGCGATCTTGAACTCGAGGCTGACGGGGAACGACACTGCTCAGCGTGCGATCGAGGACGAGTTGGCAGCGTTGGCGTTGAGCTCGCCGAACGGAGGCCGTAAAGGCCCGACCCTGAGTTCGGAGGACCAGTTCTTGAACGACCTTGTGGCTCGGATGCAGGCTCGGGCAGATGCAGGATACCCAGGGGCACCTTACCCTGAGCCTGGCCAGGCTCCGTCGCCGATTCCGTCGCAGAACATGCAGGTTCCGTCAACGATTCCGTCGCAAAACATGCAGGTTCCGTCGCCGATTCCGTCGCAAAACATGCAGGTTCCGTTCAACCCTGAATCGCATTACGCCACCAATCCGCGGTACGAGTTTCCTGTCCTTGGGGGGACTGGCGGTGCTGCGCCGACTGCCCCGTCAACGATTCCGTCGCAAAACATGCAGGTTCCGTCAACGATTCCGTCGCAAAACATGCAGGTTCCGTTCAACCCTGAATCGCATTACGCCCCCAATTCGCGGTACGAGTTTCCTGCCCTTGGGGGAACCGCTGACGGTCTTCCTGAGTTCAATGGCCCGATGGGCGCTATGCCCCGCAACCCTATGGACGATGCCATGGGTGAATTTGCCGGGCGAGGCTCCGAGGGCAGTTTCCCCCACGTCCCTGACATGGATTACTACAGCGCGGCTTTGACTGGGGAGGACGATTGGCCTGGAGCCGAAAAGCCTCGGCCTCTTCCGAAGATGCATAGCAACAAACCGAAACCCGGCATCCTCAAAAGGATTGGCGATCAGATTCAGACTGGGCTGGTCGATGCGGCTCGAGGACGCCCCGTGGGTGACATCCTTAAGCCGTGGTGGGAATTGACCCAGGATCCTCCGTACGAAGAGCTCAATGACAGTTTGGCCGGCGACCCGATAGACGACATGCTTGCCCACATTGAGAAGACGAAGTCTCAGTGGAACATGAACGATGCTCCTTGGAAGTCTGCTTTGAGGCAGAGGTCTCTTGCGACTGCTGGCGAGGCTCGGAAGGGTAAAAAGAGGCAGTATCAGCAGGACATTTTTGACGGTGTTCGGGAGCGCAACAAGATTCGTAAGCAGGCCGATCCTGGTAGTCGCAACGCTGTTGCCGCCGCTGGGATGAAGGGTCGTAACGCTAGGCCGGGCCAGAATCTGACGTTGTCTGATTCGGGTATGAGTTTCCACAGTGCCGAGGCGGCGATGCAGGGGCTGAGAAACTATGTGGATGCCCCGGCGGGATCGGATCCCTTCACTGACGCGATGCGTGAACGGATGCTGTATAGCCAGTTGAACGGATTCTGATGAGCGGTCTTGCTGCGCTCAATGAGCAGGCGATGCGCCGGTATCGCGGCGGGTCGTTGACGATCAGCGACCCTGTCGGCCGGATCACTTCGGCCCAGGCGCGGCAGTCGGTTCGGCCTAGTCAGCCGAAGCAGTCAGTGCCGTACCCTGCCAGTTTCCAGGGGCCGGAAAGAATTGCGGATCTTGAGGCGGGGCTGCGGGAGCGTAGCGAGGCCAGGTCGGGTGCTTCGAAGCCGAACGAGCAGGGCGGTCTTGCCGGGAAGTTTTTTAACACGACCATCGGCAAGGGGCTGGGCGTTGTTCTCAACAACCAGATTGTGAAGACGGCGCTTCAGCCGTTGGACATTCTTGGTGTCCCTCAGCGGATGATCGCTTCGACAATGCAGGAGGTTGGTGACGTCTTTGCCGGCGGCGGGTTCAGCGGCAAGGACTGGCTCGACCAGGCGAACATGGACGCTTTCATCGACGGGAACCATGAGGGTTCCATCGGTATGGGCGATGTCTGGCGCAACCACGGCAAGGCTTTGGGTGCGGGCGACAACGAGTGGCTTGATGCTGCCGTCGGTTTGACTGGCGACATTTTGACTGATCCGCTCACTTACCTTGGCGGTGTCGGCATCGCGACCAAGGGGTTGAACGGTGTTCGGGCCGGGACGCGTCTGCATGCTGCGATCAAGGGTGGCACAACTCTTGACAAGGCTCGAAAGGTCGCTGCCGGCGGCGAAGCTGCTGTCGCTCAGGCTGTGAAGGCCGGTAATGCGGCGGCGCTGGGCGGGACGCGGGCGTCGATGGCTGGCCGTGCGAACCGGATGGATCGCTTCTCTGAGGCGTTCCAGTTGCTTGATCGTGCCGAGAATGCGAATCCTGGGGCGCTGGGCCAGTTGTATGGCCGGAATCTTCCTGCCGACGCTCAGGCGGCTCTGGTCGATAGTGCTCGGAACGAGATTGCTCGTCGCGGTCGCGCCGGTTTAAGCACGAGAGGCAAGGAGGTGTCGAAGGAGGTCAATGATCTGGTGGAGACAGCCTTGAACGTGAAGCCTTCTGCTGTGCGTGCGCGCATCCCGTTCGCTAAGGGTATGGGCGTTGAGGTGGGCGGTTCGGCTGGGCGTGCTGTGGCCGGTGGCCTTGGTGATGCTTTGGCGAAGCCTCGCCAGGCGATCAACAACTCGAAGTTTGGTAGCAAGGCGATCAGGGCGATGACGCCTTTGGATCTTGAGAACGCCACCGCCAAGCTTATGAGTCCGGCTAGTTCGATGGACGAGCTCGGCGACGCTGCGGCGGCGTACCAGGTGATGCAGAAGGCCAGGCCGAACGCTGGTCGCTATTTGAACCTTGGGCAGCGGGAGATCAACAAGCGCCGTAAAAAGATTCTGAGGGAGGCAGGGGCCAAGGACGACGCCGCCTACCTGGCTAAGGCAGAGACTGTCGGCGGCACCGAGCTCAACAGGATGCTCGATTTTGCTGGCAATGAGCTCGCGGCCGAGTTTGGGGTGTCGGTCCCGAAACTGGCCGGGGATTTGAAGTACGTCCCTCACACGTTCAGTCAGAAATTCATGTTGAAAATGCAGAGCAGCAAGAAGCTGCGTGCTGCGTTCCGTACCGGCATGGACGATTTCGACCAGAACCTACAGGCCGAGTCTTCGAGCTTCTTTGGGCGTCAACTTAAGGGCGGCGAAGAAATTCTGCTTGAGGACGGAGAGATTTTCAAGATCCCTGAGCAGGCGACCATCGCCAATATCAATGAGGCGGCAGAAAAAGTTTTCGGCATGAAGATCCTCGAGGATAAGCCGATGGCTTTGGTGGACAACTATGTCCAGCAGGTGTCTGAGGATGTGGGTCGCCGTGCTGCTCGAGCGGAGATGGTCGTCCAGGGCGACAAGAGGTTCGGCTATTCGGACGACATTTTCGAGCCAGATACTGGCACCACGCCTATGCCGAGTGGGAAAGGCAACGAGGCTGTCCGTGAGGTCAATTCGGCAGCGGAGCGGCTTGCGCTCCAAGGCGACGACACCATCGCCGCTCCCCGCGCTGCGAAGAAGGGGCAGTACAAGGCTTTCAAGGAGGCTCAGAAGTCTGCTGCTGAAGCCGAGATCCTGAAGAATACGACGGCCGCCGACGGCAACTCTATTGCCCGCCAGCTTGGCGGCGATAAGGGGCCGGAACGTATTTACGGGATGATGGAGGAGTGGAAGCAGGCCGGTGAAGGTATTGGCGTGGTGACACCTGAGGTGGACGATCTGCTGAGGAACCTTGCTCGGGAGATCCGCGACCCGAAGGCGCTTGAACGGGCGTACCGTGCTGCGAACCGGTTCTTCAAGACGTATGCGGTGTTGACGCCTGGTTTCCATGTTCGCAACGGTTTGTCGGCGATCTTCATGAACTCTGCTGACGGTGTGTCGTTGAAGACCACGGTCAGGGGGATGAAGGCGTGGGACGACTTTTCTCGAGCCACCAAGAACGGTACGGATCAGCTTGCCGGGAAGGCGTACATCAACAAGCTTCAAAAGTCGACTGTGCCTGGGGACCGGCAGGTCGCTCAGGCGCTTGACGCAGTGTTCGGGTCCGGTGCTGGTGGCCGGTTCACTGAGGCCGGTGTCGCTCAGGCTGGAGCCTTAGGTGGTGTGAGCCGAACCTTGCTGGAGAACCTGTTTACTCGAGGCAGCCAGAAGACTGGTGCCTGGGTTGAGGGTTCTGTCCGTATGGGTATGGCGATGGACGTGATCGAGTCCGGCGGCTCCGTCAACGAAGCTGTCTCTCGTATCAGCCGGGTGCATTTCGACTATTCTCAAACCTCCCGTCTTGACGATCAGGCAAAAGTCCTGATTCCTTTCTGGTCGTTCGTCAGCAGAAATATGCCCCTCCAAATTATGCAGACGTGGAGCCGTCCGCAAAAGTATTTGGCGTACGAGCACTTGAAGAACAACATTCCAGGCAGTTCTGTCAGCGAAGAAGAAGTGCCCGGCTACATTCAGGACGGTGGCGGGTTCGGGTTTGACATGGGGCCGTTCAACTGGCTTGAGCCTGACCTCCCGCACACTCGAGTCGTTGAGGACATTGAGCGGTATTCGAACGTTCTTCAGGATCCGGCGGCGGCGACATCAAACTTCTCGCCGTTCTTGACGGCCCCGATTGAGTACGCCATGAACAGGGATGCGTTCACTGGCCAGTCGTTTGACGACGAGAAGGACTGGGAGCATGTGTCGAACCCTCTTGAACTTCTTGCGATATTGCCGGCCACGTTGACTGGGAGTGTCAAACAGAAGGACGGCGAGTTCTTTATCCAAACGAAAACAATGAACGCTTTGGAAGCGATGATTCCTGATTTGAGTCGTGCGAATCGTATGGCCGGTGTCGGCGGTCGCGAGTCTCAAAGGGTGAAAGAGTCTTGGGCGCGTTACCTCGGTTTGCCGGTTCGTAGTATCACTCAGAAACAGATTGATAATGCTAAGAGGCAGATGGATTTCGACGGGGGCAGCAGTGACCGTATAGAACAGGCGATGCTGGATAGCATGTGAGGCTTGAGCTCGGATCGGAAATATCCGCGTCGTTGGGAGTGGCTGGAATTGCTACTACTTTTCGTTGCCGCGTTTGCTATCGCTGCCGCTATTGCCGGCGTCGTTAATGCTGAGCCGCGTCCGATCCACGAAGGGATCCGCGGGCCGTTCGAGCCTGCGGTGCGTGGCACTCAGGTCCAGGTGAATCCACCACCATCGACCAGTCCGCCTCAGCGCGAGTGGACCGGCGCTATCCCGTCCTACTACGGCGGCACCACCGGCTGTTCCCGAACCAACGCCACTTTGATCGCCCGCGCGATGTGGAATGTCGGGGCAAACGACGCCCAGGTCTACCGGATGCTCAACATCGTCAGTCGCGAAAGCGGTTGTGACTCGGCGGCGTACAACCCAAACCGGCGAACCGGAGATGATTCTTGGGGCTTCGCACAGCAAAATTCACTTTCTGGCTGGTTCGATCCAGGCCAGTTGCTTGCCGACTACAACCGCTTCGCCTTTGCCACTGATCCTGCGTTGAATGCGCGGGCGGTGGCGGCTATGTATGCGCGTTGCGGCTTCGGCCCGTGGAACTACGGGAACTATTATTGCCGTCGCCCATAGCACCCTCGTGGTAGCCTTGTCCAATGGACAAATATGCAGACGCAGACGAGGAACACGCTGAAGGTGACCCGCCCATCGATTGGGATCGCCTCAGCGAAGTGCAGGCAGTCTTTGAAGCCGCTGACACCCCGTTAGAGGCGCTCAAAGCGCTTTACGGGGACAAGCTGGAGGTACCGGCATAATGGGCGCTGTATGGCTATTGAATCTTCCGACTTGGCTGCGTGAGGGTGGCCTGACCGTCGAGGAATATCCAAACTGGGCGACTACCTCACGCTCGAGCGGGGGCTACGACGATGTGTGGGCTATCGGAGTGCATCACACTGCCTCGAGCACTACGCCTGCCAACGACTTGAACTACATGCTCAACAACGCTGACGCCAAGCCAATCGGCGCGTTGTATCTCGCAAGGGACGGCGTAGTGACCGTCTGTGCCGGTGGCGCTACGAATACGCAGGGCCGTGGTGGACCGTACAAGACGTCGAAGGGGACGATCCCCCTGGACGCTGGCAACAGGTACATGCTCAGTATTGAGGCCGCCTGGAACTCTAACGAGACATGGCCAGAGGTGCAGCAGGTGGCATACACCAAGCTCTGCCACATTCTCGTTCAGAAGCTCGGCCTCGCTTGGGGCGACATTGTTTCTCACGCCGAATGGACGAGTCGCAAGTACGACCCGGCAGGCGAAAGCAAGTACGCCAAAGGCAACGCGCTGTGGGATATGGACAAATTCCGCGGCGACTGCTGGCTGGCATACTCTGAAACCGAGTCTGTGCCTGAGGCACCGCCAGCACCACCGGCACCGGAGCCGGATCTTCCTACCCCGCCGCAGTCTGACGACGTGGTAGCGAAGAGCGACCTCGAGTGGTATGTCAAGAAAGGCGACAGCCCGTGGAGCGTCGCCTCGACTGCGTACGGCCAGGGTTCCAAGCACACCGAACTGGACGCATCGGCGTTCGACTCGTACAGCACAGCAAGCAAGCCGGTGTTCGTCACCGTTCCAGGCATTTCAGGGCATCAAAGCTTTGTTAAAGATGGTGAAGGGGTGGCCTCGGTTATTCGCCGCCTCGTCGGTTCGACAGCGTGGCCCACGAACCACCAGTTCGACAGCTTCGCTGACTGGAACGGCGGCAGTGGCCGGAACTTCTACCCCGGCGACGCTGTGAGCATGCCTGACTGATGCAGCAGTGGCGGTCCCCGGTGCTCGCTGCGGTGGCGGGCCTACTGGGGGCCGCGCTTGCTTTGTCTGCAAGCGTTGAGAACGAGATGGAACGTGGCCTGGTCGTTGCCGGCGCTACGGCCGGGTTCATTGGGTTCGGCTACTGGTTGGGTAGCGACCGCGAGGATTAGTACAGCTTCCCGATCCAGTCGGTCTTGGCTCGATCCGACTTGGCTCGGTCCACTGGGAGGACGAGGTATTTCCCTGACGGGCCAGCCGTCTTGAACTTCAGATCGCTGACCGACGTGTTCGACTTCCGGCCGGTGGAACCCCCGGCGCTGGTGATCTCAACGATGAACTTCTCAACGAACCAGCCGCCGTTCAATCGGCTCATCAGGGCGCTGTTGAAGTCCGCAGTGTGCGTCTTGCCGTAGGTGCTCGGGCGGGACATCTCGCCGGACAGGTCGTAGTTCTCACGGTTGCTGCCGTCGGTGATGGCGATGCCGTACCGGAGCACATAGATGCCGTGGCTGGCAGTGGAGTCGTTGTTCTCCTTGAACTGGATGCCGGAAACGAACTGCCCGTTCATCCAGCGGGAGTAGTTGCCGCCACCGAACAGAAAGACCGCGAAGTGATCCCTGCCGTTGTCGCCGTAGAAGCGTGCGTCGCCCTCGGGGTAGCCGCTCTGATACCAGTAGCCGCCGATGTCGCCCCAAAAGTCTGTGGTGTAGCCGCCCGACGCGCCGACCTTGACCGGCCCGTAGGATTCGTTGCCGTCGAACGTTGTGACCGTTGGACTGAACGCCTCACAGTTCCCGTAGGAACCTGCGGGCACAGAGTAGATCAACGAAGCCATTACTTCGACCAGTAAAGATTGCTACCGCTGACCGTGAACTGCACGGGGCCGGTGGTGCCGTCGTCCTGCATGACTTTCTTGCTGGAACCTTTGACTGCGTAGGTGCTGTGGCCGTGGCCCGACGACGCATAGTTGTGGGCGTGGCCGCTTGCCGAATAGTCGTGGGTGTGATCTAAGGGTGCGGCGGCACCGTCCTGGCCGTCGGCACCGTCGGCACCGTCGGCACCAGGTTGGCCTTCGGGACCGGGACCACCGTCAGCACCAGGCTGGCCATCTGCCCCGTCTTTGCCGGGCACGCCTTGCGGGCCTTGCTGGCCGGGTGGGCCGTCGGCACCGTCGTTGCTGATGCCTTCACCGGCTCTGATACGGCGATCCAAGTCAAGGAGAGCTCGGCGTGTTGCCTCGTTTACGCCCGGCTCAAAGCCGGATGATCCTATCGGTCGTTCCATGCCTCGAGCATACTCATTCCCATACCCAGGTGTTGCGGGACGGTTGCACGGCAAGGAACTCGCCTTTCACGGCGTCCCCTCGGGTCGACGTTGGTTGCGGTTCGCCGTACTCGACACGCAACGTCTTCCAGCATTCTTCGTCTTTCTCCGTCCGCTGCCATACGCCGTTGTGGCGTCGGAAACGAAAGTTGCCTGTCAGATACCATCCTCGGTGGGCCATCAGTGGTCACCGGGCGACTGAAGTACCGCCCAAGTGATGTAAGCGACCCACGCCACAGCGAGGATTCCGTAGATGTTCATGATGGGACTTCTTTCCGTTGGTTGGTGTAGGACTCAAGCTGGCAGTCGCGGCAGCAGTAACGTTTACTGTTCCTGTCGGACTTGACAGTGAAAATGGTTTCGCATGTTATGCCGGCGCAGCGGCGTTCGACCAGCCGTTGATGGCGTGCCCTGGCCCCGCAGGTGAAACAGTCGTCGGTCATGACTGCAACGAAATGAGGACGACGCAGAGGGCAAACAGGGTGACAAGAAGAATAATGTCGCTCATCTGGAACCACTTTGCACGAAAAAGGTTTCGCGGTTTCGGTTTTTGCTGCAAACATGGGAGACAGTCGCAGCGGAATGCTGCCATGTCGTCTTTTTGCATTTCGGGCACCGGTACTCAAGGTGGCTGACGCTTCGCGGTTCACTAGCCATTGTGGTCGGCTCTTCTGAATCCGCTTTGTAGTCGGGCGTTGGCCCGACGCGAGTTCTCGGATCGGCTGACAACCTCGAGGTGGTCGACGGTGACACATCGACGGTGAGGGTGGCACAGGTGGTCGATGGTCGGGTCGGGATCCATGCCGGTGCCGTCGCAACAGTCGCCGCCTTCACCTTCGCACGCCCCGCATTCGAGCTCTATCGGGCCGACAAGCTTTTTGTAGACGTAATGGTGGCCCTTGTGAGTCTTGTTTTTCATTGTGAATTTGGCGTAGCCGTCGGCGTCCAGCCCGGCGGTCCAGACAACACATTTGTTGCCGCAGGCGCAGCCTTCGCTGTCGCACAGTTCCATTTTGGTTCGGATCAGCCGGGTCAGTTGTGAACGGTAGGTTTGAAACTCGTCGGGGGTCATGACAGCACCGAGTTAAGCACAGCGACAGCGACCTGCGGGTTGACGGCGTTGCCGACCTGCCGGAACTGGCTGGTTTTGTTGCCTTGCCACGGGTGGTCGGCAGGGAACCCTTGCAGCACGGCAGCTTCTTCGACAGTGACGCGACGTGCCGTCGTCCCGGCCCGCGTCCCGTATCGGGCTTCGGCTTCTTGCCTGCCAAGCCTGTCGATGTCCGACTGGTTGATTTTGTGGCCACGGGGCCAGATGCGTGGATCGCCCTGGACTGTTGTGGCCGGTTGCGTGAGGCGGGACCAGCGACCGGCGTCGATCTCGTTAGTGATCGCCTGACGGGCACCGGAACCGCCAACCATCTCTGGATCCTGCCCACCTTTCGCCGTCCCGGCAGCGACAGTAAGGTACGGGCGTCCGGTCATGCCTCGACCGAGAGCGCCAGCCATCGACACCCACGGCAACACGTCGGCGTCAAACTTTTCGGGGCTACGGACATGGAACCGTGAATGTGTAGCGGAGGGTGGCGCGACGTCGCGGTGCAGACTGGCACCAAGCCACGCTCGGACGCGTGTTTGCGGCACCCCGTACTGCTCCGAATACAGGAGCTCGGACCAGGCGCTGTATCCGATCTCTCTCAGGCCGGCGGCGAACGCATCCCACACCGGCTTCACAGCCCGCACCTGTTCCAAGCTGACCGTATCGGGCCGCAGCTTGTGGACCCAGTAGGCCGGTTCCAGCACCAGTGTCGAACCAGGAACGACATGCTCGAGGTCCAGGTCGTGCGCCCCTGTTGTCAGGATCTGGTAGGCGGCGGTCGCCAGGAGATCGACGTGGCTGCGCCCCTCGCCTTTGCCTGCCGTGCTGAAAGTCTGGCACGGCGGCGAAGCATGCAGATGCAGCCGGTCGTCGGGATCGGGTTTGCTGTAGTTTTCCGGCGGGATCTGGAGGACATCGACCTGGGCGCATTCCATGCCCGCCTTGATCTGCGTATCGCAGGCGTCGGCGTCCAACTCAACACCGGCAACATGCTCTGTCACGGTGTGCGCCCCAAGGCTGAACCCACCGGCCCCGGCGAACAGGTCAACGACATACAGACTCATCGTTCCACCTTGAATTCTTTCAGACCGTTCTTGCGGTTGTAGGAACGGGCCACACGACACTTGTCTGAGCACGTTTTAGCGTTCTTTTTCATCGGGTAGAAGTCTTTGCCGCACGTCGCGCATGCGTAGATGGGGCGCGCACAGGAACGGCACACTCGGTCGGCTTCCAGGCTTTGATATCTCGTCATGATTCCTTCTTTCTCAGGTTCGGGTGTACGGGTCGTCCATGCCGGTTGGCTGTATGCCACGGCACGTTGATCTTCGTTCGAGGCGTCTTGTCCCCACACTTACAAATTGATTTGGATCGGGCTGTGGTCATCAGGGTCCAATCACCGCAGGAGTGCGTCCACAGGCCCGTAGAGGGCGTCTGAGGGCGTTGTACGACGCCATACCAGGCTGCGATCAGCACCGGTTCGACACTGGCCAGCAGTTCTTGGGCGAGCGCGTTGTATCGGGTTGGTGGCGGCACCACGACCAGGGCAACGCCGTCGCCGGTGCGGACCACGTCCAACTCTTTGTCGCCCAGCAGGCTGACGAACAATTCGATCAGGTTCGCTTCGGGCGCAAACAGCGGTTGCGTATCGGGTTGAAGGTCGGAGGTTGCCCGATTTCGGCGCAATTCGGCTTTACGCATTTCGCGCTGCTCCCATGCGTCGGGGACTGGTCGTCCGCTGGTGCCGGCCGATGAGCTCACAGGTACCTCCAGCCCAGCCGCAGCAGCAGCGCTGCCACGACCAGGGCGAGGACTGCCCCGCGAATGTTTTCCACGTCGGAGGGGTTCATTCGAACGGGAACCCTTCATCCTCGAGCGCGTGGTGGGCTGCTTCGCTGGGGGGCATGTCGTCTTCCCACCATTCCCGGTAGGGCTGATCTGCGAGGTCGCGGGTGCCAAGCCCGCACACCTTGCC
>Ga0209374_1002399_pt1 | contig 16130 bp, 16 predicted proteins | sample SaaInlLV_DNA_10m_FD_184683 | JGI IMG/M metagenome (GOLD analysis project Ga0209374, IMG submission 184683) | Marine microbial communities from expanding oxygen minimum zones in the Saanich Inlet - SI075_LV_DNA_10m (SPAdes) (version 2) | ecosystem: Environmental > Aquatic > Marine > Unclassified ...
TCCCAGTTCTCTGGATCAGATGGCCCTTCGACTGACACATGCACATGCGCAGGATTATCAAAATCAAGCTCCGCGCGGTCTGCCCCCTTTTTATACCAGACTGGAATGCGGTGCCCCCACCAAAGTTGGCGGCTGATGCACCAGTCCTGAATGCCATTGAGCCAGTGCAGGTAAGTCTTCTTCCAGCGATCTGGGTGAAATTTGATCGTGCCATTTTCAACCGCACGCTTGGCCTCTTCGACCTTCGGGTATTTAAGGAACCATTGCTCTGACAGACGCGGCTCGATTGGCACATCGCCACGCTCTGAGAAGCCGACGGTGTTTTCGTAAGGTTCACGCTCGATCAGTAGGCCCATGTCATCGAGCTTTTGCGTGGCCACCTTACGTGCCTTAAAACGATCCATGCCGTCGAATTCTTCGCCAGCGAGGGCATTGAGCTTCCCTTCGTGGTCGATCACTTCGATCACCTCGAGGCCGTGGCGCTGGCCGATCTCGAAGTCATTTTTATCGTGCGCAGGGGTGACCTTGAGGCAACCAGTGCCGAACTCGCGATCGACATATTCGTCGCCAATGATCGGAATTTCTGCCTTCGGGAACGGCCGCCAGACCGTCTTGCCGATCAAGTGCTTGTAACGCTCATCCTCTGGATGCACCGCGACCGCAGTATCGCCCATGAGGGTTTCGGGGCGTGTGGTGGAAATTTCGAGATGCGTGCGCTCGCCGTCAGGCTGCACCAGCTCGTAGCGCATCTTATAGAAGAAGCCACTCTGCGGCTTCATGTTCACCTCTTCGTCGGAAATCGCGGTATGTGTGGCAGGGCACCAATTGACCATGCGCTTGCCGCGATAGACGTAACCACGTTTATAAAACGACACGAATGCGGTGAGCACTGCCTTTGAGTAGTCTTCATCGAGAGTGAAGCTGGTACGATCCCAGTCGCAGGACGCACCGAGCTTTTGCAATTGATTTAAAATAACGCCTCCCGACTCCTCGCGGAAGTCCCAGACTTTATCGAGGAATCCTTCACGGCCGAGGTCGTATTTGCTTTGACCGGTAGTTTCGCGCAGCTGCTTCTCGACCTTGGTCTGAGTGGCAATGCCTGCGTGGTCGGTCCCTGGCTGCCAGAGCACAGCCTTGCCTTCGAGACGCGCCCGACGCACAAAAATGTCCTGCAAGGTGTTATCCAACACATGGCCCATGTGCAGCATGCCGGTGACATTTGGCGGTGGAATCATGATCGCATACGGCTCCTTCGCCGAATCCGCGACGCCCTTGAAGCATCCCGCTTCGAGCCAGTTGGTATACCAGCGTTGTTCGACTTCTTTAGGTTCGTAAGCTTTTGCGATTTCAGACATGACAGGAAAATGAGAAAGGAGCCAAAGGTGCGGCTCTGCTGCAGGCTTTCAAGCTAGAAACGCGCATAAGCTGATCAGCAGCTGTAATTGCGACACTTACCAAGAGGTGTCGTCGCTTGCGGCGGCCAGAACTCAAGGAGGCCACCAAATTAGCCTGCGCAAGCGCAGACACCACGGGTTCAAGGTCCCGAACGACTCCTGGCATTGAGCCAGTCGCTACTCTGGTCTCCAGTCTCTGAGTCTCTGAACAAGATTTATAGTAATGTAATCAGCTCTATTACGAATAATAGAACATATGAATACATCCGAACAAAAAACCGTGGTCATCGGCGGCATCAGTGGTGGCATTGGCTCCGCATTAGCTGAACAGCTCTGCCACAGTGGCGATCGTGTCATCGGCTTTGCCCGCGATGCGCAGGGTCTCGAAGCGATACGCGCCCAGCATCCAGAGATCGAAACCTACAGCTGTGACGCAACCGACCCAGAAGCGCTCAGCACCTGCTTTGAGCAGATCATCGCAACCCACGGTCAAATCGACGGCTATGCACATGCGATCGGGTCGATTTTCCTCAAGCCTGCGCACCTCACCTCCACTGAGGATTGGCAGCACACCGTCCTGACCAACCTCAGCAGCGCATTTTACGCACTTCGCGCAGCGACCAAGCAGATGAGTCGGCAAAGCCGAGGCAATTGCCTATTTTTTAGTACTGCTGCCGCGCAGGTCGGTATCGCCAACCACGAAGCCATCGCCGCTGCGAAGGGAGGTATCGAAGCCATGGTACGCTCTGCGGCAGCGACCTACGCGCCGCGCGGTCTGCGCATCAATGCAATCGCTCCCAGCCTCACCGACACGCCGCTCGCAGGTCCGATGACCAGTAACCCAAAAATGTTGGAAATATCAAAACGGATGCACCCACTCGGTGACATTGCTCGCCCACAGGACATTGCGAGTCTCGCCGAGTGGCTACTCTCTGCCAACGCTCAGTTTGTAACGGGCCAAGTATTTACCATCGATGGCGGAATCTCCACCATTGTACCCAAACCAAAGATGTAGTTATGTGTCGAGGAATCCTTCTGTTAATCGTTGCATTGTTGCCAACCAGTTCCGTACGAGCTGCTGTGTTTGCCGAATCGTCACGAATAGAGGGAGTGAGTTACCCAAAAATGGGAGAGCATCGTGCGACCTACAAAATGTTCTTCAAGCTCTACGATGCCGCCCTATTCACAGTAGCAGGGGCTACCGCAGAGGAAGTGCTGACGCGCAATTGCTCATTTCGCCTGGAGTTCCGCTATTTGCGCAGTATTTCCAAGGCAACGATTCTGCAGTCTGCAAATCACATGCTCGCCAAAAACCTCAGCGCCGAGGATCTTTCGCGAATCACGGCCGCCACAGAGCAATTACACGCGACATACCGATCCGTCCAAACTGGGGACGTCTCATCGCTGACTTATATTGCTGGCCGCGGCACTACCTTTGCCATCAACGGCGAACAATTGATCACCATTTCTAGCAAGGAATTTGCACAACATTACTTACAAATTTGGCTTGGCGAGCGGCCAGTCTCTCGACGATTACGCGATCGGCTGCTCGGAAAATAACCCTGAAAAGCTGGAATCAGTGGTTCTACTAATCGAGCCGATCCCACAGGCCTGCGATCGGAGCCCCTCAATTTACTTGTCATCTAGGTGATTTATGCAAATTTCGGTGGCTTCGCTATTATGGCTACTACCAAGAAAAAATCTGCAACAACGACTAAGAAGCCTCAAAACTTCTTGGATGCACCGATTAACAAGAAGCTTTCCAAAGAAGATAAGCTCGAACTCTACCGTATGATCGTAGGGATTCGACGCTTTGAGGAACGCTCGCTACGCGCCTACAATCAAGGAAAGATCGGAGGATTCCTGCACCTCTATATTGGTCAAGAAGCGGTTGCCTCAGGTATCGTTTCCCTAATGGAAGAGAATGATCACATTATCACTGCCTATCGCGACCACGGTCACGCCTTGGCAGTCGGGATGTCCATGAATGAGTGTATGGCTGAAATGTATGGCAAATACACCGGCTGCTCGAAGGGCAAAGGTGGCTCAATGCACTTTTTCGCCCCGGACAAGAACTACTGGGGCGGCCACGGAATCGTCGCGGGTCAGACACCGCTCGGCGCCGGACTTGCGTTCGCACTCAAATACAAGGGCCTCAAGGGCTGTGCGATGGCTTTCCTCGGCGACGGCGCGGTCAATCAAGGTTCTTTCATGGAGACGCTCAACCTTGTTTCCCTCTGGAATATTCCAGTTGTGTTCGTGATCGAAAACAACGGTTACTCGATGGGCACCAGTCTCAAGCGCTCCTCTGCGGGAGAGAACCTCGCACACCGTGCGGATGGCTTCGACATCGCTTGGGAAGTCTGCGACGGCCACGACGTCTTTGAAGTGCGGGAAGTCGCCAACCGCGCAATGAAGCGTGCCCGCGAAGAAATGAAACCCTTTCTGCTGGAAATCCGCACCTACCGCTATCGCGGACACTCTGTAGCGGACGCTAACCACGAGAAGTATCGCAGCAAGGAAGAAATCGAGGTCTACAAGCGCACTAAAGATCCGATTAACTTGATCAAATCTCAGTTGCTCGCAGACGGCACTTTAACGGAAGCGGTCGCTAAGAAGATCGACCAAGCGAAAAAAGACGAGGCCGAGGCTTCAGCCAAATTCGCCGAAGACAGCCCTTATGCGCCACGTGAAGAAATCCAAACCGATGTTTATTGGGAAGTAGACAACGACGCCGACAACCAGCTCAAGGGCACCTACTTCTTCAACGACTAGACCACCAATTAGGAATTACGAACTAGGAATTACGAATTGATTTACTTCATTCTACTCCTGACTTCTATCTTCTAACTTCCAACTCCTTTTAAAAAATGCCACTTATCACTTACCGCGAAGCTATTAAGCAAGCACTCGACGAAGAGATCCAACGCGACGAAAACGTCTGCATCATGGGCGAAGAAGTCGCCGAATACAACGGTGCCTACAAGGTCACCGAAGGTCTGTGGGCAAAACACGGCGACAAGCGCGTGATCGACACACCGATCTCCGAGGCTGCTTTCTCTGGCCTAGCAATTGGCGCATCCATGCTCGGCATACGCCCAGTCATTGAGATGATGTTCATGTCGTTCAGCTATGTTGCAATCGACCAACTCTTTAACAATGCCTCCTTCTGCCGCTACATGTCGGGCGGTTTGATGAATGTGCCCATCGTCGTCCGTGGCCCTGCCAATGGCGGCACCAACGTCGGCGCGACGCATTCGCACACCATCGAATATATGGTGGCCAATCACCCAGGTCTGAAGGTGGTCTGCCCATCGAATGCTTACGATGCCAAGGGACTGATGAAAGCCGCGATCCGTGACAATGACCCCGTCTTTGTCATGGAGAATACCCTGCTCTACGGAGAAAAATGGGAAGTCCCTGAAGAAGAGTATATCGTCGAACTCGGCGTGGCCAACATTCTCAAAGAAGGTACCGACATGACTATCATTTCCCACGGTCGTTGCTCTATGCTCTCACTTGAAGCTGCCAAAACGATGCAAGCCAAGCATGGCATCAGCGTCGAAGTAGTGGACCTACGCTCTATTCGTCCGCTCGACGAAGAGACGATACTCAACTCCGTCAAAAAGACTGGTCGCGCGCTGCTGGTCGAAGAGAATAAGCCTTACTGCGGTGTGGACGCACAGATCTCGCACTTGATACAGCTCAAAGCCTTCGACTATCTCGATGCACCCGTTCACCGTGTTTCCTCGGTCGATGCACCGACCATTTACGCCAAGCCGCTCGAAGATTGGCAGATTCCAAACGAAGAGCGCATCATTGCAATGGCACAGCAGTTGATGGCGTAAGCTGACACTCACACTTTTAACACTTCACTTCTCACTTTATAAACTATGGCTACATTAATTGATATGCCCAAACTCAGCGACACCATGACGGTGGGCACGCTGGTCCGCTGGCTCAAAAACGAAGGTGATCCAGTCACCAACGGCGACATGGTCGCTGAAGTTGAAACCGACAAAGCCACCATGGAAGTCGAATGTTTCGACGAAGGCATCCTAATCAAACGCTATTGCGGCGAAGGTGACGAAATCGCTGTTGGCGATCCAATTGCAGCGATCGGTGAAGCTGGCGAAGAAGCACCTGCAGTCACTAATTCCGCAGCTCCTGCACCAGCTGCAGAGGCTCCTGAGCCAGCCGCAGTAGTTGAAGCACCAGCCGCGGCTGCACCAGCTCCTGTTGCAGTACCCGCAGCTCCGGCACCAGTTGCAGCTCCAGCAGCAAGCACTGGCGAACGCATCAAAGCCTCGCCATTGGCAAAGAAGATCGCCGGTGAAAAGGGTATCGATCTCGCGAGCATTCAAGGCTCCGGCCCAGGTGGCCGTATACTCAAGGAAGACGTGCTCAACGCAAAACCAGTTGCCGCATCTCCTGCAGCCAGTGCTCCAGCCACTACACCGGCTGCGACGCTTGAAGCGCTCGAGATTCCCGTCTCTAACATGCGTAAAAGCATCGGCAAGGCACTGGTCGCTTCCAAGACACAGGCACCACATTTCTACCTCCAGATCGAAGTCAATGGTGCCCCACTTGCCAAGCTCCGCGCAGAGCTCAACGGCAAGCTTGCAGACCTGCCGCCCGAACAAGGAGGTGTAAAATTCTCCGTCAATGACCTGACCCTCAAGGCTGCAGCCGAGGCGGTGCGGCGCGTACCTGCGATCAATCGCTCATGGGAAGGTGACACCATCAAGCAACACGCCAACGTGCATCTCGCATTCGGCGTTGCGATCGATGATGGCCTCGTCACTCCGGTGATCCGTGCCGCAGAGACCAAAGGTCTGCGTGAAATCGGCGCAGAAGCGAAGGTTCTAATTAAGAAGGCACGAGGCAAGAAGCTCACTCCCAACGAAATGAGCGGCTCCACCTTGACGGTAACCAATCTCGGTATGTTCGGCATCTCCGATTTCTACGGTATCATCAATCCGAACAATGCGGCGATTCTCAGCATCGGTGCGACGATCAAGAAGCCGGTAGTGAATGAGCACGACGAAATCGTGGTCGGGCAAGTCATGAAGATCGGTCTCTCCGGCGACCATCGCACCATCGACGGCGCCGTTGGCGCACAGTACCTGCAAGCCCTCAAGGAAATCCTTGAGACGCCCGCACTGATGTTAGTTTAGTTCAACGGACAGTAAATAGTAGCCAGAGTGCTAATTGCGCATAGCTAATTTAGACAAAAGCCCGCGAGTGATCGCGGGCTTTTTTGTGCCTGCGCATCCACACCTAGAGCGAAGCGACTCAGCCATCCGCGCACGAGGCGGAGCACCCTGAAGGGCATGATAGTCGGCCCTCCCCGGTCTAAATCCACCAAGGGAGGGACCACCTCCGCGTGGTCCGCGTCATACGAATGCGAACAAATAAATGTTCCACGTAAATTGTTCCACGGAGATCAAAATAACTAAAAAGTGCCACAACACACAGACTCACAAACGAATTACAATGTTCCACGAAAATTGTTCCACAGACAGGCATAAAACAAGGAGTGACAGCCCACGGCTGATTCCTTCAGCTAGCAAATATGACACAAGCTCCACTGCCATTACCTAAAACAGATCCACTCATCTCTGTTCAAGTCTCCGTCTATGCACTCGACGGATGCGTTCGCGAAGCGGTGCATGCCTACCTCGATGCACTCGACGCAACAGGCATTGATCGCGACACTGGCACAATGTCGACCGTGGTGTGGGGCGAAGCCACTGTGGTCTGGCCAGCACTACAATCCGCCTACGAGGCGGTGGCCACCGAACACAGTGTGATCGTCAATACCGTAATGAGCAACGCCGCACCACTCCCCGCTCGCGCAGCAGGAAGACGCTAATTTTGCGCCATCACAGTGCGCTAGCCTGCGTAGTTGAAAGAGCCTAGCAGAAGGCATTCACCAGACTCGCACTGCGGCTCAGGACACCTTATGCATGGGACTTCGAACACACAGCATCTTGCAAATTTGAGCTGGGAGAGGTTGCGTTACCAGCCAGCTCAGCCAAGTTGCACCCTATGCCTGACGTGCCTGACTACTCGATCATCATTCCCGCTTTTAATGAAGAAGCTGAGCTACCGACGACGCTTGATGCGATTCGCACGGCAATGGCCGCGCAACCACTCATTGGCGAGTGCATCGTAGTCAATAACAACTCCACCGACAGTACCGCTGCGATTGCCACAGCGGCAGGCGCGGATCTAGTGGTGTACGAACCGATCAATCAAATCGCTCGCGCACGCAATACTGGCGCACAAGCTAGCCGCGGGCAGCAGCTGATTTTTATTGATGCCGATACGCGAATCTGTGCCGGGCTCTTAGCCGCAGCACTGCGTCAACTCACAACTGGCAGCTGCGGCGGTGGGGCCATCATTGAATTTGAAAACACTCAGCAAGCCGGAGTGCTTGGCCGCTGGGGAATCGCTACATGGAGACGAATTTCAACCTTTACTCGTACAGCCGCGGGAAGCTTTCTGTTTTGTCAACGCGCTGCCTTTGAGGCCGTCGGCGGATTTGATCAAAAACTCTACGCCAGTGAAGAGGTGCGGCTATCACGGCAATTGCGTAAATGGGGCCGAGCACATGGCATGCGCTTTGACATTATCACTCAACCCACCGCACGCACCTCGGCTCGCAAATTTCACTGGTATAGCGGCCCCAAATTACTCGGCTGGGTCTTTTTTATGATGCTGGCCCCGATTGCAGTACGCTCTCGCAGGTTCTGCGGCTTTTGGTACAAGCGACCAACGGGCTGAGAGCTGACGAAGCACGACAGTGCAAAGATGGTAAACCGAAGGTTTGCCCTGAACGAAGCGAAGAGTGATTGAACTGGGTGCCCTCTGGGCAAGTGAAGGAACAGACTTGAGACTTGAAAACTGAGATCTTACCTTCACTGCTCTGAGATTCCTGGCAGACCATCACCCTAATGATTAACTAATGCCCACAGTTCACCATTGCAGCGATCATGCACGCTTTGAAATCGCCATCGGCGAAGCTACTGCGGTGCTGGAATACACTCGATCCGACAGCTTGATGACGATTCACCATACCTACGTGCCGGTGGAACTACGCGGACAAAACATCGCAGGGCTACTGGCTAAAGCTGCTTTCGACAGCGCGCGCGCCGAACAGCTGCAGGTCCTACCGCTATGCTCCTACATCGCCGGTTATGCCAAACGGTTTCCCGAAGCTGGCGCACTGGTTGTTTAACCAATCAGTGCGCAACGAAAGCTTCGCAGTGGTTTCGACCTTGGCGCTTCGTCGGTCGGAATAGCTTCGTCAATCCCGCCACATCATCGGCACATGCCATGACTCGCATACGGCCGACCACTCATTGACCGCAGAGTGCATTCAGTGGATGTTGTCGCAGGCACACTGGTGCTCGAAATCGATCGAGTGCACTGAACCTGCGAGTTTAAATCCATACGCTTTTATTACTCGCAGATCTGCAGTCTGATCAATTCCGTCTTATTTTTTTGCTTTAACCCGCGGCCACAGCCATTACCCATTACCTAGCAACGATCACTTATCAGTGATCAGACCTTTGACCATGACACTTTTTCAAGCCACACTTTACACAGGAATCTTTCTTTTCGTCTTCGGCGGCCACTATTTCTGGCACGGCATGAAAACTGCCAGCAGCACGCTGGCTTTTCCGCGCTCGCAGGCAGCTGCCTTTATCTTGCTCGGCGCCGCGGCTGCGTGGTTTCTTTACAAAGTGCTGCAGCTGGGGCCTGCAGACTTCGGACAATATAAAAATATCCTGTTCATCATTTTCCTGGTCACTGCCCTAGGCTCGTTCTATTACGTGCCTGACTTTCTCGCCGTGCGCGGATTGGCAGCGCTCATTCTCATGACTGCCGGCGTGCTTCTCGATGCCGCCTACATGCAGCTACCACTGGCGCGTCTGTTTTTGGTCACTTTTGTATATGTAGCCATTGTAGTGTCGCTGATCCTCGGCGCGAATCCCTACAAACTACGCGACTTCTTTGAATGGCTCTACAAGACAGAGCGCCGTCCTAAACTCTTCGGCGGCGCTTTTGCTGCCTACGGACTGTTGCTCATAGGCGTCGCTTTCACGTACTAAAACAAGTGAAAAACGCTCCCCAGACTGGCCTCCTTATTATTGTCTCTGGCCCCGCAGGTAGTGGCAAAACAACACTGTGCGACCGTATGCTCGCTGAAGTGCCTGCCCTCTGGCGCGTCGTCACCTCGACCACCCGCAAACCACGCGAAGGAGAAAAGGACCATGTGGATTACTACTTTTTCGATCACGCCACCTTCGAGCAAAAGATCGCCGAAGAGCATTTCTACGAACACGCCCACGTCCACAGTCACATTTATGGCACCCTCAAAAGCGAAGTGCAGGACAAACTCGCTGCTGGCACCGACCTACTGCTCAACATCGACGTGCAAGGCGCCGCGCAAATGCGCGAAACCGCGCAGACTGATGAATTGCTCAAGGGCAATGTCGTCACCGTCTTTATCATGCCGCGCACCCTCGAAGAGCTAGAGCAACGCTTACGTGGCCGTGCGACGGACGCTGAAGACGAAATCCAGCGCCGCATGCAAGTCGCCAGCGATGAAATGCAGCAGCACGAACTTTACGACCACACCATCCTCAGTGGCTCCCGCAACGAAGACTTTGCAGCCCTGCAAAAAATTTATTTAGACAAGAAGGCGAAGCAAGCAGAGTAAACGCTTTTGAGAGGCTTCGACCTTTGGCATAAAGCCAGTCCCGACAAAGGAATGGTTACACCTCTGAGTGCAGCGAGCGGGGTTAGGCGATTCTGTTGGGAGGGTCGACCTCCGTGTCGACCGCAAGCAGTTCAGAAATATTATAAAAATCCAAGATTCTCTGTGAGCGGTTAATCATGTAAGCCGCTCCCGCAGCGGTACCAGACGACACAGAGGTCATCCTTCCCAAATCCAGCAAAGCCAAAGCCAAAAAAACTCTGCGCCTCTGCGCGAGATCACAGTGCCCGCAAAGCCACCGCCCATACAGGACTACCCTGAGAATCCTTGCGTAAAGCCAATCGCTACAAAAAAGATTCATCATAGCGGCGATTCTATTGGGGAGGGTCGACCTCCGTGTCGAACGCAAGTGCTTTAGAAATCTCATAAAAACCCAAGATTCTCTATGAGCGGTTAGTCATGTAAGCCACTCCCGCAGCGGTACCGGACGACACAGGGGTCATCCCTCCCGAGAACCAGAAGCGAATATCACAGCGAACGAGTTTATCTCGCGATTTCCTCCACTTGTATGATCTTGGCTTCAATAAGAGCACCAAGCCGCTACCAAGTATACTCGACTGTATAGGTCACTGTCTGTGTGCCATCAGCTTCGACCTCCACAGGAAACTCAATGGTTTGCGCATCGGTTTTCTCAAACTCTTGGCTTGGCTTTTGAATCTTCCAATTCGACCAACGAAAAAGCGGCTCCACCACTCTCACCGTCACGGACTCTTCGCTGCGGTTACGAATCTCGATCTCAAAAGTCTCGCGGACTAAATCCTGACTCGGGTGCTTGTAGAAATTCGTGCGCTTTCGTTCGCCGACAATATCGAAAGCGTTGCCCAGATAGACGCGGATGGTCTCGTTTTTCGGCGTATGATCGATGGTATTCTCACCGGTAAACTCGAGCTGATCGTCCTCATCCATCCGATAAAAACGCATGCGCCCTGCTGGCAATGCCACACCAAGACCGTTTTCTTTACGATTCTCAAGCTCACGATAAATCGCTACGTCTGGCTGCCCGTTTTGGCCATAGTTTTGATTTAAATTTATTCCGCCGCGGTAGCCCGCCTTCAGCCCCTCATAGACGTAGAGCTTGGTGGTTTGCACATTCTTAGCGCGGACGAACTCCACCTGCTTGGTTTCACGGTCGCGCAGCGTCGTTGCGAGCGGTAATGCGTACATGTGAAATTCGTCGAACTTTTTCGCTTCGACTTGGGGAGCTGTAGATACATCAGCCATCGCCATGGCGTAGACCTTTTCGCGGCGCTGCGGTTTCGGTAGCTCCACCTTATTCACGTCGCCCGCGATGAGTTTGATCTTCGCATTTTGAAAGGTTTTGCCGGTGTTGTTTTCGATTGAAACCCAGCCAGTGAGCGCCACCGCGTCGCCTTGTTCGGGCAGCACGAGGTTGTAGTCGGACTTCCACGATATGCCGTTGGTCAAATAGCTGAGCTGGGCGTCAAAAGCTGCTTTTTTGTCAGAATGTAGCTTCCACGACAGCGTTGGCTGCAGCACCGAATCATCTCCAAGACTCGGAAAGATTGGCACACCTGGGAGCCGCGTCTGCAGCTCGCCATCGACTTCTATAATTGGCTCCAAGTGCTTCGGCTGCGGATTGCCATATGGATTCTTGGTGGTAATCATCGAAGGCGCACGGATAATTTTGCCCGACTCGACCACCTCATTGCCGTCCAACACCTTTAGAAACCGAATCGATTGCCCCTCGAACATTTGCAGCAATCGTTGCTGATCGACTGGATCGCCCCGATAGCTCTGCTCGACCACACTGAGCGTGACCGCGCTACTGGGATCACGTAGAATCACCGACTCGGGCTCGAGTTGCGCAGTCACCCCACTGTAGCTGACATCACTGAGCCCCGCATTCAGATCGAGCGAAACCGTATCTCGCACCACAGCGAAGTTTTCGTTATAAACTGTGAGCGCGGGCTGTGCCGAAGCAACCGCAGCGAGGAGAAATACCGAGAGTTTTGAGAGTGAATGATTCATAATAATTGTGAGACGAATGAAAGTACCTAATCATTAGAACTCTTTTCATCTTATTTTCGAACTTATAGATCACTTGGTGTTTTGGAAGTAGATGATCTCCAGAGGCCCGAAGAGATGAGCTTTTTAATCACATCCGCTTTGAACGCGAAGCCTTATCGACTTTCAACCGACTCAGCCAAATCGCAGATTAGCTCAGCCAGCTGCAGAAAGCGCTCACGCTTAGTATCATCGGCAATCAAACCAAATTCAGAAAAAGACAACACACCGCCGCCCTGGGCAATGATGCCTTTCGAATCTTTCAAAACCGTGGCAATCAGCGCACGGCGATCGCTGTCGAAAAGACGCGCGAGTCGAACATCATCATTAGTACGCACGTCGATCGCAGAATCAAATGATGAGTCGCCGCTCAACCAACGTTGCTTCGAACCACTGTCGCGTTGTCGCAAACCGCCGAGCAAGCCCGCCGCAGTGGTTTGCCATGTGAATGACTCGTCGTCGACTTGAACCTTTATAATCGTCTCAATTTGACGCGTATTTTGTAGCCCCTTGCCCGGTACCGAGATCGAAAGCTCCCGTTGGCGATACACGCCATGCACAAATGGCTCCGCGCGAATGAACCCTGCGAGCTGCGGCGTTGGCTCTGTTAAATCAATCTTTAGTTGCTGCGCGATCTTTCGATACTGGCGTACGATCTTTTCCGATGACTGACGCACCATCAACCAAAACAAGGCCGCCACTCCAATTGAGAGCATGATTACAAAACAGATTTCCAAAACCATAATTACTGAGATAGTCAAAGTATGCTAAACTGCGAGTGTGTTTTCACTCAAACATTAGTCTGGAGCGAATCGATCAGCATCTTATGGTAACTATTAAGCCTAGTTTCATCTCTCATCCTTCAACAGTCACTCATTATGAAAATATCTCATCTGCTCTGCGCGCTTGCCATCGTCCTGATCAGCGGCTGCTCGACGACTAGCCAACGTATAGCTGCCAGTGGGGCACAGTTCAACCGCTACTCCGCCACCGAAAAACGCCTCATCCGCAGCGGCCAAATTGCAATCGGCTTCGATGAAGATCAAGTGCGCATGGCCCTCGGCGACCCTAGCCATATCAAGTCCGATACTAGCTCCAGCGGCACACGCTACATTTGGGAATACCATAAGATTGAGCCCAATTATAATATTTTCAACTCGATCGGCATCAGCTCTCGTGGTGGCGTCAGTGGAGGCATTGGGATCGGCGGAAGCCCGACACATAGCGAATTGAGAAAGCACATTGTGTTTGAGCGTAGTAACCAAAGAGTCTCCGACTTTCAATCTTTCGAATAATTCAGACATGTCCACCGTACGCAGATATACACAAGCCGACTTTCGCACACAACTCAGCTGGGCCGACCTCGATCCGGACTATTTACGCCAACTCGTCGGCCTCGCAAAGATCGAGGACCTCGCAGGCGCGGGACTCGTTGAAAGGCCGGAGCGACTGGGCGATGTAACCACCGCGCTGATGCCCGAGGGCGCACTTGGCACTGCGCAACTCACTGCCCGTGAGCCGATGGTCGTCTGCGGCCTCGGCTTGGTGCAGCTCGCATTGAACTCGTATGGCGAAGGCCGCAGCTTCGAAGCACATGTGCAAGACGGCGGACGAGTCGCAGCTGGCGATGCGCTCGGCACCCTCATTGGCCCCTCTGCCCCACTGCTGCAAGCTGAGCGCATCATTCTCAACTTTCTCCAGCACCTCGCTGGCATCGCCACCGAAACACGCGCCTACGCCGATGCCCTCGGCCAGAGCGACACCGTGCTGCTCGACACACGCAAAACACTGCCTGGCTACCGCGTGCTACAGAAATACGCCTTCGCTTGTGGCGGCGGCTACAACCACCGTATCGGCCTATTCGATCGTGTGATGCTCAAAGACAACCACCTCGAAGTGGCTGGTGCCACTGGTGGCGACCGACTCACCGAAACTGTCAGCCTGGCACGCGGTGCCTGCGAGGGCCTCGCAATCGAAGTCGAAGTCGATACACTTGAACAAATCCCAGCCGTGCTTGAGGCTGGCGCCGACATCATCCTGCTCGATAACTTCTGTGAGGATGAGCTGATTGCTGCCATCGAAATCATCGGCGACCGCGCCTGCAGCGAAGCCAGTGGCGGTATCCAACTCGATACTATCGCGAGGCTCGGAGCGCTTGGACTCGACTTTATTTCCACTGGGGCCCCCATTCACCAAAGCACCTGGAAGGACATCGGTCTCGATTGGCAATAACAGTAGAAGAGATGATTAGGATTAAATAGACAAAGACTGTTCACCATTATCACTCCCCATCGTCACTACCTCACTTCTCATCTAATAACATGCGCACCGACACTGATTACAAAGAATCTAAGAGTACCGAGGACGAATTCGCCATCCTCAAGGCACTACTCGATGCGCCCGACGATTTTGTTTCTGGCAGCTTGCTCGCCGCGCAGCTAGGCGTGTCCCGCCCTGCCATCCATGGAAAACTAGAGAAACTGCGCGAGCAAGGCTTCGCCTTGGAAGCAGTACGCAACCGCGGCTATCGCCTCTCACAAGAGCCAGAAGTGTTACATCCCGCCTTGCTTCGTTATTATATGCAAGACGCCGAGGCAGAACTCGATCTGCTTTATTTTCCAGTGATCGACAGCACTAACAGCGAAGCTGAACGGCAAATCAGCTATGGCCGAAACAGTCCGTTCGCCATCGCTTCTAGTTGCCAGACCAAAGGCCGCGGACGCCTCGGACGCGACTGGTATAGTGCTTCTGCCGATAACTTGTATTTGACAGTCTTATTTGAGCCCAACATTGCGCCGCAACAGCTCCAACATTTCACACTGTGGGCTGGCATCACCATCTGCCGCGCACTGCAAAGCTTCACACCCAAAGCCAAACTGCAGATTAAATGGCCCAACGATCTACACTGCGACGGCCGCAAATTCGCCGGCATGCTCACAGAGGCGAAAATGGATTCCGACAGTCTGCGCAGCATCGTCTTTGGCATTGGCATTAACCTAAACAGCAACCCATGCAAATTTCCCAAGGAGCTGCGCAAGGTCGCCACCAGTCTCTACGCGATTCACGGCCACGAACTGCCGATCAACAAAGTTGCCGCCCGCGTGCTGCAAGCGATCAATCAGGCCTACCAGGCTTGTATTCATAATAAAACCACCGAAACACTTGCCGATGCCTGGGCACCGCTCAGCTCACTCAGCGGTAAACCAGTCACTGCACTTCAGGGTGGCACAGTCATCTCTGGCATCGCCAGCGGCATCGACGCATCCGGGGCACTGCTACTCGCCCAACCCGACGGCAGCACAATTCCCGTTCGCGCCGGTGATGTTACGCTAAAGAAGTAATTCACCTTATACGTGGCGTGCGAGCTTGCTCGCGCCTGCATAAGCCCAACAATAATCGGGCGCGAGCAAACGCGTACACTACGAATAGAACAATGAAAATTTTAACTATCGACGTCGGCAACACCAGCTGCCACTACGGAATTGTAACCGGCCAAACCGTCACCGATACTGGGCATTTCCCGACCGACGGCTTTCGCGACGGCGAATCTAAAGCCTTTGCCACGTTGCTCGAACCACTGCTTAAGGGCGTCACCGGTATCTCGTTTTGCTCCGTGGTACCAGTGATCAATGCGCACTTAGAAGCCAGTGTCCGTCGATTCAGTCTGCCCATTTTTCACCTCACGCATAAGAGCTGCCACGGACTCGACCTCGCCTATCCCCACCCCGAAGAAATCGGCCAAGACCGCCTTGCTAATGCCATCGCCGTGCAGCAATACTACGGCGTACCCGCCATCATCCTCGACATGGGCACCGCAGTTACTTTCGACATTATTACTAGCGCAGGCTACGAAGGCGGTATCATCGCCCCCGGTCTCGCGGTGATGACCCGCTACCTACACGAGCAAACGGCACTTCTGCCTG
>Ga0209374_1002421_pt1 | contig 16059 bp, 17 predicted proteins | sample SaaInlLV_DNA_10m_FD_184683 | JGI IMG/M metagenome (GOLD analysis project Ga0209374, IMG submission 184683) | Marine microbial communities from expanding oxygen minimum zones in the Saanich Inlet - SI075_LV_DNA_10m (SPAdes) (version 2) | ecosystem: Environmental > Aquatic > Marine > Unclassified ...
AAATCCAGGCGGATAGATTCCGAACAAGCCCGCAATCAAAATGGCCACCGCGGCAGACACCCGCGCCCATCGCAACTCTTGGGTTTCGGTCAGATTCCTTGCCAAGGTGTTTTTAAGCAAATCATGGGAGATCGCCGACGAAATCACGAGCAACAGGCCCGCCGCCGTTGACAGGGCTGCCGCCAGTCCGCCCGCCGCAACCAATGCGACAACCCAATTTGGCAATTGTGCGATTTCAGGGTGCGCCAGCACGATAATATCTCTATCGATATAAAGCTCATTGGTGCTCGCACCGATTTCGTTCGACACGAGTCGCTCACCGGATGCGCCGCGCTCGCCTGAGAAAATTGGCTTCGCCGGCTCGAGCGCGGCCCCACCCCGATACTGCAATTTCCCATCTTCATTTTTATCGACCCAAGCCAAAAGGCCGGAATCCTCCCACTTGCTAAACCATTCGGGCAGCGCTTGATACTCTGTTTCGTTCAATGCATCGATGATATTGAGTCGAGCAAATGCTGCGACCGCTGGGGCGGTTGTGTACAGTAAGGCAATAAAAACCAGCGCATAGCCTGCGGAAATTCGAGCATCTCGAACGCTGGGCACGGTGAAAAACCGCACAATAACATGCGGCAAACCAGCCGTGCCGGCCATGAGCGCCGCTGTAATAAAAAACATATCCACCGTCGACTTTTTGCCTTCCGTGAACGCCGCCATGCCCAACTCTTGTGTTAAACCGTCGAGTTTTTCGAGCAAGAATATTCCCGAGCCATCGTTTACCGTCGAACCAAAACCCAGCATGGGCAGAGGGACATTGGTTAACATCAGCGAGATGTAGATCGCCGGCACCAAGTAAGCAAAAATCAGTACGCAATACTGAGCAACTTGGGTGTAGGTGATGCCTTTCATGCCACCTAGGACTGCATAGAAAAACACGATCCCCATACCGATCCCAACACCCATGTCGATATCAACCTCAAGGAACCGCGAAAACACAATCCCAACACCTCGCATCTGCCCAGCGATATAAGTGAATGAAATGAACACCACGCAAAGCACCGCAACCAAACGAGCAGTTTGAGAATAGTAACGATCCCCGACAAAGTCTGGGACCGTAAATTTCGCAAATTTACGGAGGTAGGGCGCAAGACATAATGCGAGCAACACGTATCCGCCGGTCCAGCCCATCAGATACCGGGCGCCATCGGCCCCTTCAAAGGCAATAATCCCAGCCATCGACAAGTAGGACGCTGCCGACATCCAATCTGCTGCAGTTGCTGCACCATTGGCCAGTGGGTGAACATGGCCCCCTGCCACATAAAAGTCTTTGGTTGAGCCTGAACGACTCCAAATAGCGATCGCTATATACAACCCAAAAGTAAGACCGACAAAAATATAAGTTAGAACTTGGGCTGACATTACCGATCCTCATCCACGTTAAACCGCCGATCAAGGGCATTCATCTGGACGACATAAACGAAAATGAGGATCACAAAAGTATAAATCGCACCCTGCTGTGAAAACCAAAACCCCAGTTTCCAGCCAAAAAAACTGTACGCGTTAAGGGCATCAACCCAAAGAATGCCACAGCCAAACGACACGAGAAACCAAACCAGTAACAGGCTTAATAACGTTCGTACATTCGCTCGCCAGTAAGCTTGATGCCCGATTTCCTCCGAGGCTCTCGACGCCAAGTCTTCTACCGGTGCGCGACTGCCCTGGGTACCTGCTTGCTGCTGATCTTCTTGGCTCATTGGTCTTGCCTCTTTGCTATTGCTTGAACGACTTTGCCACGGCAATTGAGTTGCGCTCCTAGGACGATTTTCGTTTTCTTCGAATTCGCGGCGCGATGCCTTGCCTAGCATTCGGTTTGCGACATACAGCCTGAAATTTTAAGGCCCAGGCTCGCTGCGTCATTAATTGTTACCCAAACCAGCGGATTGGGCCAATGTCTGCTCTGAACCTTGCGCCTTGCCCTCAAGGGCACCTTATCTCTTATAAGACGACAGGCAAAAAAAGCTCAGACGAATGTCTAAATGTCCTAATTAAGCATAGTACCTTAAAAATTCAAAGAGACCGCTTGGTAAAAGTCTCGTCCTCTGCAACGCCCCGCTTTCTAAACCGAATCACCCCTCTGTGTCGCCTAACATGAGGGAGGTTATGGTGTCAGCAGCTAAACAGTAGACGCGGTTCTCGCTGGTTGCACTTGGCTATGTTCATCGCCGTCGTCCGTCTGCCAGCACAGTTCGCCAGCTTCCAAATTTAGCGCACCTTCAGCATCATGACTGACATAATCGCCCACGAACTGCTCGAGCACATCCTTAACGACGCTGAGCGGTAACCGAGGCCTAAAAGGGCACTCGATTCTAAGTTCCTAGCTACTTATTAGCACCAAAGATTTGCCACGCTGCCATATTATTTTGACAGTAAAACCCTCGAAAGTGATACTCCAAGCTTGCCGCTACAAAGATAAGTCTTTCGGAGCCTTTATGAGTCTAGAACAGTTATTCAGCCTTTGCGGCAGCCTATCGATGATCGGTTGGCTTGGTCTTGCATTAGCGCCCCGTTGGCATATAACCCGAGATTGGGCCGCACCCGTTATTGCGCCTATTATCATCGGCGCCGTCTATGTTTGGCTGATGATGAACAATTTTCCGTCCGCCCCGGAGGGCGCAGGCTTTGGCTCCCTTGCAGGCGTCGCATTACTGTTTTCTGTCCCCGAGCTATTGCTCGCTGGATGGATTCATTATTTGGCTTTTGACTTATTTGTCGGCGCCTGGGAAGTTAACGATGCTCAAAAAGCGGGCATTCACCACGCTGCAGTAATCCCTTGCCTGTTCGCGACGCTAATGTTTGGCCCTGGCGGTTTGGTGCTGTATTGGATCATCAAACTGACTTACCGCGTAATTCATCAGATGCGAGCCAGCGAGGCCTAATCATGGAACAACCCCTCTCTATTGCTGCGTCGCAGTGGACAAACTGGCGCACCTATAAAAACTGTGATCCCACCTGGTTTTATTCTGCCCTTGGGCTCTCGGTTCTAGCAATCATTTGTCTTCTCGCCGGCAGCATCGACGACCGTTTATACAATGGGGTTTCGGTGTGGAGCAAGCCCTTCAAGTTTGCACTGTCACTTTCCGTGTATATCGCCACACTGATGTTTTTTGTCCGTTACCTGCCTACCCAGTATCTCCGCGCCGGAGCGGGCCTCTGGCTAGCAAATTCGATTACCGCAACCATGATGTTGGAGATGGCTTATATTGCCATTCAAGCCAGCCTCGGCGAAGCCTCTCACTTCAACATCACGACACCTTTTCACAGCATGATGTATTCACTGATGGGCATTGGTGCCGCTTGGCTGGTAATCGCTCCCCTCTGGCTCGCTTGGATTATCTGGCGGAACAACAAGAAGCGCGATGTTATGGCATTTTCAATTGTTATTGGATTAGCACTAACGTTTGGCTTAGGCGGTGGGTTCGGCGGATACCTTGGGAATCAAACCAGCCATTGGGTTGGCGCCGCGGCAACCGATGCAGACGGCTTGTGGCTATTTAACTGGGCAACAAACGGCGGCGATCTACGAGTCGCTCACTTCTTTGGAATGCACGCGATGCAAGTTGTGCCATTATTCGCTTTACTGCTGCCGCAACGGTTAAGAGCAAATACTGCTTATGCTCTCGTTATCGGGTTCTCGGCTGCCTATGCCACATTCTCCGTGCATACCTTTGTGCAAGCCATTGAAGGCCAGCCCTTCATCAGCTAAGCCGCCATGCGAGTGCTTTTTGACAACCGATCAGAGGCCCGACTGGACACATGCATAGACCTGAGCTTATGAACAGGGACCATCATGTCTACCGAAACGTTTGTCTCATGCAGGCGTCAACGCTTAAAAGTAGGTGCAGCAGGCCACATCAAGGTCCCTCTCAACGAGATTAAAACGACAAACAGTCACCCCCTAGCGAATAGCGCCTGCATCACGCAGCTTGCTCAAGCGTTCAGAACCTGTGCTGAGGTTGGTACCAGGGTCCTTAATCGATCGGACTTCCAATAATGCGGCTTATTAATTCAAGGCTTAACTATTGAGGCTTAACTATTAAGGCTTAACTATTAACTATTAACGCTTAAATATTAACGCTTAGTTTTTATGACTCAGCTACTAAAGCCTAGTTATCAACGCCTACCAACCCGCGAGTTCATCGTAAGAAAACGCGTGTTCCGAATGGCTGCAATTACGGCCACAACGACTTATCACTCACACGTTGCACCGAGCATCATTATCAGAAAATCGGATTTTCCTCCTACGATGTCAGTTAATGATGACCTCATCGTCATCATCATCTGATTCAAGCAGAGCGACACCGCCCAGAGGCCGGTCCTCAACCAGATGCTTCGGCATCGCTTTGCTGGTTTTTGCGCCCAGACGGCGCATGGCTTCGGCGCGCTTGATCAAATTACCCCGACCACTCGAAAGCTTTTTATGTGCATCATCAAATGCATTCTGCGTTGACGCCAACCGCGCCCCAACAAGTTCAAGATCGGTGACAAAACTCACCAGCTTGTCGAAGAGCCCGCCGGCCTTGGCGGCAATTTCCTGAGCATTACTGCTTTGGTGCTCGTAGCGCCAAATATTTTGAATGGTTCGAAGCGTTGCCAGCAAAGTCGATGGCGTCACAATCACAATGTTACGATCAAACGCATCGCCAAAAAGCGCGTCATCCTGTTGCATCGCAACCGAGAAAGCCGCCTCAATGGGAACGAACATCAGCACGAAATCCAGCGATTGAATCCCGGCCAAATTTTGATAATCCTTTTCCCCCAACTGCTTCACATGGTTACGCAACGATTGCACGTGTGCTACCAGATGCGCCTGTTGCTCAGCATCTACAGCCGAACAATACCGCTCATACGCTGTCAGGGAGACTTTTGAATCAACAATGATATCTTTGCCTTCCGGCAAATGAACAACTACATCGGGTTGATAGCGCCGCCCTTCCTCGCTCTTTAACGATAACTGAACGTCATACTCACGACCTTTTACAAGCCCAGACTTCTCAAGCACCCGCTCTAAAATAATTTCACCCCAAGTCCCTTGGGTTTTACTTTCGCCTTTGAGAGCATTGGTCAAGTTCACCGCTTCCAAACTGAGACGGGTATTGAGATCCCTTAAATTTTTTAATTCGTTGCGCAACGAAAACCGCTCTTTGCTCTCTTCGCTATAGGCCGTTTCGACCCGGGTTTGAAAATCTTTCAATCGTTCCCCGAGGGGTTTTAACAAATGTGTGAGCTGCTCTTCGCTCTGATGCTTAAAAGTCTGCTGTTTTGACTCGAAAATTTCGCTCGCGAGGGATTTGAATGTTTCCGACAATTTGTCTTTGGTTTGATCAAGCAAAGCCAATTTGTCCTGATGGTGCGCGGTTTGTTGCGCCATCGCTGTTGAAACTTGTGCCAACTGCTCTCGGAGTTCAATCTTTTCTTGATTGAGAGCCGTGACCGCGTGATCGGCGGCCTGCAGCCTTTGCCGTAACTCCGCCTCGAGTTCGGCCTTGGCGACCAAACTGGTTTCAAGCTGCGTGATTTCGTGTCGAGCCGCCTGGTCAAGACTCGTGCCGGCCGAGAGGGCTGTCTGAAGACCATCGATCTCAGCCTTACTCGCCGCTTCACGGCGGTCCCCCCGACGAATCCAAATAATCTGCCCAATAATTAGGCAGCCAATCGTTAAACTCAGGATTATTTCGCTTAGTGCCATCTCAACTCCATGGCGGGTTCAGGGCGAACCCTAGGGTAATGCTTAATGGACTCAAGCCCGTTATCGTATTGGCCACTATCTATTAATAGACTAAACCAAGGCTCTTAAAACAGCCAGCATCTCAAGGCTCGGCAGGAATCACGCCGTTAATGCATCAACGTAAACATTTTACGTCGATAGGTTGAGGCCATCGGATCGCCCTTCCCAAGCAGTTCAAAAACTCGGATCATCGTCTGCCGCGCCTTATCTTCTGACCATGATTTGTCACGTCGTAACATGTCTAAAAGGACCTGCAGCCCCGCTTCAATTTGATCGGCTGCCACCAGCGCGCAGGCGAAGTGATACAAATGGGATTGGTCATCAGGATGGGATATCGCCAAAGCTTCAAGCGCTTCTATCGGGTCAAGCTCGCTGACCTGTTGAACAAAATGCAGCCGACTTTTAGCTTTTTCGATACCCTCGGCATCGGCTGGCAAACTCGCCAGCAAAGCTTCCGCCTCTTGTATCTGATTCGCTTGAATCATTAAGTCACAAAGTTCTGTCTTCAGCGAGGCGTTTAACGGCTCTTGAACCATCATTTCTCGCAGCATCGCCATGGCACTTTCCCGATCACCAATGCTCAAATACTCGGCAATTTGTGCTCTGATTTGATCGCCTTCACTCATCGTCAGCTGATCAAATAACGCGCTGAGTGCCGCTTGCGTCTGAGGCCCTTCAAGGTTATCTAACAACTGCCCCCCTTTTACAACTTTAAGGGTTGGCAGGCCTCGAACGCCCAACTGCTGCACCAACTGCTGATTGGCCTGCACGTTCACTCGCGCCCAAAACAATTTACCTTGGTAGCTCGGAATTAACGTTCCCAAGAGCTTTGAAAGCTCATCCGATGGCGCTGCGCCTTCGGCATAAAACTCCATAATGACTGGAACTTGTTGCGACTTTTCAACAACATCGGTTTGAAAATTCTGAGCGGTAATTTCAGTTACGAAGTCGCCTGAACTCATCTCATTGGCGGGCATGATATTTTCCTTAAATCGGGGCTAGCGCATTGGGTTACCGTACAGAACAATCAACTGCTGATTCTTTACTGCAAACATCACGATGCGTGCAGTGTCCCTTTGGCTTAGGCGTCGGAGACATTATAAGGCGAGTCGGATTTTGGCGCTAGCAAAGACAAAGTCAGATGCTGTCGTTGCGCCGCCTTTAAGGGCCAAGCGGCAGGGGCCAAGCGCGAAAGGACAAGCGGTGGAAAATGATTTATCGCCTAAACAGGGCCCTTTATGACCTTCCTTTCGAGGCGCGCTTGCAGGCAGGCAAGTCGCGGGCTTGTCTTCGCCCAGCGCTGCACAATCCTGCGGAATACAATCTTAATTAAACACTCAGATTAAAAGTCAGTTTACCGACCAACACGCGGCTGCCGACGGGGTTCAAGAGGGCTTAAGCGCTAACCTAAGAGTCTAAGACCATCTCGTCTGAGTGCAACGGCCAAAATACGACTGGAACTGAGCGGGTTCGTGCGACCCCGATATAGGATTTTTCGACCTTTGCTAATCAACCAGGTATCTGATGATTTGATATGTTTAATTCTCATAAGGATCTTCCTCTAGGGCGTAATATCTTGTTTTTTGTTATTCATTTTTGTTGTTACTTTTTTAGCAATTCTTGCTGTTCTTGCTGCCATTTCTTTTTTAGCTGATATTTCTCTACTTACTGCGCGACCAATTCTTGCCCTGCCTTCCCGCTTTTCCCGCTTTTCATGCTTTTCATGCTTTTCATGCTTTTCCACTTTTCCTGCTTTCCGTACTTTTGGTACTTTTTCAGCTTTTCCTGCTCAGTTTTGCCGCTATGGCCAGCGACTTATCCCGCTTTTTTGCCCGTTTACTGAGTCAATTCGCGCTTTATCGCGCTGTTACACCACCTAAGACCTGCCTTTTTTTCAATCTCTTCGGTCTTCCTCATGTAAGCATTTGATCAAGGTTGCAACCTGCTCTAACAAGTACTCACTGGGCGCTTTCGTCAGCGGGGAAACCATTAAAGCGCATTTTACTGGTTAAGTATACAGTATGTACAAAAAAACAGTAAAAGGCGCGCCGTCAAGGTCGCCCGATGGGGCGAACGCTTAAGGCTGTGATTTAAGAACCCCCTTTCAAGCCCCTAGAACAGGACGGAGGGCCGATGATCGCCCTATCCGACATAGATGAATCAGAGCGCAGCCGGACGGTGGCTTCAGATCTACCAAGCGTCCTTGCTAGCCTATGTCATCAAAAAGAAGCCGCACCTGAATACCCGACCGTTCCCGGGTCCAGCTTTATAGGGTGTTTCGATAATCAGCCGGAGTTTTTTTGATGGCAGGCGCTGCTGCAAACCTGGGGAACCCCGATCAACACGCCGTTTTCGAGCACCTCTTGGCGCAAGGCATTGACACAAGGGCTTCAAAGGCTCGGGTGGCCACACCGAATCCAGCCAGGCAATACAACCGGCCCACCTGCGCATTCAACAGCCGGTGAAACAGGCCTAAGGAGATAAATCGATCCAATCAAAACCATCCGTTTGACTTGCAAGGGTCAAGACACCTTCCCAGTCACACAGCACCTGGGTCAGGGCAGATTTCGCCAGCGCTGGCTGATTGTTTTTTTCACTGACGTGCGAGATCACTAGGTTCTGTAACCTAGGTAAATTCAGCGTCCCAACAAGATCCGCGGCCTGATCATTGGATAAGTGACCAAAATCGCCAGCCACTCTTCGCTTTAAGGCGGCAGGATAAGGCCCTGACGCCAACATTTCTGTGTCGTAATTACATTCCAACATAAGCAGGTCACAGTCGTGATAACGGTCTCGAACGTGTGCGGAGATGTGCCCCAAATCCGTTAAGACGCCCACCCGGTTGCTGCCTTCACTAAAAATAAACTGGCAAGGTTCCCGAGCGTCATGAGGCACGACGACAGGCTCGACTTGAAGCGAGCCAATGGAAAAACATTGCTCATACTGAATGGGTTTCAAAGCTGGGAGCGGGCCGGTTCGCCTAGCATCATAGGTACTTGGCGTCATATAGGCCGGGATATGAAATTTCCGCGAGAACGGCGCAACCCCATTGATGTGATCCGCATGCTCATGGGTCACCAGCACAGCGTCGATGTCCATCGGCGTCAAATCGAGCCGGGCTAGACGGCGAATGGTTTCTTTTAAGCCAAACCCACAATCGAGTAACAGCCGACCTTCGCGCCCCTCAATAACCGTGCTGTTGCCCTTACTACCACTACCTAAGGATGCAACCCGCATGGATTAAGTCGAGTACTCTTTGATGACCTTAAGCAGTCGTTCAGCGGCCAAACCATCCGCAAAGCCTTCGCCTTGATAAACGGTAACCAGCACTTCGCCTTCGACATCTTCCAAACGGACCTCATAAAGATCTGTTGCCGCTTGAGCCTGATCTCCGCCGCTGAATAATTTCCGGAAGAAGGACGGCTTAGATAGATGGCTTGGCGTGTAGTACACGAAATACGTCTTCGTGCTGCGATTGATATCATTCACCGGAATATTCGCATTTTCCAATGCGTCACCAACGGTCGCCCATGCCCGATTAAAATCAAGCTTGTAACGAAGTTCGGGCTTAACCCGATCTGGGATTAGACGCGTCCGACCTTCGGTCAAACCGGATGCCATCATGCTCATGGTGCCCTGACTGATATTTTCGCCCAGATAATACGCCATGGCTTTTAAGACTTCGCGCTCCAATGCCAAATCATCACTGCTGCCTTTCCAAACCATATTGTCCAATCGATAGGGCGCATCGGCAGGCACTTCGCGCTGCTCAACATACAGTTCCGTGCTACCGCTTCGAACCCCAGGCTCAAGCCGTAATTTAAACTGATACAGGTTTATGTCCCGAGTATTTCGAAAGACGTTGCCTTGCCGAATACTTTCAAAGACCGATTCCGCCTCGCCCTGCCTCGCCGTCAACCATTTGCTTGTTAATATGCCTAAAGATGGATCGGCCGCCGAAACTTCTAGATTATTGGCTTCCCAAAACTGCACAACTTTTGGCCAAACTACTGACGGGGGAATATCTAGGAACACCCATTGAGCATCATCTAGCTTTTTAATCACGATTTGGTCTACGCCATAACGCGTACTGAGTGGTTCTGGCCGCCTCAATTCGTACCGTGTGCCAACAAGGCCTCGCGGATCCTGTATTTCTGGAATCGGCATCAGTTCCACATAAGCCGGTGTCTCGAGCTCTTCGGGCACCTGCGTCAATTTAGAACTGCCGGTCTCCAGTCGCCCGACCATTTCTTCGTTGCCAAACCAGCCACAGCCAGTCGCCCCAATAATTAATGCGCCTAAAAACCAGTTTCTCATGATGGGTTGATCCCCGCTGTCATCATCGCCTGTTTGACTCGCTCGTGATGGTGCTCGGCGAGACGCGTTAATGGTAGTCGAATCTCCTTTGAAATGCGCCCCATTTCTGCCAGCGCCCACTTCACAGGGATCGGGTTTGACTCGACAAAAAGGCTTTGATGGAGCCCCATCAGAGGCTCATTTAAGGCTTCAGCACGCGTTCGATCACCCGTAGTTGCTGCCGCCGCCATGGCTGCCATTTGCGCTGGCACGAGGTTCGCGGTGACACTAATGGTGCCGTGGCCACCCTGCAGCATCAATTCACAAGCAGTTTCATCATCCCCTGAAAAAATCAGGAAGTCATCTCCGCATAAAGCGCGAATAGATGCTGCCCGTTCGACTAACCCTGTCGCCTCTTTAATACCAACCACCTGTGGAATGTCCGCGAGTCGTTGGACGGTTTCGGGTAATAAGTCACAAGCGGTTCGGCCCGGCACGTTATACAGAATCTGTGGCAAATCGACCGCTGCGGCAATGGCTTTATGATGCAGAAATAACCCCTCTTGGGTGGGCTTGTTGTAGTAGGGCGTCACCAAAAGACAAGCATCTGCACCGGAATCTTTCGCAGAAGCCGTAAAGTCAATCGCTTCGCGGGTTGAATTGGCCCCGGTTCCAGCCACGACCGGCACGCGCCCATTGGCGGCAGTGACCACTGCGCGAATGATTTCGCAGTGCTCATGAGGAGTGACGGTTGGCGATTCACCCGTGGTGCCAACCGGAACAATGGCCTGTGTACCGCTTTGAATATGCCAATTCACCAGCGCCACGAGCCGATCCCAATCAACAGATTCATCGGATTGCATCGGCGTAACCAGGGCGACAATACTGCCTCGGATCATAAAGCATGATTCCATGAAAAAAAGGACCTCATAATAGCCATGCTGGTTTGCCGGCACAACTCCTCAGGGGCCAAAACTAAGCTTGTCGTTTAGGCCAAGCGCTCAAAAGCGCTTTGATCAAAATCGCTAAGGGAATCGCAAAAAACACGCCGGCCAAACCGAACCAGGCCCCAAAAATCAAAACCGCCAAAATAATCGCAAGTGGGTGTAAATTATTGGCCTCTGAAAACAATATCGGCACCAAGACCAACCCGTCTAAAGCCTGAATAACGAGATAACCGACCATTAAGTAAAAAAAGTCACTCGATAGGCCAAATTGCATTAATGCGACGATCGTGACGGGCACGGTCACTGCGGCAATTCCAAGATAGGGAATAATAACGGACAACCCGACCAAAAACCCCAGCAACGCCGCATAGTTGAGACCAAAAAACGCAAACAAGCCGTAAGTCACCAATCCCGCGATGATCAGCTCCAGAAACTTCCCTCGAACATAGTTCTCCATCTGCCCGCTCAACTCACCTCCGATTTGATTCATCAAAGGTCGCTCCTCGGGTAAAAAACCCAAACAGTACGATAGCAGCTGATCTTTATCCTTGAGCAGGAAGAAAACCAAAATCGGCACGAGCAAGGTATAACCCAAGACCGTAATGAGCACTGGCAGCTGAGAGATCGATACTGTCAACAGCCATTGTCCGAGGGCTGTCGCTTCATCGCTTAACAGATTCACCCAGACGCTAATCTGGCGTTCGGAAATTACCAAGGGGAAGTGAGCTTGCAGCGAGACCAACGTTGCAGACAACCGGTCACTGAGCTCTGGCAAGTCACGGTAAAGGCTTCCAAGCTGACGCCAAAACCGGGGCAGCAGGAACAATAAAAAACCAACAAAGCCGCCAAGAAACAATAAATACGTAATGGATACGGACAATGACCGGGGGACCCGCAAGCGCTGCAGCTGGTTAATCACCCCCTGCATGACGTAAGCCAGCACAATTCCAGTCAAAATTGGTACTAAAACCGAGCCTAGCATCACGAACAACAGGCTCAAGCTCAGCATTATGGCAAGCAAAATCAGCGCTTCTTCGTCCGAAAAATACTGGCCAACCCATTTTTTAAGAATCTGCTTCACGCGGCCGGATCACTTTTTTTCAACCAATGTTTGTAAACCCCTGCCTCGTCGGTCTGATTTAACAGCACATGGCCACTTTGGGTTGCAAATACCTGAAAATCTCGGACCGAGCCCGCGTCCGTTGACTCGACTAAAAGCACTTGCCCTTGAGCTAACTTGTTGAGCATCTGCTTAGCCTTCAATAGCGGCATCGGGCAATTCAACCCTTTCGTATCCAACTGCACAGGATCATCGCACTCTAAATTCACAACGCCATCCTTTGGCCCCTAACCGGAAAAGTATATCAGGCCAAGGCCGATGATACAGGTTGAACTCAAGGGCACACCCCTGCGAACATAGACTCATGACATCGCGCGACCTCATCAATTTTATCTTGCGTACCGGATGCGCCGGGCTTTTGCTGTTTGCGATCGCGGCTAAGTCAGCCAACAACGACTTAAACCTACCTGAACTGGGCGGGAGCAGTCCTGCAGCCACCTCACTTGCCTTTGAACATGATCTTGGCCAACGGTTTTTGAGAGCTGTCCGGGCGCAAACCCCAGGTTATCAGGATCCTCTGGTCATCGACTATCTTGAACACCTCGTTTTTGCATTAGCTGAGCATAGCGATCTAGAGGACCGCCGCTTATATATAACGCTGATCGACAACGCATCGATTAATGCGTTTGCCGCACCCGGCGGCGTGCTCGGGATTAATCACGGTTTATTTCTCCACGCGGAGACGCAGCATGAATTTTCTGCCATTCTGGCGCACGAACTCGCGCACCTTAGCCAACGTCATTTTGCGAGAGGTATCGAGGCCAGTAAAAAGGCCGGTGTTATATCGATCGCGGGCCTGCTCGCCGGTGTAATACTTGCCGCGACAGCCGGGTCCGAAGCGGGCATGGCGGCAGTCACAACCAGCCGTGGCCTTGCGAGTACGCAACAACTGAGCTACAGCAGGACACGAGAATCTGAAGCAGATCGAATTGGGATCAGTACGATGACCCGAGCAAATCTTGATCCCAGAGCAATGGCGTATATGTTTGAACGGCTTGATCGACTTAACCGCGGCAGTGGTGAACAAGTCCCTGAGTTCCTTCGAACCCACCCCGTAACCCGAAGCCGAATCAGCGACGCCTACAACCAAACAGAAAGCCTCGCCAAGAAGAAATGGGAACCCGATTTTGATTACCAACTCATCCGTGCTCGGGTCATGGTCTCCAACGCGAAGCTGATCCAAAACGTCATCAAACGCTTTGAAAAAAATGCAGCGGTAAAACAAGGCGCCGCCTTGAGCGCGACCCAATATGGATTAGCTCTGGCCTATACCAAAGCAAAACAATTTAATGAGGCTAAAGTCTTACTCGATAAACTGCTGACGCAGTATCCAAACCACATCGCCCTAGAGCTGGCTCAAATAGAGCGTTTGGCAGACAGCCTGCAGTTATCCGAAGCCCTCGCGACTGCGCGTCGCGTGCTTGCGATTAATCCGAACAATTATCCAGTAACGGTGATCTACGCAAGACTGCTCGACCAATCAGAGCGTCCGGATCTTGCAAGCGAGGTGCTGAACGAACTGGTTCTCGCGCGCACCCAGGATGACCAAGTTTGGTATCAACTGGCAGAGAGCCTGGGTTTGGCCAATGATATCCCTGGTGTTCACCAAGCTCGAGCAGAATACTTTCTACTCAACGGCGACTTAGACGGCGCCGCGAAACAATTAGGGTACGCATTACCGCTAGTCCGCCAGAATTTTCAACTCAGCGCGAGAATCAAACAGCGCATTGATGAAATTTGGCTGTTACAAAACCAAGCTTCGCAATAGTCTCTGCTGGTGGTTTTCGGCACCAAATTTTTGTTTTAAGCCTTGAAATCCAACATACGTTGCAACGGCACCAAAGCCTTTGCCGCCAATTCAACCGGTACAAGAATCTCTTGATCTTGCATCAGTAAGGCACGCTCAACCTGCTCAAGGCTGTTCATGGCCATCCAAGGGCAATGGGCACAACTTTTACACGTTGCGCCACTACCTGCCGTTGGCGCCTCTAAGAAGCGCTTTTCTGGGGCTTGCTGCTGCATCTTGTAAAAAATTCCGCGATCCGTTGCCACGATAAAGGTCTCGGCGTCTATCTCAACCGCTGCTTTAATCAATTGTGACGTCGAGCCCACGACATCTGCCATCGCAACAACACTTTCAGGTGATTCCGGATGGACTAAAACCACGGCATCAGGATAAACCTTCAGTAAATCCGCGATCCCACGGGCTTTAAACTCCTCATGAACGACACATGCGCCATCCCAGAGCAACATATCAGCACCCGTCTGTTGCTGAACATAGGCCCCCAAATACCGATCGGGCGCCCATAATATTTTCTCACCCTGATCACTCAAGTGCTCAACGACGTCGAGTGCAATACTGGAGGTCACCACCCAGTCAGCGCGCGCCTTGACCGCGGCCGACGTATTGGCATACACCACAACCGTTCGATCGCTATGTTTGTCGCAAAAAGCCTCGAAGGCGTCGATTGGGCAACCCAAGTCCAGGGAACATGTCGCTTCTAAGGTTGGCATCAAAACGGTTTTATCCGGACTCAGAATTTTTGCGGTCTCCCCCATAAAGCGGACCCCTGCAACGACAATCCGCTGCGCCGAACTCATCGCACCAAATCGCGCCATTTCTAGAGAATCGGCAACGCAACCGCCAGTTTCATCTGCCAAGGCCTGCAAGTCTGGATCGGTATAGTAATGCGCCACGAGCGTCGCATTATGCTGCTCGAGCAAGACTTTAATTCGGGTCACCAAAGCCGCTTTTTCTGAGCTACTGAGCCCATGCGGCGAAGGATGCTGTGGAATAGTGATATTCATAACGTTTTCCAATGTCTGCCATTTCGTCAGCAAATTGGCGCCTTACCGTAAGGCACCAAACGCTTACTTGGTAGTAATTATGCAAGGGGTAACCGACAATACCCTCATGAAGCTATTGTTTCTTACCCAACCGCTTGATGTCAAAGAAGACAGCAATTTAGCATTGCTAACCACCGCTGCGATAGCGGCAGGCGTTGACGTTGCCTGGGGTCACGTGGATCAGCTAAGCCTCGTTGCCGGTGAGGTACTCACCCGTGGCCAAAGCCTGGTTTCGCCACAGTCTTTTCACAGCGATCTAAACGCCGATCAAGCTTTAGTCTGCCATGACTTTGACCTGGTTTGGTTACTATCCCTCGGTAAGCGCAACAGTTTTCTGGATAAAATCCAGCTCCTCAAAATTCTGGAAACCCGAACGCGCGTTATTAACAGCACAGACGCGCTTCTCTACCTCAGAAGTAAATACGGTCTGACGCAACTAGGCGATCTGTTTCAACACCCCAAAACATTTGCCAGCAACCAAGCTGAGACCTTCATCGAAATCATTGAACGCGGCGGAGAGTGGATTCTAAAGCCAGCCGCTGGCAGTCTCGGGCAGGGCATATTTTTACTCAACAAGAAGACTCACGATTATCCAGGCCTCATTCGCTACCTGTTGGGCCAGAATGCGGATCACTATTTGCTTCTGCAAGAACACATTCCGGATATAGACCGCGGAGAAAAGCGTGTCTTAATGGCGGCCGGCCACCTGATCGGCGCCTACCTTCGCCGTCAAGACACTGATCATCGGACCAACTTGATGCAAGGCGGTCAAGCAGAACGAACCACCCTTTCCGAAGCTGAGCAGGCACTCGCTTTAAAGCTCGGCGCCTATTGTTCAGAGCTCGGCGCTGAGTTCATTGGAATTGACCTGGTCTACCCGTATGTCATTGAGGTCAATGTGATCAATCCAGGTGGACTGGGTACCCTCATGTCACTCGGCGAGGCCAATCAGGCGCGCGCGGTCATCCAGGCAATCCTTCAGACATAGATCTTGAGTTTTCAGTACGAATCGGTATCATGGGCGCCTTTACGAGGGCCGTTAGCTCAGTTGGTAGAGCAGTTGGCTT
>Ga0209374_1002423_pt1 | contig 16042 bp, 13 predicted proteins | sample SaaInlLV_DNA_10m_FD_184683 | JGI IMG/M metagenome (GOLD analysis project Ga0209374, IMG submission 184683) | Marine microbial communities from expanding oxygen minimum zones in the Saanich Inlet - SI075_LV_DNA_10m (SPAdes) (version 2) | ecosystem: Environmental > Aquatic > Marine > Unclassified ...
AGGGACGATATCGTCCACATCGGGGTCGCCGGTAGGGTTTTTCCCAGCCAGCACCAAATCTACGGTACGCTGAGAAACGTCAACTCCCCAGACTTCAAAACCTGCATCGTGGAAACCAATTGCTGTTGGTAGGCCAACATATCCGAGGCCGATGATACCCACGGTAGACATTTGGTAGTTGCTCATGTTATCGGGCTATTGTTTATGTTCATGAAACCATTGCTTTAGAATACAAATTGGTGATGACTTCATTAACGGCTAAACAATGCGGAGTTTATGGTTGCTCTTGAAAACCCACCTCACTTGAAAAGGATGTGGACAAAGAAAAAGGCGACAAATGCACCATTAATGTTGATAAGTGAAAATTTTGAGCATAGCGAATTGGTTTCTAGACTGATCCGGAGAGATTTAGATTCTAGGTTTCGTGGGCCGCTGCTAGGATACTCTTGGGCAATAATTGAACCATTGCTCTTAGCTCTTGTTTATTCGTTTGTTTTTGGAATAATTGTAGGGAGATCCGACCCACTTTACCCAGCAATCGTCATGATTGGTGTCATTGGTTGGTCTTTATTTGCAAGGTGTATGACTGGAACAACGAAAACATTGACTTCAAACGCCTCAATGTTCCAATTTACAAAGATTCCGAAATCAGTATTTGCTGTCAGCAATATGATGACAAACTACCTGCTAAGTTGTATTTCGCTTTTTGCACTCATACCATTTATTTATCTTAATGAGTTGTCAATCGGAATTTCATACCTAATGCTACCGATTTATTTACTCTTATTAGCCTTAACAGGGACAACCCTCGGCCTGTTACTGGCACCAAGTGCAGTGAGAATCCCGGATTTAGTCAACATTGTTCAATTTTTATCCCGAGTTGGTTTTTTCCTGTCTCCAGTTATGTGGACATATCAAATGCTCTCCGGGAAATTCGGATCGGGAAGATATCTTGTGTTGGCCCATCTAAATCCCGTAATCGTTCCTATCACTAAAATGCGAGATATTATTTTAAATCAAGAAAGTCAGATCCCCAATTATGGCATTTACATGTTCATAACGACGGTTATGTTTTTCTATCTAACGGGCACTATGGTTTTCCATTTGAAAGCTAACAAAATGGTGGTAGGGTTATGAAAATACTTGACCTCCAAGACGTATGTCTCACTTACCCTCAATCACGCTTTGAAAAGAAGAAAAAAATGATTCCATCACAAATCGGACCAATAAACCTTGATTTTTCAAAATCAGAGATCGTGGGCATCATTGGTAGAAATGGCTCGGGAAAGAGCACACTCCTACGTATCATGGGAGGTGTTTTTCCACCAGATAATGGAGAAATCCATATTTCTGGAACAATTTCCCTCCTTGCCGGAGTTGGAGTTGGATTCAATAAAAATTTAACAGGTTTAGAGAATACATATCTCTATGCGTCGCTGATGGGGTGGAAAAAAAGTGAAATAGATGCACAACTCGATGATATTCTAGCCTTCTCGGAACTTGGGCATCATTTCCAACGCCCGATTCGGACATATTCATCTGGCATGAAAGCAAGACTTGGAATTTCTGTAGCAACTGCTTTTCGCCCAGATATACTTCTAATTGACGAAGTGTTGGGGGTTGGTGATGCTTCATTTCGTAAGAAAAGTGAACAACGTGTTCGAGACATGATCGCCAAATCGGGAACCGTAATTATCGTCTCACACTCACAAAATTTCATGCTTGAGTTGTGTGATCGGATAATACTAATGGAGGGTGGAAAAGTCGTTGATCATGGGGCTCCATCTGAGATGTACAAATTGTACAAAGAGATATTAAAAGAGTCACCTGAATGACTTAATTGTTTTAGCCAAGGATTTTACTGATTCTTCTACTGATAATTTCTTGCGAGAAATCTTCATTACGAGGTCCGGGAAATTTGAGCGCCTGATTTCATTTGAAATAAGGCTTGCAAGATGTATTGAGGGTTTAAATTCAAGGTTGCCATTTCTAGTATAATTCCATAATTCTGGTTCGGAACAAAGAACAGACCCTAACAGAGGATTATCTTCTATGAATCCTAAACCATCACTGAGGGTGTTGATCGCCATGATTCTGACTCCATGCACGAGACCCTCTTGTATAATTCTTGGATTCGCATCTCTTCCCGAGGTCACCAGCATGGTCTTACTCTCGGAAAATAGGCCTTGTAACTGTTTCCGGGAAACCTCTCCTTTATTGAAAATCTCAATATTCAAAAAAGTATAGCTAAACAGGGAGGTAAATATTTCACTTTCTGCTCTATTTCCTGCAATTACAATTTTTAACTTAGTATCTGAATATGCGTCTAAGTGCTGAAGCAGTTGGATAAAACATTGGTGGTTTTTTGTTGCTTGAAGTGTTGTACCACAATAAATCATGTCATACTTTCTTTCAGAAACGACTTCTTTCTGATTCCAAATTGCAGGTTTTGTGAATGTTTGAATGAGCGTGGATGGAAAAATCTTTTTCAGCGACTCTAAGTTGTATTTATCATCTGCTAAAACTAAATCGTAAGGCCCACCTATCTCCATGTTTCTTTGTTCTTTAAAATATTTAATCAAATTCGAAAATTGTTCTATTCCATCCCCATCTATTCCCCTCTGATTATGTTCGAGAATCATGCCCTTTCTTGAATTTTCAACCATAGAGGTTATTTTTTGGGTCTTGTATGCATTATTAATTGATTTCTCAAATTGTTCTAAGTGAGGGAACCGTAATGAAGTAGCTGGATAATGAAACCAAAATTGGTGTTCATGTTTCGGAGCGTGTTGATTGAGCCAATGATGGAGCATTGGATAATTTCCACGCGTAAAAACAATGCTTGAGTTCATGAAGCCAAGGAGTTCAGTAGGATCTTTTAATGACCAATAGGTAGTTTCTCCATCTACAAACGACCATCCTGTTTGTTCACTAACACTCCAATTCCGTTCTTCCCCTTCCATGAAACCGTGTACAACGTGAATCTCATCTATTCCCAATTCGTTACAAACCCTCTTACACATTTGAAAATAAACATCTGTCTCCAAAAAAAGGTTCATTTCTTCGTCCAAAACCTTGTTCTTGAGTTGGTCTCTCATTTTTTTTACTGAGTTAAACTTTGGTTGGTTTGGTAAATTCTTTGCCTTATTCCACATCGCTGGGGTTTTATGAAAAAAGACAAGCCTTTCCACTTCATTCAGCTCCATTTGATTCTAAAGATTCGAACATAGCATAATATGACTCCAACATTTTTCCAGTATAACGAGTAAACTCATCTTTCAAAATATTTTGGTGCATTTCTTCTACGAGATTCGGGTTTTGAATCATAGTTTCTATCGCATTCTTAAGAGCGCTTTGAGAACGTTCAATAATCAATCCATTGTACCCGTTCTTGACCAACTCAGGAACAACCCCCACATTTGTTGAAATAACAGGTCTTGCAGAAGCCAACGCTTCAACTATCGGCATTGGTCCACCCTCGTGCGCACTTGTACAAATTAAGATGTGATTCTTAGAATAAAAATCTCCCATTTTATCTCTAGAGATAGGCGCATCTGGAGTCGCAGTTCTAAGAGAAACCCCGAGGGTTTCACACACCGGTTCCACTATGGAATGGAATGCCTTATTATCGCCATGGTGTGATGTTGAGGGATTTCCTACCCACATAAAATGTAATTTTTCGGTTGAAGGAAGAGGAGTTGGATAAAATAAGTCACGATCAATCCCATTTGGTGTGAAAAAGCCATTTTCTAAAGCCAATATCGAACCGATTTCTTTCGAGATAAAGCCTGTAGCACCGAACTGGTTGCATATATCAGATGTTTGAGTGGGCGTCATGCCCCGTTTTATCCATGATAACGAATGAACTCCAACACATGATTTTGAAAAATCAAACCCTTTCAGAGAAGGGCCATACCGCATGCCGTCAAACCACAAGAAGAAAAATACTAAGTCATAATTTGATACATCAAAAGACTCTGGTTCTCTACGGATATTGATAATATATTCAATATCAAAATCGTGTTTTGATGAATGGCTACGGAGAGATTGAGCAAGTATATCATAAGCCCAACCGGGACGATCTGGAATAAGTAAAATTTTCATGGTAATCCCTCAAAAAGAATGTTCTCTAAATTGGCGTGCATTGTTTCTAGGCTGAAATGCTCCCTGACATGATGTTTTGCTATTTGAGTCGCTGATTTATGGAACTCTTCGTCAGAGATGATTGATGATGCCGCATCAGACAAAGCCTCTGCAGTCCCCTCTGCAACAAGAATGCCGGATTTACCACTTACAAAGGTTTCCCGCGCCCCTCCAGCATTGGTAGAAACAACAGGCACCCCCATTGCTTGTGCCTCAATGAGGACGTTGGGCAGGCCCTCAATTGAACTTGTTAGCAGGAATAAATCAAAGGTTGCTAAAATATCGACTACATCTTCCCTGTACCCTTTAAATTCAATATATTTGTTAATCCCTACTTCCCGAGCATACTGAATTGCATCTTCCAAGAGGGGCCCATCTCCTACCATTGTAAATTGGACATTTTGTCCTGTTTTTTCCAAGATGAGTTTCGCCGTATCCAACCACAAAAATGGTTGCTTGACATCAACAAACCTAAACACAACACCAACGTTAAATGGATTGTCTTCATTTTGCGGAGTGCGCTCGATATTGAATTCACTTAGCTCAAATCCATTTCTCAAGATCAGCATTTTATGCTCATATCCTCCTAGCCACTCAACATATTTTTCAAGCCCATTTTCGCTGTTATGGCACAAGAATACGCGGTCATCATCCAAAACGTCAAGATAGTTCATTCGTACAAAACGATTGTTGTAGAAGTAATTTGGACCTTTATTTGGAAACGTACTAGATGACAGGTTAAATGGAGGTAAAGAACGTGCAGACATTACAATCTTTGGAACACCACAAAGAAGCCCAGCAATGGCTCCCAAAATATTTGTCGTATCTTGCCACAAGTGTAGAGTTGTAGGCCGTTGACTGAGAATTGCCTGAATCAAGTTTTCAATTTTCTGGGAAATTCCTGGATTCATCGGAGGGGACGAAGGTATCATTTGAAGCAGACGACGTATTTGAGAACTAGAGCTGATTTTTCCATCACCGTTATTCTTGGAATAATCTAAAATTTCTACTTTAAGGGTCTTTACATCGTCAATAAACGAATTTTCAGAATTATTAACTGTAGTATTCCAAACCGCAAGCGATTTAGAGAAATTATTATTCGACAGACATCGAACGACCTGTCGCTCTGCCCCACCGAATTTCAAAGAATTATTCACAACTAATGCTCGTTTTGGCACGGGGACATATTGGGGCTGGGTGGAGGTGAATTCACCTACTATTTTTCGCAAAATATGTGATTCAATGCCGTCTTCGTCTAGATGTTCTGAAGCCGTTTCTTCCAAATTTAATTCATAAAGAAGGTTCGAAAAATATGTTGCATATTCAAACACAAGTTCTGTAGGATTAGGAATATATTCCAAATTGTCATATGCCCTCCTCATTAGAGAAATGTCTCCGCTACCTTTGACTCCCTCAAGATAATTTCGCTGATATTTCGTGCTGTCTATGTCACATATCATTAGCCCTTCTAAACGAGTCAATGCTGCTGAAGAAATCATTTTGAAGGAATATTTAACTGCAAACTCGGTAATGAATTGCAACATGTATCCGTGAGCCTTAGCGATGGATAAAAATCGTTTGAATGTGGTTTCATAATCCCCACTGGTGCGAATTAATCTCAAAATTTGTGTCCTGGTAGGATTTTCATGATCGAGTAAAACTTCTAACCCCTTTATGCCCAAATCAAAATTATTTTGCATTATGCCGGAAGTAAGTTGATTTCGCGCAATTTCAAGTTGTACGGCTTCCGGAGACATTTGGGCTTTTTCCGCCCATATCTTCACCATTTGATTCGATTGTACTTGCAGTGATATTCTCACGATTTCGCTGGCTTGGCTTTTGCTGAATTTATTTGGCTTCAATTGTTTTAGGATTTTGATAACCTCAGCATTATTTTCAAGATATAAATTTGCCCGTAAACCGAGAATTTTGTGACGTGGATCCTCTCCTAAACCAGATAAACATTGAACCATCAAATCTTTTCTACGGGTCGAGTAGGCTGCTCTGAGTATCTCATATGGAGCATGTTGCTTGTATCTCAAATTCATTTTATCAATATACTCTTCAAGATCTAAGTTTGAATGAATGAGAGCCTGTAGAACTTTCGAATGAATCGCATCAGAACCAAATCGTTTTTCGCTGGTCTCAATCGCTTCAATCATCGATTCATAGTCACCTTCCTGAGCACAAGTTAGAATATACTCAAACATCAAAACTCTGTTGTGTATTATGACCTCTTTGTTTAATTTTAGCAGTCCAAGTGCTGCTGACCTTTGTTTGAGGATGAGCATTGCTCTCGCTATAAAATAAAGATCTTCACTGTCAATGATTTCACACCTATATGCAAAGGGAAGATAGATGTCCAAAAGTTGAGTATAGTGTTTTAGCTTGAAATAATCTTTAATCGTTTTAATCTTTGATGAGTTCTCGGATGTTGCAACCCTTTCGCCTTCTTTACCCAAGACGACAATTGTTCTGTGGACTTGATGGCCACTACGCTTGAAATTATTGATGAGTTCCGAAACTGCAACGGGCTTCATCGGTTCTGCTACAGATTCCCCCTTGATGAACACTTTCTTTTATTTCCCCTAGACGAGAACGTTCCATCAAATCATTAAGCAGTACCGACTACGAAGGTCGTGGACGAGTATCTTGAGATTACGCGTACCTCAAAAAGGGAGGAAACTCTGAAGAACGAGATCCTTCGGCTTCGGGGCTCTTTTTCTTTCCAATTCGGAAATATTTTCGTCCAAGCCATTGAACGGCCGATTTTAATACCCCTTCTGCCATTCAATGTCATTGTGTTTTTATTTAAACGGATTTTCGGCAGGAAAAGTAGCACGAAACTTCCCGCCAATATTACTCGTAATTGTGTGTTAGGATATTCCGCAGAATCACATCGCAACATTCATTTTGATAGGATGGAGCGAATTTTAGCTGAATTACGATCCTATGGTATTCAAACTGTTCATGTTACAAATGATAGGGGGATAAAGATGCCAGATATCACCAAATTGCATTCTTTATATTTTATCCCATCAAGGGCTGAATTTAGTGATATGATTCCGAGGACATGGAATCGGAAAATTGAGCAAATCGTATCTGGAATTCTAGATACCTTTCATCCACGTACCATGATTTTTGATGGAGATTATCCTTTCCGAGGAATACTCAACGCTGTTTCCCTACGTCCCGAGATGAACAGGTTTTGGGTCCGCGAGTCAATGTTGAACTTCAAAATATCATCTTTACCTATCGACGGATTTGATGTTTTTGATGCAATAATTCATCCCAGTTTAACTCGCAGGGATGACCCTGACACGATTATTGGAGACAGTGGTACAATATTTTGTAATCCAATCATTGGTCAAGTCAACTCAAAACAATGTATTGCAGAAATCCGAGAAAGGGTCGCCATTGATGGAAAGCAACTCATTTTTGCTCAAGTAAGTAGAAGTATTCAAAATAGAAATGACATTTTTGACCGGCTATTAGAACAGAAAGATGCTCATGTCCTGTGCTTTAGTACATCAATTCCTAAACAGTATAAGCATCATTTGAATGTGACAATCATAGATCATCTTTCCACCCATGAGGCGATTCAGGCTTCGGATGTTTGTGTTATTTCCCCTGATTTTTTCAACATCTATTCCGTCTTTTCGTTGAAAAAACCGGCACTATGTGTGGCCGAATCAAAACTACACCTTGATTCGATTCAACGGGAGTTTGCAACTCAAACATTACCCATAGTGCTAATTGAAGATGACCATGATGGAAATTTCATAGAAGATGGAATCCAGCGTTTGATGAATCGCGAATTACAACAGCAGCTCAAAGAGAGAATGGAAAAAATGGTATTTGCAGACGGGACCTCTGAGTTATGTGATTACATCAACAAACTCCATGAGACTAATCAATTATCAACGGGTTCAAGCGACTAATGCGTTCAGAATTATCCCAAGACTCGATGTGCTTATCGTCCACTGAATTGTTTTCTCCAATGAATGCTATTATTTTCTCTTCTACAAACTTGCGAACTCTCACATCAATAAGTACGCGTGATTTTGAATACCAATGTGCAAGATAGGAAAGCGAATTTTCATGATCAAACCTCTGAATAAAACCCTCAGGGTAGTCTTTCAAGTTAAGTCTAGAAAATGCAAATATTAACACATTCTCGTGACTTATAGGAAGTTTGCTTAATTTCCCTTTGACTTCATTACTTTCCAGAATCTTGGAAACCTCATTTTTGTTCTGTGGAGACACCTTTAATGCTGATTTCAACGTCTGTTTCCTGAAACATTTCCAGCAAAAATTACAAGGTTCGTTGGCTGAACCACGTATGCATGATTGAGCAAGTGCCCCCAAATTAGATTTAGAACAAATTATTTCTGTTCCAACCTCACTGATTCCCCCAGTCGGGAATGAAAGAGGAATTCCTGATTCTGAGAATATATTCCACCATTGAGCATAGTGTGAAGTCTCAAGATAATCTTTGTACTTCAATCGGCCCAAGCCATAAAGTGATTCAAGAACAGTGCCGTAGGAAATGCCAAAGAGATTTAGTCTGTTAGCCATTAAAATAGCGGGTACGCCATTTGCAAGGTCCGTGGGGAAGCCTATGGGGCTCCGTATCATTTCAAGATCGCATTCCATTATTCGGCAATCAAACCCTAATTGCATGAGTTTTTTACATGAATGCAATGCTGCTTCTTTGGAGTACAACGATCCTTTGGCATCAGGCCTGTCCATGAAAATCGGGATTGTAGAGGGAGGAAGGACAGATAGCGCAGCAGTTGAGTCAGCACCACCACTGAATGCTAGAGCCATATATTTCCCATTATGCGTATCATAGGGCTTGATGGATTGGTCAATTGGGCCTACCTCAATTTTCATTTGCTTACATGCGTCTGCAAATCGCTGACTTACTGCAAAGGACAATCGCAAGGATTTGTTGAACCAGGGTCGAACAATAAGAAGAGAACTTAATGCCAGATGGTCCGGGTGGATTTGGGGCAACAGCCAATCTTTAGGCCCTTGAACATAGCAAGATTGCCCAATCATTTCGGACTTCTGAATCACTGGTTCATTTTGTTCAAAATCAAACTCAAATGAGAGTTTGCCGTGATCCATCATTGAAACATTGACATACATATCAATCAGTTAGGTTCTCCAAGTACCATTCCACAGTTTTGTGTAGACCCTCTTTGATATCTATTCCAGGGATGAAGCCAAGTTCTTTCTTAGCCATCGATATATCTGCATGGGAGTGTAATATATCTCCTAATCGCTTGTCTTGGTACAAAGGTTCTATTCCTACAGCATTGGGAATTTCAAGAGCCACATTTTCACGAATTCCATAAAACAATTCATTGACAGTGGTCATTCCACCGTATGCTAAATTGATGACCTTTCCATTCAAGACCCCGAGATCAGACTGAGTTAGTGCTGCGATGTTTCCATTTACGACGTTACTGATGTGAGTGAAGTCTCTGCTCTGCTCTCCATCACCAAAAATGGTCGGAGCTTCACCGTTCGCTAAACTCATGATAAACTTAGGAATTACTGCAGCATACGGTCCCTGAGGATCTTGCCTTTTACCGAAGACATTGAAGTAACGAAAACCAAGTATTTCAATGTCATAACATGCAACAAATGCTTGTTGGATAAATTCCATTGAACGTTTACTTGCTGCATAAGGCGACAATACTTGACCAAGCTGAGTTTCAATTTTTGGTAGTGTTTGGTCATCACCATAAACCGAAGAACTAGAGGCAAATACAATTCTAGTCACTCCTTCCTCAACCGCTGCGCGAAACACATTAACAGTTCCAGAAACATTGATTTCCAAACTTGTGATAGGATCGTCGATTGAACGTGGAACTGAACCTAAAGCGGCTTGGTGACTGATATGCGTGCAACCGGATACTGCATCTTTGCAGGTTTGAAAATCACGAATGTCGCCTTCAATGAAATGAAGTAAATCATTCTCCAAGAGATGCGCAATGTTAGCAATTCTTCCCGTGAGTAAATTGTCTAATACGGTGACCTTGATTCCATCACTAATCAATTGCTCAGCCAAATTTGAGCCAATAAAGCCAGCTCCTCCAGTAATCAAGACATGCATGTTTGGAGCGTTTGCAACACGATTCATGTTGTGCCCTGCTGAGTTTTACTCTTGAAAGATTCCCTGAAAATAATATCTAAAATATGGTTTATCTAACTCCTTGATGACACGAGAATGTGTTTTTATAGAAAGGTCGTTTACTCTTACCATGGATAACACTGCCATACCTTCTGTCACGATTATAGGTACATGCAGAGTTCACGATACCTTGCGAGAGGTAAATGAAAAAGGATATATTAATGTGAATAATGGAGGAATGAGTACATTCGTACACTCTTTGCCGGAGATTATTCAACGCCTGAGGGTATTTTCCCGCGATTCTAAATATTCACCAGAAATTGTCGGGTTGCAAGTTGGCGTCCGAAAAGGAGTAACTACAGAACCCGATAAAGATTTCAATTTTGAAGAAACTGATTTAATTGTTATTGAAATTTCCACATTAAAGGCGATTTATTATGAAAATCAGCCTCTTCAATTTAATGAAGTAAACCGATTGTTGTGTACGCCTCACGGTGACTTCGGTATTGAATTGAGAAAAAATATCAATCATGCATTCAATAACAATGAAACATCAATTTTACTGCCAAGTATCCCTTTCCCAGAAACTGTTTCAGAAAACCATAGGCAAATTATTGCAAACCTCAAGCCAAAATTGATGAATGAACAGGACATTCAAGAATACTTAGATCGAATATATCAATATGTGAAGAAGCCGATACTGTTTGTCAACCATATCAATGTTGAAGGGGTGGAAGGTAGAAAGATAACATCACGGAACAGGTTATGTAAAATCATACAAAAATACTGCACTGAACATAGTTTTGCTCTCTTTGAACCTTCTACGCTCTTCTCGCAGCATGACAAAAAAACCCTTTTAGCGAAAGATGGAACTGATTTAGCGCATTACGCTAGATCCGGACTGGAAATAGTTGGGATGGAACAATATGGTAAGATCCTTGAATTATTCAATGCTCAAAATTCGCGAGATTCGTCTCATCATTGATCAACTCGCCAATCCATTCAGTTGAATCATGAACCATACTGTCAAGAGATTTATCTTGCTGTAAAATAACTATAGCTCTTACTGCAGCATCGATGCTGTCCTTGACCCGGTGTTCAACTACAAGACCCCATCCTTCTTCTTCCGCAACTTTACAACGAGCAAGTTGGTCGTCCATCCCAGTGTTCATGTTTGGATAGAAGATTGTCGGCATGGCCATAGTACGCATTTCGTGAAAGGAATTGTAACCTCCTGCTTGTATAGCATAATCAAATCCTTTGAAATATATGGCATTAGGATAATCCCGCAAAATTCTGACTCTTTCGTTTGAAAAAGAAATCCGGTTACCAAGCAGTGATTCTCCAACGACAACATAGCACTCTGGATCGATTTTTAGTAGAGCCTCAATGGTAATCCGTATTTCAGATTGGATGTCGTTTATTTGACCGGCACCCAACTGGACGTACCATACCTTGGAAGATTGAGGTAATCCAAGCCGGCCTCTAGCATCAAATTTAGATAACATCTCTTCGGGTTGTATGAGAAGAATTGGTGGCACATGTAGGACATCATTTGAATGGTTAATTTCATCTTTTTTTGCAGGAATAGCGTCTCCAGGATGAATGATTGTATCAAAAAATTGGATACTATCTACTGGAATTTTAGAACCCTTTTTGAACATCCCTCTCCGCATCCATACTTTCTTCATTTCTGGTTTTCTACGAACCGCATTCAGCATACCCCTATACGGAAAAGCCCCATCAAACATGAACATTTTTGGGTTATGTGCATCCAAAATCATGAGCAATTGTTCCTCTACAAGCCCATTCCATTGTGATGATGACATATCCTTGAATTTGTATTTTCCAGCAATGTGATATGTTGGAAAGTCATCAATGTAAGGCACATGTAATGTTGGCATTGGAGTAAAAAATACAACTTCGGTATCTGGTGACTGTTTACGAATTGCTTTTGCAACCGCATACATACGAGTGAAATGACCGAAACCAACACCGTTTGTTGGAAACAACAAAACACAATTATCAGGTTTAAGATCCGTACCCGAATCCTGCGATAGACCGGGAGGAGGGGCTCTCAACCCGAGTTTTTCTAGCCCTAACAAAAAAGCATGGAATGGAAAAGTCAAGGGCAGAAAAATCAACTTCCACGGTCGCCTAATTGAAGCAGTTAGATGCTCTCCTAACCGGTACGTGACTGAGTTCTTCAGTCGAGATAGCTCTCTCTCAAAGCGTTCTGTTTGCTTGATTGCTAGATGAAGGGAAGCCGTATATTCTTCCTCAGAAAGGGATGCTTCCGGTGCTAAATCACCACCATCCATGGTTAGGCCTGTGACTCATGTATAACTGACTTTTCGGGCCATATTGGTTGACGGGGCTTATTTGGGGTAGAGATCTACTCGCTCTAAAAGAGCATTTTCGCCCATCGGTTGGAGATATTTCTTCGTATTTTTTTCAACCAAACCTCTCAATTGAACATTGATTATCTCCAGGCCTGGTTCATAGTACATCTCCCACCACGCAAGAGAATCTCCAACAAAGTGTTCCAAATGAGGAACTCGGTGTTCCAAGTTTTGAATTTGAAGCGACCAAAGTGCATGTTGTCCAGTTTTCAAGGGGACGCGGTGGAGAAATTCTTGGATTTCTTTACTTTCAAATTGTATCTCCCGTCCCAATGGGCCATTTTTATTGAAACACTTCCAACATATCCCACATCCGGTTCCATCACTGCCTCGCAAACATGAATTGATGAAATCTATGAAGCCGCTTTGCTGACAAATTCTCAACGCACCTGCTTCCGAAATGTGATTGATTGGGAATTCCAAATCCAGTCCTGCATGAGCGAAATATTTTTTCCAACGGATCCAATATTTAGAATTTGGAAAATCTCGGTATTTAGCACCCTTTACCAACCAAGTGTTGTCCAATGGTGTACCAAATGCAATTGTTCCAAGATTGAGTGTGTCACTCAACAGTATCAAATGCACGCCTGCAGCAAAATCCGTTGAGAACCCGATTGATTTACCCACAGAGGCTCTTATTAATTCATGATTTGAAGGTACGCGAAGTATTTGTCTATCAAAATCATGTTCTAGCACCTCAAAAAGTCGTTCTGGCAATCCGTGATCCAGTACAGAAGGGAACGATCTCTGATGGTATGACAAAATCGTGTTTTCTGGCAGTAGAAGCGCTGCGGCTGTTGAATCTATCCCTCCAGAATAAGCTAAACCAACATAAGTTCCTTGTGAACGCGTGCAGGTTTCTTCTAATGAATAACGAATACCCAATGGTTGAAGAAGAATATTCATTGCAAGTTGAAGGATACTATCATGAGTTTTTGAAAGTTCAAACTCCTCTGGCATGTCCCAATATACCCAACCATTTGGATATCTTAACCACAATCTATTCACCTCTTGGTACCAATTTGAAAGAGGGGCATTCTCGTTCCAACCTCTGTGCGCATATCCTTTAGGTTCAATGCCCGTGCCTCTTCCTTCAGAAAATAATTGTATTTCCGCTTTTTTGATTAATTCTGAAGAATGTTCTGATGGATGTTGTTGTGCGAATGAAATAAGCTCGCTCCAGTGCTGTTGATTATACAGGCTCCTAAGAATAATATCAACAGCAAATCGTTGATTAATTGAGCATGATAACTCTCCCTCGGACAGTACTTTTGCCTCCCCAAAATTGCGTCGATTGTACAAACGACGTATGCGCAGACGCCTCAATCCAGCCGTAAACCTTGACAGAGGCACCATTGTTCTACCCTAAGAGTTGTTACTGATTTCTTTTTCGGAGTGCAGAAAATGAATCTGAGGCGAAGGCTATGAGTACAACCTGTGCGGAGAAACAATACATGGAGGGTGCGGATGGTCCTGCAAATCAGCCAGTCAAGATTGGCTGGGTCACTGTTAGAAAAATTAGTGATTTGTGTTCAACTACTGTGCTTTCTCTTGCGGCAGGCATATGTGAAGCAGGCCATGACCTGACAATATTGAATCCAGACGAACACATGCCCATGCAGGACCACAGTTGGAACCATCAATACCTAAAACAATCCAAATTTCGAGGCGCACAAGCCTCGAGTATTGTCAAATCTGCGATGAAGTGGTTTGATGGCCATAAGAATCCAGAGTTCGATTTGATTCTACTGGACTGGCAGTTGGCCCGAAAACTAGTACCCTTTCTCTTTGATAGAAATTATCGAATCATGTTGGTAGACCGTTCACCTCCTGCAGACATATCTATACTCGGAAGGTTACAATGGAGACATTGGAAATACGCCTGGAGATGTGTGGCAGAAGGTATTGTATCCCAAGGATGTGTTGTTTCAGAAGCTCATAGTGAATTTGTTCAGAAATATTTTACTGGAATTTCCAATCGAATTCACATCATTCCCGCTGGCGTAGATACTAGTAGATTCAAGCCTGGAAAAAAACCGAACCTAGATGATGAAGTTCGATTGTTCTATCACGGCCGTCTTGATCAGCATAGAGGAGTTTTGGCGTTACCAATGTTGGCACAAAAGTTGCAAAACGATGGAATAAACGCAAAATTAACTTTAATCGGAGAAGGAGATGCTTTGAGTAAGCTGAACAGAATGTCGCTTGAAACTTCATGGTTACATGTGCACGGAAAAATGGAACAAAGCCATCTAGCACCAATACTGAACACACAACACATCGGTCTTCTCCCCATGCCTGAAAACAGGGTATGGGCGTTAGCAAGCCCATTAAAACGTAGTGAATATCTCGCATCCGGGCTGCTAATTCTTGGGTTAAAACATAGAGGGCATGTTCTAGATCATGTAGAACCATCATGGTTTCAGCTCATTCTCCAGCATGATTTTCATGAACTTGCTGTTGAGTGGGTTAAATCGTTGAATGATAGCAAATTCGAGAAAGGAAGCCAAAACGCACGAACTTACGCAATAAATCATTGCTCATGGAGCTACAGTACAACAGAATTCAATTCTGCCATTCAAGAAGCCATCAAAGAGGCATAACACTCATCCCAACGATTGGAAACTTCACCAATGTCGTATTCAGAAGAGTCAAATGACACCTTTTTTGGAACACTTATGAGATCTGAGATCGTTTCGGCCCACTCTAAAACTGAAGGGCCTGAGCGGATCACTTCATCCGGTAATGATGACAAATGGGATGAGGCGATAACTGGTAACCCACTCGCTAGAGCTTCTATGACAACCATTGGTTGGCCCTCATGCTCAGATGGGAGTAATAACACTGTTGCCTTTTGTAAGATCTTATGTTTCTCTTCTTCAGTTACCCATCCTCGAGCATCAATCCAATCTTTTGAGGATGTCTCTACCCCTGACATGGTCAATCTCAATTTCGGATGATTTTCCTTAAGGAAAATAGCAACCTTTTCAGCAAAAGCATGGCCTTTTACAGGGTCATTCCTACCGAGTAAAACTAAATGACAATCGTCTCTTTCACCATCGCTTGGTGAAAAGTTCGGATGAAGCGGATTAGAAACTGACAAAAGAGGGCCCAAGTTTGCCTCAAGCCGTTCTTTCCACTCCGGACTTAATACAACCGCTTGGGTTCTTGAATGAGAAAGTTGTTTTCGTAAGGAATTGCTTCTATTACTGGATGGGGCTCCCAACCAAGAGTCAAATTTTCCAGAGTGGAGATGAACGACACACGCCATGTTCTGCTTTTGAGCATATGAGAGAAACCTGGCCTTTCTTCGCCACGACCAATCTGCTGCAGTATGAAGGTGGACGACGTC
>Ga0209374_1002440_pt1 | contig 15972 bp, 15 predicted proteins | sample SaaInlLV_DNA_10m_FD_184683 | JGI IMG/M metagenome (GOLD analysis project Ga0209374, IMG submission 184683) | Marine microbial communities from expanding oxygen minimum zones in the Saanich Inlet - SI075_LV_DNA_10m (SPAdes) (version 2) | ecosystem: Environmental > Aquatic > Marine > Unclassified ...
GTGGCCCTTTGCAGGCTCATTTGCCCTTGATAGACACAGCATCAGCTTTGATCATATCCGCTGCTTTTTCTGCGATCATAATGGTTGGTGCATTCGTATTTCCGGAGATTAACTCTGGCATGATGGAGGCATCAACCACGCGTAAATTATGAATGCCATACACGCGAAGTCTACTGTCGACCACGTCGCCCGCGTTCGGGCTTGGCCCCATGCGGCAGGTTGATACGGGATGATAGAGCGTGACGCCCGTTGCGAGCGCATAGCTCAGCAGATCCGCATCACTCAATCTATCAATCCCTGGGGCAATCTCACGATCAACCCACTGTGACATTATTGGGGTTGCCATGAGATCGCGCGCAATTTTCATACCGGCGATATGCACGGATTGATCTCTTTGATCCTCTAAGTAATTCGGGACGATAAGCGGCGCGTCTGACGGGTTTGGCGATTGAATATGCACATGACCGCGACTGAAGGGGCGCAATTGGCAAGGTCCAATCGTCAGGCCTGGAAAGCGGTCAAACACCCGTTCCGCTGGATTTTCAAAACTTGCATTTGCGATATGATACTGAATATCTGGCCGTGGTTGTGAGGGATCCGATTTCACAAATCCCGCCAGCATTCCCGCCGGGAGCGACAGCGTGCCTCTGCGGGTCAAGCCAAACCGCAAGATTTCAGCCAAAAGGCGCAGCCCCCTAGAATTTTTGTTGATAGAAAGATCCGCCGACAGCTGCCACGACAGGCGGGAAATATAATGGTCGGACAGGTGCTCTCCTACGCCGCTGAGCGGATGAGTGACAGCGAGGCCGTGTTTTTGCAAAATTTTTGGATCGCCAATGCCGGACAATTCGAGCAGCTGCGGGGATTGTATGGCACCGGCGCATAGAATGACCTCGCGGGTTGCCTGCAAGTTCTGCTTCCGCCCGCTGCGAAAGACATGCACGCCGCGTGCCGTTTTGTTGCGGTCAATATCGAGGCCAATGACCTGACATTTGCTCAGAACCGTCAGATTGGAACGGCGCCGAACCGGTGCGAGATAAGCCTTTTTTGCGGAAAATCGTAACCCGTGGCTTTGCGTCAATTGGTAGTAGCCAAACCCTTCTTGCGTCTGGCCATTATAGTCGGCGTTTATCGGAAATTGCAAAGACTGGGCCGACTCCATAAGCCGGTCCAATATCGGATATGTCGAGCGAATAGCGTTGACTTTTAAAGGCCCATCAGCGCCGCGAAATTGCATATCTCCTGGCTCCTGCAAAGATGCAATTTGGCAATTTTCGGATTTCTTGAAGTAAGGCAAAACGTCCAAATAGGACCAGCCAGCGTTGCCCCGCGCCGCCCAAGCGTCATAATCTTCCGATTGACCGCGTACATAGAGCATCGCGTTGATAGCAGAAGACCCGCCCAGAACTTTGCCCCGCGGCATCGCAATTTTTCGATCCGCCGTGCGTGCATCTGGCGCAGTGTCGAACATCCAATTCACCTTTGGATTGACCATGGTTTTGATATAGCCGGCGGGTATATGGATCAGCGGATTCCAATCCTCGCCCCCAGCTTCAATCAACGTGACATGCACATTGGGGTTTTCGCTCAAACGGTTGGCCAAGACGCAGCCAGCCGATCCCCCGCCAACAATGATGTAATCTGTTTGCACGTCATATTCCAAATCTGTCGATCGCTACCGAATTAAAGACACAGTCCAGTTTAAACCCATTGGATACAAATATGCGATACATAAATAATAAGGTTATAAGGTTGAAAAGCGCGCCCGCTTCGCCAGTGATTTAAACCTTAGAGCTGAGAATTATTTTACCAGTTAGCTATTTCTATTCTATCAAAAAAAGGCAGGAGCGCTTAAACTGGTTGCAACTTTCATGGACGGGACAAAAATGGCGCAAAAATCCACGATCTATAAAGCCGAACTCTCCGTTTCTGATATGGATCGCCATTACTACGAAACCCACAAGCTTACGGTGGCGAAGCATCCTTCCGAAACCGACGAGCGTATGATGCTGCGCTTGCTCGCCTTTGCATTGCACGCAAGCGAACGTCTGGAGTTTTCCAAAGGCATTTCCACCGATGACGAACCGGACCTTTGGGAAAAAAGCTTGAATGGTGAGACAGATCTATGGATTGCGCTCGGGTTGCCCAGCGAGAAACTTATTCGGCAATCCTGTGGTAAAGCTAAGACCGTCATCATCTATTCTTACGGTGGAAAATCTGCCGAAGTGTGGTGGGATAAAGTTCAAAACGGCACCACAAGATTCAAAAACCTAAGTGTCATGAATATTTCAGAAACCAATTGTGCCCAATTGGGGGATCTGGCCAGCCGTTCCATGCAGTTGCAAGTGAATATTCAAGACGGCGATGTCATGGTAAGTGTGGGGGACACTATGCTCTATGTCACACCGAGTAGGTGGAAATAGCGTTTTTAATTTGAGATCTAGCTTCTCTGGTCCCCAATATCTTGCAGCGCGCGTATTGTTCTGTCCAATGTTCGTCTATTTCGGAGGAGGCGTTCTTTCAAAGCTTGGCAGACCCTTTGGGATCTGATGAAAGGGCTGCTTGTCTACACAATAAATTGCGGATTGCGGCTGAAACCATGAGTGATCATCTAACGTACCAATTTTTAAAACCAACATGCCGGGTCGAGGAGGGCTTTTGACGCAGATGTGAGTCCCGCAATTGCCGCAAAAATATCGAACACGGGGCTCGTTTAAATCGCTTCTTGCGAAGGTCTTGAGTTCGCCGCGTATGACCGTAAACGTGTTTTCGGAAATCACAATTGAGGCATTGGGTTCACCGCCTGAAAGATAACGGCATTCCCTACAATGACATAAAATTTGCGCATGTATTGGCTCCTTAAACTCAAACTCAATATCTCCGCAATAACATCTGCCCCTATGTGTCATCTCTACCGCCTTTACCCGTTTTGGTGCTGTAACTCTTGCACCATCTCATAAAATACCCAAGAAAAATCTGGTTCCTGATGATAAGGTTTGCAGATAACCTCAAACCAGACCCAATATTGTATGACGCAATTGGGGTTGAATAGAGATTGCACCCGTTAACTCTATTGAACCTTCTAGGATCGCATACTGCGCTGTATCGACGCCAATATTCATGGGGAGGTGATTGGCGGGGGTTTTCTTCTCTTGCCTGAGAGGGCATTGCCCGCAATCGCTGCAAGCAAAACCATTCCGCCGATCAGCGTGTTCAGACTTGCGGTTTCGCCGAGAAATAACCAAACCCAAATTGGACCCAATAGGACTTCGGCGAGCGACAATAAGGCAAGTTCTGCGGCGGGCAGGCTGCGAGAGCCTAACGTATATAGGATGAGACCGGCCCCAACTTGAAACACCCCCATTCCCATTGATATCACGCCATCGTTCGGGCTCAAAATGAGTGGGAGCTGAAGGCTGACGCAGATGACAAGGGTAATAATGATTGCAAAGAGGCCTGACAGAAACACTGCGGGCAGCATTTCGCCTGTTCGACCCCAGCGCAATGCGACTGTGAAAATAGCGAAGCCAAAGGCCGATCCGAGCGCCGCTAAACTGCCCTTAATCGCAACGCTGCCGGACTTGTCTGCAACCATGACCGCGATTCCGGCAATAGCAATGACAATCGCAATCCAGGTTGCAAGGCGTACGCGTTCGCGCAGAACAACCCATCCCAGCACGGCCGCCATAAACGGGGCTGTTGCAAATAAAAGCATGGCATTTGCGACCGAAGTATTTTGGATGGAGTAAATACCGCCAGAATATGCTGCGACCAGTGAAAGTCCGGCTATGATGACCGGATAGCCAATGCGTCGAATTTGAGCAAAAGGGCTTTCGCCTGAGCGAATTTTAATAAGCACGTAAAGAAACAGCGACATGCTTACCGACCGATAAAGCAAGATCTGCCAAACAAAGGCATCTTCGATCATGCGAATCCCGAGCCCGACTGTCGACCATAGAATTCCCGCTGCGAAAACGAAAAAGACGCCATATTTGTGAGCATCTGCGCTAACCGGAGTGGAGGATAAGATTGTCATTTTAGGGCCGATCAAAAAATGTTATTTCAATCTAGGTTAGCTTTTTAATCACAGTCTTGGCCCGTCAAATGCGACACTGCAAGAGATATAGTGAAGGGCTGGATTGAAGCGGGCTTGTTTAAGATTGCCAATGACCTCGCGTGAACTTTTGAGCACATACGGGGACGGCTGCGCAAGGGCATGGTGGTGACTTGGTCGCCCCTGGCATAGGGGTAAATTTTTTATAATGGGGCTGTATATTTTTAGGAAAATCCGAAAAAAAGGCCTATCGTTTTGATAGATTGATAAATAAGCGCCGATATTGGGGCAGATAATATTATCCGTGATGCAGATTTTGGCGTGCGGTCCTAGGAGTTTTGATTGAGAATTGCCGTTGCTGGGCTTGGCTATGTTGGATTAACCAACGCCGTTCTGCTTGCCCAAAATAATCCAGTTATTGCCTTGGATATTGATGCTGCTCGGGTGGAATTGGTCAATGCGCGCCAATCCCCAATTGCCGATCCAGAGCTAGAAGAATTCTTGAGAAATCGCGCGTTGGACCTCAGCGCCACGGTGGATGCGCAGCGTGCCTATAGTCAGGCAGATTATGTCATCGTGGCCACGCCCACCAATTATGATCCGCTCACACATTTCTTTGACACCTCCTCTGTGGAAGCGGTGATTGAGCAAGTGAGCGCGATCAACCCGTCTGCGGTGATCGTAATCAAATCAACCATTCCTGTGGGGTTTGTGGAGCAAGCGCGGGCAAGGTTTGCCTCTAATAATATAATTTTTTCGCCGGAATTTTTGCGCGAAGGCCGGGCTCTTTTTGACAATTTGCACCCCTCGCGGATCATTGTCGGTGAGAGGTCTGAGCGGGCCAAGGTATTTGCCAATTTACTCTTGGAGGGCGCGCAAACGCGGGAGGTGCCCTTGCTCTTCACGGATGCGCAGGAGGCGGAAGCGATCAAACTCTTTGCCAATAGCTATTTGGCCATGCGGGTTGGTTTTTTTAATGAGCTGGACAGCTATGCCATGGCGCGCGATCTGCAGACACGCCAGATCATTGACGGCGTCTGCCTCGATCCGCGCATTGGGAGCCATTATAACAACCCGTCTTTTGGCTATGGCGGGTATTGCTTGCCGAAGGACAGCAAGCAATTGTCTGCAAATTTTGCCCAGGTCCCGCAAAATCTCATTCAAGCGATTGTGGATGCCAATGACACTCGGAAGACGTTCCTGGCCGAGAAAATTTTGGAGCGCGCGCCCAAAACAGTTGGCGTGTTCCGTTTGGTGATGAAGACAGGGTCTGACAATTACCGCGAGTCGGCGATCCAAGGGATTATGGATCGGTTAAAGGCGCGGAATGTTGAGGTGATCATCTACGAGCCAACACTGTCAGTTGGGCGGTTTGAGGGCGCGCGCGTGGAGCCTGATTTGGCGGCCTTTAAGGCGCAATCAGACGTCATATTGGCAAATAGAGCCGATGCCGCCCTGGCCGATGTTGAGGATAAACTGTTCACCCGCGATGTGTACGGCATTGATTGATTGGTCTTTGGATCAACTGCTGAACAACAGCCGTATTGAGGCGGTGGATGTCTCAACCGATTATGAAGAGATTTACCACCACGCCCGCGCCAAAAACACGGTGGTTTCGGCCCTCGCCCCGCAGAGCTTTGCACTCATACGGCGGCAAAATGGCCAGTTTGGCAACATTCACGGGCCGCTGTTGAAGAAAAATTGGTCAAGTTTCGGTCTTTGTTGACCTTGATGGCACCGCGCCGCAAATCCGGAAAAATCCAGTTTCTCACAGAGACCCGTTGCAATGGCTTCACGGGTTGGACACTCGATGGTGCTGTCATTGGGGCCAATGATAACAGGCTTTTTGAGGCAGATCCCCCACATCACGCGCAAGCTCATAGGTATTTTCTGCAAGATTACGTCACGCGCTTTAAGGTCTGATCCGTTCGAGCAGCTGGCCTGTCAAATCGTCCAGCTTGGCCTGGCAATCCGTTTGTAAGCGTTCAAATCCTTCAAGTCCCCGCGCTGCGGGCACCTGCAGCGCCGCATAGAGATCTTCGGGTCGCAGGGTAAGGGTGGCCGCTTGCGCTGCGTTGAGGGCCGCATAATCAGCCGCAAAATTGGCCACCCGCGGGCCGTGCATTACGGCACAGCCCAATTGCAGAGCCTCCCAAGGGTTATGCCCTTCCACTGCGCAAAAACTGCCCCCGATCAGCGCGTGATCGCTACAGGCATACCAAAGCCCCATTTCAGAAAACGTATCGGCGAGATAGACTTGCGTCTGAGCATCTGGCGCTTCGCCCTGGCTGCGTTGCGCATGACGCAGGCCCGAAAGTTTGGCCAAAATTTCCTTGCGGCGGTCTGGAAACCGGGGGGCAAGGATGAGCAAATGCGATCCGCCTTGCTCTACAACCTGCCTTTGCACCTGCAGGGCGATATCTTCGTCTGCCGCATGGCAAGACGCGGCAAGCCAAATCGGGCGCTTACCGATTTGCTCCAAAAATGCCTGTTTTGCGGCGGATGCATAGGCCAGCGGTGGGCAATGGGGCTTTAGGGAGCCGCCAATTTGTATGTCCTGCCTTTGCGACAGTTCGGCCACGGCTGCGGCGCTTTGGGCCTCTTGAGCGGAAATCAGATCAAATTTCTGATAAAGGGCACGAAACAAGATTCGGGCCATGCGTTTGCGCCGAAAAGAGCTGGGCGCCATGCGCAGGTTGATCAGCGCTTGCGGGATGCGGTGCCGGGCGGTCTGTACCACGAGACCAGGCCAAATGTCCTGTTCTGACCACAACGCCAGATCTGGTCGCCAATGATCTAGAAATCGACGATTGTAGAGTGGCGTGTCCAGGGGCAGAAATTGGTGCAGGGTTCGAGGCGGAAGATTTTTCTCAAAAGTTTCCGCTGAGGCCAGAGTTGTTGAGGTCACCAAGAAATGCAGCTCTGGCCGGGCTGCGTGAAGCGCCGCGATCAGGCCGCGCAGGGCCATGACCTCGCCCAGCCCCACGGCGTTGATCCAGATCAAAGGCCCTTGGGGCCGCGGCTGGCGGGCATGGCCAAGTTTTTCGCGCCAACGCTTGGGGTGTTCTTTGGCGTTGTTTTTCCGGCGCTTAAGATGCCAAGGCAGAATAGGGGTGATGAGGGCCGTGGCCCCGTGGTACATCGCCAAGCTGATGCGGCCGAAGAGATTAGGACGCAATGTCATGGAATTGTTTTTGCATGGATCTTTGCCAAAACGCATCGGAATTCAGCAGGGTGATGAAATGCTCTGTTGCATTGCCATCGCCAAATTCAGCGCCGCGGGCAAAGCGTTTGTGCCAATTGGTTTCAATAAATTGCAAAATTCCCTGCATGTCTGAGGCGGGGAGCTTGGAGATGGATGGACCGAAGGCCCGATCCGTTTGCCGCGTGCCCACGTCAAGAGAGGCAACCCCCAAAAATGGCGCCTCGCGCACCCCCGCAGAAGAGTTGCCAACCAGACAGCCGGCGTTGCGCAAAAGCTCGGAGAACCGGCCAAAGCGCATGGATGGGATAATTTGAAACTGCGATCTTGGCAGGGTTTCCAGGACTTTGAGGATGCCTTCTGAACCGGGATCATTATTGGGCTTTATCACGACGAAATATTTGCCGCTGGCTTGTAAGGCTGCACATAAGTCCTGGGCCTGCTGGCCCATGGTGGCAGCTTCGGATGTGACGGGGTGCAAAATGCAAATGCCATAATCCGCTGTGCGGATCTCGTAATGGCTCAAGACATCTTGCAAGGTAAAGCCAGAGGGCTGGCCGTGAATGTCCAGTTCAGGCGAGCCGATCACATGAATAGAGCTGTCATCCTCCCCCAAAGCCTGCACGCGGCGGGCTGCGGTTTGAGAACTGACAAAGTGGCAATAGGCCAGTTTGGAATTGCAGTGGCGCAGAATTTCATCAATGGTTCCAGAAACTTCGCCACCTTCGATATGGGCGCATTTCACATAGTTTGTCGCGCATACGAGAGCGCAGGCGAGGGCCTCCACCCGATCGCCATGCACCAGCACGAGATCCGGCTTATCTTCCATAATAAAGTCAGAAAATCCGAGCATGGTCTTGGCTAGGATCACGTCTTGGGGATCACCGGGCCTTTGGTTGACAAATTCATGGACTGAAGCCCCCGCAAGGCGGTTTACTTCTATTTTGGTGAGACCATAGCTTTCCAGCATATGCATGCCGGTGACGAAAAAAGAGACTGAAAACCCATCCGCAATCGCGGCTTTGGCCAGCGGTTCGATTTTTCCGAAATCGGCCCGTGTTCCGGTGACAAAGAGAAGGCGCTGTTTTTGGATCATAAGGCTCAATACTCTAAATCGCGCGACCATAAAAGACGTGCGGTAGGGGCGCGGGGCTAATCTGTCAAATCGCTCCAGGTCAGTTGGTCGTTTCGGTTGACCGGCCGGGTGAGGCATTTGCCCAAAACCTTGTCAAATTCAAAGCCAGGGATTTCGCCATTGCCGGGACGACGGGCCCAGATATCTTGCTCCGTGATGCGGTGGCCCTTGGGCAAATCTTTGTCGGCAACAATGCTGGCTCGGGCGAAGCGATAGACATCTTCCTCCGGTCCGGTGCGTTGTTTGGGATTGTGCAGCGCGGTGTGGATTTCCTGCGACCGATCGATCAGGTGGCGCAATTCGGAAGGGTCCATCGAACAGGCGATATCGGGCCCTTTCCGGTAGCGGCTGTCCGTGTAATGGCGTTCCAAAATTGAGGCGCCCAAAGCCACTGAGGCCAAAGCCATTTCTGGGCCAATGGAGTGATCGGAAAAGCCAATAATGGCATTGGGGAAAGCCGCTTTAAGATCGCTCACGCCCCGCAGAGAGACAATTTCCGGTGGCGAGGGGTAGAGATTGGTGCACTCCAACAGCGCATAATCGACGCCGGAGTCTTCAAGAATTTGAACGCTTTGGCGAATCGTCTCAATCGTCTGCATGCCCGTGGACAGGATCACCGGCTTACCTTTTTTGGCAATGTGTCGGATCAGTGGCAGATTATCTGCCTCGCCCGAGCCAATTTTGAATCCAGGCACGCCAATTTCTTCGAGAAAGTCCGAGGCCGCGCGTGAGAAAGGGGTGGATAGGTAGATCAAACCGAGATCTTCCGTATAGGCCTTGAGGGCAATTTCATCGTCTGTGGACAGGGCGCAGCTGGCCATCACATCCCAAATCGACATATCTGCATTGGGAGGGAAAATCTGCTTGGCGGCCTCTGTCATCTCATCTTCGACAAAATGCGTCTGATGTTTGATGCACTCGCAGCCCGAGCGCGCGGCCAGCTCCACCATATGTTTGGCCACCGCAAGATCACCTCCATGGTTGATACCAATTTCTGCAATCACCAATGGCTTTTCATTGGGTCCTATTTTTCGATGTCCGATTTGCATGTGCCGCTCCGGTGAAACTTGCCGCAACTTAGACCGAAGCCCGGGTAAGGTGAAGTCAAAACCACTCTTGAGCGGGTTGCTAGCCGGCATCTGCCTCTGTTTTGTCAGAATAATAAGCAATGAGTTTTTGACGCATGCTGCCGAGGGCGAAGTCTGTCCAGACCAGGACCCGACCTTTGGGGTCAGAGATATGAGCACCGACCTCAAGTTTCATCAAGTTCTCTGGCTTGTTCCCAACGTCACACAGGGTGACCACCGTCAGCTTGTCCCGCCGTTTGCGCACCCAAGGCAGGCAGGATTTTGCATAGGTAAGCAGCCAATGATGCAGCATAAATTCCGTGGGAAATTTTACTGCAAAATGTTTGGGCAGTGCAATCATATGCTCCTGTGCGACCCAGCTGATGAAGCGCTCATCGGCAATGGTTGGGCGGAATTTTAAAAACTTGCCCGCGTCGTAAATTTTGAGAAATTCGTCAGAAATCCTGCTGCAATGCTTGGGGTGAAAGACGATAAAAGACGAATTGCCCCGCGCATAGCGTTTGCCCTTGGTCAGGCGATAGATCATCCGCGCCAAGCCTGAAAAGGGCAGGACCGCACTTTGAAACATCACAATGGACCTGTCGTCTTTGCGAAACTGAAAGGCCTGTTCAATCGGCCCCAAGATCACTGTGTCCAAATCAATATAAATGGCCGGCATGTCAGGTTTTAAAACGCCCGATTTGAACATGCCCAATTTGGCTTGGCATCCGCCGGTCATGAATTCAGGTTTGAGATAGACTTCTGGCAAGGCGGCATGTTCGACCCTTGGGTCAAGCCCCTCATGCGGGCGATCCGAAACCAGCACAAAGCGCGCGACAGAGCTGTTTTGATCCGCCACCCGTTTGACCAATCTATTGACATCAGCCGCGCCATATTTTGTCCCCCAACAGATCAAAACGCATTGCCAGGCTTTGGGTGGAGAGGGGCGCATGTCTTCATCCATAATGTTGTCCACGCAGAGCTGGCGTCGCCGGAAGATCTTGCGAGGTTCTGTCAAAGTTTCCGGATCAATGAGTACTGCGGTTCACCTGCGCGGGGCAAGGGTGCGGTGTGAGAATTTTTACCCGTTGCGGCAGATTGGCCGCTGGTCTTCGGCACAGGCATCTGCCAGACTGAACCGGATCTATAGGAGTTTAGAGAATGCGCGCAATCCTTTTGGCCCTTGCCTTTGCAGGCTTTTCACAGAGTGCCCCCGCCCAAAGCATGACGGAGGATCAGGTCAAACAGCTGGCGCTTGAGGCGATTTTGGAAAATCCAGAAATCATCATGCAGGCGGTCGCTATTTTGCAACAGCGCGAGAAGGAACGGGCGGCCTCTGGAGCCAATACCGTGCGTTTGGAACTCGAATCCGACCCCAACGCCCCCAATCTTGGCAACCCCGAGGGGGATGTCACCGTGGTGGAGTTTTTCGACTATAATTGCCCCTATTGCCGAAGCGCGGGTCAGACGGTGCAGGCGCTCCTCGCGGCCGATGAAAATATACGGGTCATCTATCGCGAATGGCCAATTTTGGGCGATGACAGCGTGATTGCGGCCCGTGCTGCTTTGGCCGCACGCGAGCAGGGCAAATATGAAGCCTTCCATTGGGCTTTGATGAATGGGGAAGGGCGTGTCACGGAGGCTCTTATTTTCAAAGTGGCGCGAGATCTGGGCATGGATGTGGCCCAACTTGAAGCGGATATGGTGAGCCCGGCTGTGGAGGCGCATATCGCCTTGAGCAATGCTTTGGCGCAACAATTGGGCTTTACCGGAACGCCGGCCTTTATTGTCGGCGATAAAACTGCGCCAGGCATGTTGAGTCTGGACGAGATCACCACGCTCGTGGCGGAGGCGCGCGCCGATCCGTAAACTTGGCAGCGCAGCAGTGTCGTTTTTGGGATGGCTTAAAAGTTGAAACTGCGCCACATCAAACCAAATTGGTTTGATGGAGCAACGCAATGACACCCCCGAATATTCTAGTGATCATGGCCGATCAACTGGCGCCACATTTCACCGGTGCCTATGGTCATGAGGTGGTGAAAACCCCGCATTTGGATGCTTTGGCCGAACGCGGGATGCGATTTGATGCGGCCTATTGCAATAGCCCACTTTGCGCCCCATCGCGCTTTTCTATGATGGCGGGGCAATTGATTAGCAAGATTGGCGCCTACGATAATGCGTCTGAATTTGCCGCCTCCATCCCAACCTTTGCCCATTACCTCAAATCTCTAGGCTACAGCACATGCCTGTCTGGAAAAATGCATTTTGTTGGCCCAGATCAAATGCATGGCTTTGAAAGCCGGGTGACCACAGACATCTACCCCTCTGATTTCGCCTGGACCCCAAATTGGCAGCAGGCCGATGAGCGGATCGATAAATGGTACCACAACATGCAGACCGTGAAAGAAAGCGGGCAAACCATGGCCAGCTTTCAAATTGACTATGATGACGAGGTGGAATTTGCAGCCAAGCGCAAGCTGTTTGATTATGCCCGCGATGGGGCCCAACCTTGGTGCATGGTGGCCTCTTTCATTCATCCTCATGACCCTTATGTTGCGCGGCCCGAGTGGTGGGGTCTTTATAGTGATGAAGAAATTGATATGCCGCGCCATCCCGATTATGCAACCGATGCCTTCGGTCAGCGGGTATTGGAGGGGATTGAGGCCTATTCTAAGCCTCTGACCGAGGAGGAGGTCCGGCGCGCGCGCAGAGCCTATTACGCAAATGTCAGCTATTTTGACAGTAAGATCGGTGCGTTGGTTCAAACGGTTGAAGAGATGGGCCAGCTGGACAATACCATCATCATCGTCACCGCAGATCACGGCGATATGCTGGGCGAAAAAGGCCTATGGTATAAGATGAATTTCTTTGAGCACTCCGCGCGCGTACCCCTAATTATGGCGGGCCCAGGCGTGGCTCGGGGGCAGACTGCAAATGCCTGTTCGCTGGTGGATTTATTGCCAACGATGGTCGAGATCGGCGGTGGAACAGCGGATATGTTTGGGATGCCTGTGGACGGGCGCTCGTTGATGGCTTTGGCGCGGGGAGAGGATGATGGGGTCTCAGAGGCCATTGGTGAATATTGTGCGGAGATGACAGGGCACCCGGTATTTATGATCCGACGGGGCGATATGAAATATATCCATTGCGACAGTGATCCGGCACAGCTGTATGATCTGGCGAATGATCCTTGGGAGCTTGAAAATCTGGCTGACCATCCGGCCTATCGGGTGATTGCCGAGGGGTTTGCACAGGAGGTGGTGCAGCGTTGGGACAGTGCGGCCTTGCGCGATAAGGTCATGGCGACCCAAAAAAATCGATTTGCATTGAATGCTGCGATGCAGGCCGGGGCATCGGAACATTGGGATTACAACCCGCCGTCTGACGCCTCACAGCAATATGTGCGCAATCATATGGATTGGACCGTGGTGGCCGAACGCTTCCGCTTTCCGCCCGTCGGGTGACACTGGCCATTCCCCCATAAAAAACCCCCGCATCTTTTGATGCGGGGGCAATGTTGGCGTGTTTCACGCGGACAATCAGTCGTCCTGTGGCAGCATCAAGTTAAGCACCACGGCCAATAATGCTGTTGGCGCGACGGCAGAGGTTGCCAAAGTTTTCCAGATACCAGGCAGATATTGCACAGCGCTTGGCACCAGGTTGAGGCCCAGACCCACTGCAAGTGACACAGAAATAATGATCATGTTGCGACGGGACATCTTCACTTCAGTCAACATATTCATACCGGCCGCAGCCACCATTCCGAACATCACGATCACGCCGCCGCCAAGAACAGGCAAAGGCATGGAGGAAATGACGGCCCCGATTTTTGGGATCAATCCGCAGACGATCAAGAAAATCCCTGCGATGGTTACCACATGACGTGACATAATGCCGGTCATGCCCACAATGCCGACGTTTTGGCTGAAGGATGTATTTGGCAGGCCGCCAAAGACGGCCGCGACAGCTGTGCCCAGACCATCTGCATAGGTCGCGCCGGCGATTTCATCATCGGTTGCATCGCGACCCGCGCCGGCTTTGGTTGTTGCTGAAGCATCACCCACAGTTTCGATGGCTGAGACGACAGATACCAATGTGACACCGATCACAGCGCCGAGGCTGAATTCGAAACCATAGGGCATAACGGTCGGCACTTGGAACCAAGCGGCTTTGGTGACGCCGCCGAAGCTAACCATTCCAGCTAGAATGGCGACAACGTAGCCGGCAATCAGGCCGATCAAAACCGCTGCATTGGAAATCAGGCCTTTGGTCAGGAATTTACACGCCAAGGAGACGACAACGACGGTCAAGGCCACAGTCCAATGCTTTAATGATCCAAAGCTTTCAGCCGCCATTTGAAAATCTGCCGCGCCACCTGCTGCGTATTTAATCGCAACGGGGATGAGGTAGAGGCCAATCGCCAAGATCACCAGACCGGTGACGAGAGGTGGGAACATGAAGCGCAGCTTCTGGATCACACTACCCAAAGCGAAGTGTATGATGCCGGCAATTAAACAGGCGGTGAGGGCGACGCTCAAGCCTTGTGTTGCGGCCACACCGGCCAAAACACCGACAAAAGCAAAGCTTGTGCCCTGCATGATGGGCAAACGCGCGCCAATCGGGCCCATGCCCATAGTTTGAAACAAAGTTGCCACGCCGGCGAAGAGCATGGCCATCTGGATGAGGTAGACCTGCTCTGCACCGCCAAAGGCCAGACCGGCGGCCCCGGCGACGATGATAGATGGGGTCACGTTTGAGGCGAACATCGCCAGCACGTGCTGCAATCCCAATGGGATAGCCTGCCCCATTGGGGGCGTGGCGTTTGGATCGCCATAGTTGATATCAGACATTTCTTTTCCCTTCGTTGTGAGTATTGGCACCTGCCAATTATCGATCCTTATTTTTAATTTTCCGTGTCATTTAATGAACCACCGGCCACGCCCCTGGACCTTGGGGCCGCGATAATTGCAGTTTATCCATGTTTTTTACCCTAGGTCAAAAGAACTTTGGCACAATCGCTGTATTCCTTGGATGCGTGGGGCGCGTTTTTGGGGCGGGCAATTTAATGCTTAAATCCACCGGCCCAGCGATAGTCTTTAATCAATTGTTAGGACTTTTCGGGTCATAGAGGTTTTATTAACTTTGGGGCGATATCATGAGCAGCTTACAACAAAATGCCTCCTTTTTGACATTTTCGGGCGAATTGACCTCATCTGGTGCGGTGCGACTGCTTTCCGTGTTGTTACAAGCGCCGGGGCATCGCTTGACGCTGGAAGCCAATGGCGGTGGAGATTGGCTGCGCGAAGACCTTGCTGAATTGGGCGAGGAGCTGTTGCGCGCCGCGCAGCGCCGGCCGGTCCGGCGCGATTGGTTCCTCTACGACCTGCCAGGTTTGCGACTGGAAGATTTTCAACCAGATGTCGATTCCAAGACCCATCCGCAGGTCACCTTGCGTCTCACCCGCAGCGGCGTTCAGCAGTTGGTGGCCAAACCGAGCGCGGAGGGCGCAGTGCCAGCTTTGGAAGATGTTGTTTTGCCATTGCGCAACCTTTCGGCCTATCTCCATGCGATGGGGGATCGGGCAGTGCCTCAGCTTGGTGCACAGGCTTCCAAAATGACAGCGCGCCGAATTGATGAATTTTTATTGGCCTTCGGCGGGCGCATTTTAGAGGCTGAACAGGAAGAAGTGCTGCCATTGCACCGATATTGGCGACATGGCTAGACGCGAAATGTGACCCATTCAGGGGCGATGGCGCAATTGCAAAGGTTGATGTCGCACAAGCTCTTGCCAATTTGCCGTGATAAATTACTGTAATGGCATGTTTATAGATGCCCTCCAATATATTGCCCCCAGCCGCGCTGTTTTTGAGCAAATGCGCGCTGGGCGCCTGTCGGCCGTTCATGTGACGGCTGGATACCACGAAGATTTTCTCGGGGTGGTGCAAAACCTGCAGGTTTGGAACCGGTGGTTCGAGGAGTGCGGCGATGTGATTGCCCGGGCTGTGACCTGCGATGAGATCCGGGCGGCCAATGCTGCGGGCAAAACCGCTATTTTATTTGGCCTGCAAAATCCTTTGGCGATTGGGGCGGATATCGGCCGGGTTGAAATCCTAGCGCAATTGGGCATTCGCTTTTGCCAGATCACTTATAATCAGCAATCCCTTCTTGGCGCTGGCTGTTTTGAACCCCATGACAGCGGTCTCACCTCTTTTGGCCGTGAAGTGGTCAACGAAATGAACCGCGTCGGTATGGTCATTGATCTGTCCCATGCGGGCCATCAAACGGCGATGGATGTGGTGGCCTATTCTTCGCGTCCCGTCACCGTGACCCATGCCAACCCCGATGCTTGGCATCCCGCGCCGCGCAACCTGCATCATGATTTGCTGCAAGCCTTGTCTGAGCGCGGTGGCATGGTGGGCTTTTCACTTTATCCGCATCATCTGCGCGGCGGCAGCGATTGCAGCCTGGCTGACTTCGCGGAAATGGCGCTGGAGATGATGCAAAGCTATGGGGC
>Ga0209374_1002450_pt1 | contig 15910 bp, 13 predicted proteins | sample SaaInlLV_DNA_10m_FD_184683 | JGI IMG/M metagenome (GOLD analysis project Ga0209374, IMG submission 184683) | Marine microbial communities from expanding oxygen minimum zones in the Saanich Inlet - SI075_LV_DNA_10m (SPAdes) (version 2) | ecosystem: Environmental > Aquatic > Marine > Unclassified ...
AGGTCTTATGACTTTTCTTATTCATCATTTTTATTATTTTAATAAGGTCGTTTTTATTATTTGGCCTTATGTAAGCTAAAACTGACCCGCCTATACCGTAAGAAGTGTGATTTGACATTCTCTCGTTAATCAATATGTCGCAATCAAAGTGAGCTTTTAATTTGTTTAAATTCATTATTAAGTCGCTCGGTTTTTTTTGATAAGATGGGCGTTGTATTCGTCATTATATCTCCAGATATCTCCGGCACCCATCGTTATTACCATATGATTATCTAGTCCAAGATTATCAAGTGTACCATTCAATTCGGTTAGATTATCAATATAAATTATGTTTTGATGACCTAGTCGCTTTAGTTCATTAACAATTAATTGAGAGCTGATTTCTTTAATTGGTTCCTCCCTTGCAGGGTATATATCGGTAATTACTATGTAATCTGATTGAAATAAAGATTCTGCAAACTCCTTGTAGAAATCTCTGGTTCTTGTAAATAAATGGGGCTGAAAGACTGAAACAATTTTCCTGCTCCAACCTGTTTTAGCAGCAGTAATAGTTGCGTTTACCTCTGTGGGATGATGCGCGTAGTCATCAACGACCATGATTTCGCTATTATTTTCTTTTATATCGAATCGCCTCCTGACACCTCTGTAATTATTTATACCACTTTTTAGTTTGTCAAATGGAATATTTAATTCTATTCCAAGAGCGATTGCTGACAATGAGTTTAATACATTGTGATTCCCGGGTGCATTAATTCTGATCTGTCCAAAGTCTTTTTTGTTGTGTACTAAATTGTAAAAGCTTTTTCCAGCTTTGTACATAATGTTAATTGCTCTAAAGTCCGCAAGGGGTGAAGTACCATAGGTTACTATTGGTTTCTTGATATTTTTTGAAATTTTCATTAATGATGGTGAATCCGCACATAAAATGACCTCTCCATAAAAAGGAACTGAATTACAATATTGTAAAAAAGCCGTTTCTAAATCTTCAAAATCAGAGTAACAATCTGTATGTTCCAGTTCTAAATTTGTCACCACAGCGATTGTCGGGTTTAAAGCTAGAAAGCTACGATCATATTCATCTGCTTCAACAACAATTACATCACCAGATCCTAGTTTTACATTACTATTAAGATTGCTTACTAGACCACCAACTACTAAAGTAGGATCATATCCAGCTTCTTCAAGCATCGTTCCAATCATTGAACTAGTTGTTGTTTTTCCGTGTGTTCCACCTACAGCAATACTTGTTTGTTTTAAACTTATTAATTCTGCAAGCATTTCAGCTCTTCTTATTACCGGAATGTTTCTTTTATGTGCAGCAATCAATTCAGTATTATTTTGTTTTACGGCGCTTGAATAAACTACCACATCAGCATTTTTAACATTATCAGCACTGTGGTTTATTGATATGTTAATTCCCCTCGATTCAAGCCTTTTTACATTTTGTGATTGATTTATATCAGAGCCTGTAATATAAAATTTTAGGTTGAGCAATAATTCTGCTATGCCGCTCATACCAATTCCACCAATTCCAACGAAGTGTATTCTTTTTACTTTTTTAAACAAAATAATTCCTTTCAAATAGACTATCTACTATTGTTTTAGTAGCATGAGGGTTACCTAAGCTTTTAGAAGCTTTTGACATTTTTTTTAACGTTGCATCATTGTTGATAAGATTATTTATAGTTGATAATAATATTTGATTGCTCAAATCTTTTTCTTCTATTATTACAGCAGCCTTATTTTTTTCCAATGCGATTGCATTTTTAAGTTGATGGTTTCCAGCTGCAGCTGCAAAAGGAATTAAAATACTTGGTTTACCGCATGCTGTTAGTTCAGATAATGTAAGTGCACCACTTCTGCAAACGACTAAGTCAGAAAGTGCATAAGCACTCGCCATATCGTTAATAAATGGAACTATTTTCAAGTTTTTGTTTATCAAAGATTTATACTTTCGAAAATCTTTATCGCCTGTTTGCCATATTATTTGGATGTTTTTAAAGTTGATTTCCCGTATAATTTTTAATAAGGAATCATTCAAGAACCTTGACCCTTGACTTCCACCAAAAATGAAAAGCGTTTTTTTATTTTCTGAGAGATTAAAATCTTTTATTGCTGATTTTTTTTTACCATTTAAAATAGTGCTTCTAATTGGATTGCCTGTTAAAATGACTTCATTGTCAGAAACATCCTTAAAAACATTAAAAGCTGAACAAATCAAGCTTGCTTTTTTGGCGAACCACCTTGTTGTTAATCCTGGAAAAGAGTTTTGTTCTTGTAAAATAATTGGAATTTTAGGATTTTGTGTCACGGCAACAAATAACGGAACCGCGCTAGCATATCCACCAGTTCCAATTACTAATCGAGGATTGAAATCTTTGTAAATGGAATTCACTTTAATCAAGCATCTAATTATTCTAAAAGGAAGGAAGAAATTTTTTAAAATATTTCGAATATTTATGCTCCTCTGTAATCCTCTTATAGGTAGCAATGTGTGTATTAAATCCTTCACTGGAAATACTTTTGATTCTAAACCAAATGTTGAACCTATAAAATGTATCTCAGCATCAGGTATTCGTTCTTTTATTTCTTCTCCAATTGCAATTGCAGGGAATAAGTGTCCCCCGGTTCCTCCACCAGCAATAATTATTTTAGTTTTATCCAAAATTGAAATTTCTCCAATTTAGGCCACCATTTATACTTCTTTTTGCTTGGCTTATATTTAATAATATTCCAATCATTGCCATATTTATTAATAATCCAGATCCACCATAACTAATCATTGGCATTGGTAATCCTGTAACAGGAAAAAGACCTGTTGCGACTGAAGCATTTACAAAAGCATATAGAACTATATTTATACTAATTCCAGTCGCTAAGAGTATTCCAAATGGGTCAGTGCATTTTTGGGATATTTTTATGCCTCTGTAAAATATATATAAAAATGCTATTAAAAGTGGTAACGTCCCTCTAAATAATCCTAATTCTTCTCCAATTATTGAAAAAATAAAATCTGTGTGTGGTGTAGGGAGGAGGTGGTTTTTTTCGACACTATTACCTAGACCTACGCCAAACAAGCCTCCATTACCTAAACTAAGTAATGCTTGATGAGCTTGGTATCCACCTTCGCTTATATCAGATTTATCAAAAAAGGAGAGTATTCTAGCTAACCTATAAGGTTTAAAATAAACAATGGGAATACTCATCGTAAATCCTATTAAAGTTGAAAAAACAATGTGCTTTATCTTTGCACCAGCTATAAATAAAATAATTACTCCAATTGAACCGATTATTAGCGCTGTGCTAAAATCAGGCTGAATAACAATTAATGTCATCATCAATGCAATAACAGAAATACAAGGCAAGAATCCTGATTTAAAATTTTTAATTTGTAACTTTAATTGATCCAAATAGTATGCTAAAAAAATAATTATTGATAATCTAGCTATATCAGATGTCTGGACAGAGAATGAACCAATACTTAACCACCTAGCAGGTTTTGTATTACCCAGTATTAGGTGATAGGCTTTTGTACTTATTAGTAATAGCAGCGAAAATATTAATAAATATGGAGCTATTAATTTTAAACTACGATAATCAATTAATAAAAAAATAAACATGCAACAAAAACCTAAGGCCATTCTTATTAGGTGACCTTTTAGGAACAATGAATCTGTAGAACCGCCTGAACGCATAAATGATTCATTCCAACTTGCACTGTATAACATAATTGTTCCGAATGCGCACAAAAAAAGACAAACGAAAAGCAAAGGCCTATCATATTGTTGAATTGATATATTAAGTCTCATCTAATTAATTACAACCGATTTACTAACTTTTTAAACTTCGTTCCACGATGTTCAAAGCTCTTGAACTGATCAAAACTAGCACAGCCCGGTGACATTAAAACAACATCACCAGGGCTGGCCACTTTATGGGCAGACGCCACCGCTTGACTAAGACTGCTCGTCTTCTTGAGTCTTACCGCATCCCCTAATGCGGTAGCAATCTCCCCCCCGGCTTCTCCAAATGATACTATATGCTTTACATGACGTCTAGTATGTGGAAGAAGTTGCCGGAAATTTGAATCTTTGTTTTTACCTCCCAATAGGAGAATTATAGGACTTTCAAAACTGTTTAGTGCAGCAATAACCGAAGACAGGTTTGTTGCTTTGGAATCATTTATATAAATCACATCACTAAATTTTCGAACAAATTCAAGTCTATGACTAATACCTTCAAAATTTTTCATGGTATTTTTAATTGAACCGTCATCAATATTTAATATTTTTGCTATTATTGCTGAAGCAATAAGATTAGATAGATTGTGTTGACCTTTGAGGCGAATCTTTCTGATTTCAAAAAAAGGTTCATTATTGTTATCATATAGTATTGAATTTCTGATGCTAAAAAATTTATTATTTCCTTTTAAGCCGTAAGGAATTGCTTTAACAATAAAATTTTTAAAATGAGTATTTAAAGTTTTATCGTCTTCATTAAAAATAATAAAATCATCATTAGTCATATTCTTCACCATACTAAGTTTTGTACGAATATACTCTGCCATATTTTTGTGTCGATCTAAATGATCTGGCGATATATTTAAAAAAAGACTAATGTAAGGATGAAACTGATCTATAAACTCTAATTGAAAGCTAGAAACTTCAACGATGAAAATATTTCCTTTGATTAATTTTTGATTTAATTCATTTACGGCGTTAGAAAACGGAATTCCTATATTTCCAACTAGCATTGGTTCATAGTTGCCATTTTTTAACATGTCATATATAATATTAACAGTAGTTGACTTTCCATTTGAACCCGTAACAGCAATTATAGGCAATGAAGTAAACATACTTGCAAATTCAATTTCTCCCATAATTTGAATGTCTAAAGATTCTGCTTTTTTAATAATCTTTATATTTTTTGGAACCCCTGGTGAAATAACCCACAAGTCAGACTCAAATATTTGATCAGTATGTTTTCCAATTTCACAATTGATATTATTCTTAGTTAATTCTTGATAGTTCTTTTTGGTGATTTCATTTTCAATAAGATCACTAACAAAAACATGTGCACCATTCATGGATGCTAATTGCGCTGCAGCGACGCCACTTTTTTGTAAACCAATTATTGTAATTTTTTTATTGGCTATATTAAAAGACATTCTTATCTAACCTTGAATGTAGCTAATGATAATAGAGCAAGTAGTATACCAATGATCCAGAACCTTATAACAATTTTACTCTCATGAATGCCTGATAATTCAAAATGATGATGGATGGGAGCCATTTTAAAAAAACGTTCACCTCTTCCATATTTATACTTAGTATATCTGAAATAAGACACTTGGATTATTACTGATAATGTTTCCATCACGAAGACGCCACCAATTATAAAAAGTAGTAACTCTTTTTTAAGTAAAATAGACAGGGTACCTAAGGCAGCACCTAATGATAGAGATCCAGTATCACCCATAAAAATCTCAGCAGGAGAGGCATTAAACCATAAAAACCCCAGACAGGCTCCCACTACTGCGCTTGAGAAAATACTTAACTCTCCTGCGCTTGGCAGATATAATATATTAAGATAGTCTGAAAAATCTACACGACCTGATATATAAGAAATAGCTGTAAACACAGTAAAACAAATTGCCAGTAGACCGATAGCTAAACCATCTAAGCCATCTGTAAGATTAACTGAATTTGATGAGCCAGTTAATACTATAATCACCATAATTGGATAAAAGAGACCAAAGTCAAACTCAAAATTTTTAAAAAATGGGACTGTAGTTTTTGTATTAAAGCCACTAAAATCATTACTATTTATTATTATGTAGGCAATTATTCCCCCAAGAATGATTTGCCCTAGAAGTTTATAACGAGCAACCATACCAGATTTAGTTTTAATAATAATCTTTAAGTAGTCATCGATGAATCCAATCGCACCCATCCAGAATGTTGATAGTAAAACGATAATAACCATTGTATTATTTAAATCAGAAAAAAATAGGGTTGGAAGGAGGGAAGCAAATATAATTATCACTCCTCCCATGGTTGGCGTGCCCTTCTTTGCTAAATGTGATTTTGGTCCATTAGTTCTTATTTCTTCACCAATTTGATATTTTTTAAGTTTTTTAATAACAATAGGACCAATTATAAATGATATTAATAAAGCGGTAATTGCAGACAAGGCGATCTTAAATGTCAAATATTCAAATAAATTAAAAATGCTTATACTCTCTTTAAATTGTAAGAAATATCTCGTTAACATTACTTTTCAAAAACTCCTTCAATTATTTTTTCCATTTTCATTCCTCTTGAGCCTTTGAATAAAATTGTGTCGTTATCCTTTAACTCTAGTTTTAGTGAATCAATCAAATCTTGACGAACTTCAAAATGATGATTTTTTTGAATACCTGTTATAGATTTTTTTATAAAAAAAGCATTTTCCCCCAAAGTGAAAATTGCATCTAAATTTGAAGATGAACATTTATAACCAAGGGCTATATGCTGCTCTTCTGAAGCTTTTCCAAGTTCAAGCATGTCGCCCAGTACTACTATTTTTCGCCCTTTACCAGAAAATGCTTTAAGGTAATCAATAGCTGCAGAACAAGATTCGAGGTTAGAATTATAAGTGTCATCAATAACAGTTATTTTATCATATTTGGATACTTCACAACGGCCCTTCGGAGGTTGATAAGATAATATTCTTTCTTGAAAATGATTCCATTTTATTCCCAATGTTATTGCTATAGAAGCAACAGCAATTATATTTTTCGCAAATGATAGATTTTGTGATTGAGTATGAATTTCTTGAGAATCTATAGTTAAAATTATTGAGCCATCTTCATCGTGATGAATGTCAGCAGGGAAGTCGCAAATTTCATTTAAACCATATGTGATTTTTTTACCCAACTTATGTGCATTTTTCACCTTATCATCAGCATAATTAACAAAAGAAACTCCATTTTTTAATGCCTCGAACAATGCGCCTTTAGTTTTTATAATATTATCTATATTGCCAAACCCTTCAAGATGTGCTGAAGATACGTTCGTAATTAAACCGTGGGTTGGTTTTGCTAGTGCACATAAATATTCTATGTCTCCAACTTGATTTGCCCCCATTTCAACAATGGATATTTCATGACTATCGTTGATCTCCAGCATAGTTAAAGGCAAACCAATTGATGTGTTATAATTACCACGAGTCAAATGGACATTATATTTTTTTTTAAGTACATGATATAATAAATCTTTTGTGGATGTTTTTCCATTTGAACCTGTTATTCCAATGACAGGAATATCAAATTTTCTCCTCCATTCCTTGCTTATGTCTCCAAGAGTTTTTTTTGTATCCGTAACCTCAATTTTTTGAGCTTTTAGATTGCTTGAACCCTTATTTTTATTTATTAAAACTGCTGCAACATTAAGAGCGTCTACTTCCTCTAGATAGCTATGTCCATCATTTACAGAACCTTCAAGGGCTATATATAAATCACCATCTATTGCTTCTCGGCTATCAGTGGTAACACCTTTTATTTGACCAAATAAGTCATGGCCTGTAACCATCTTTATAATCGGATTTATACTTTTATAATCTTTAAGGTCTATTCTCATTGCATTTTCATTATAATTTTTTTGTCGGAATGAAAGAAATGCTGTCCCTCTATATCTTGATATTCCTCATTGCCCTTGCCAAGTACTGCTATGATGTCACCTTTTTTGGCTAATTTATTAGCATTTTTTAATCCCTGCTCTCTGTCTTCATATATTGTATAACATTCTTGTGTGAAGCCTGAAATGATATCGTCATTTATGCTTTTTAAATTTTCATACCTAGGATTGTCTGGAGTTATAAAACATTTTTCACAGTATTTTTCTGCAATTGTTGCCATATGTGATCTTTTATTTCGATCTCTATCTCCTCCAGCACCAAAAACTATATAAAGCTTATTTCCATCTTTGAGTATAGTTTTTAACGTCTTTAATATTTTTTTATAAGCATCAGGTGTATGGGCATAATCGATTACTGCTTTTGCACCAGATTTAAGTTTATATACTTCAAGTCTTCCCGGAATTTTTTTACATTTTTTTATACCACTTTCAATCGAAGTCTTGGGGATTTTTAACGCATGCAATACGGAAACAGAAGCAAGTATGTTTTCTTGATTAAAACCACCTATAAGCTGCGAGTTTATATTATATGCAATACCTTTGGTTGATATTGATCCAAAAATTTTACCATCTTTAGAATTAAGATTTTCAAAATATATTACATCGCTATTTTTCTTTGAAAAAGCGATTGATTCTCTTTTTGTATTACCAAGCAGTCTTTCACCGTATGGATCATCGTAGTTGATAACTGCTAATCCGGTTTTAGGATCTAATAATTCAAGGAGCTTCGATTTAGCATGAAAATAATTTTCCATAGTGCCATGATAGTCAAGATGCTCTTCGCTTAAATTGGTAAATACAACAATATTAAAATCTATATTATGCACTCTAAATTGTTCTAATGCGTGGGATGAAACCTCCATGACTACATGAGAAAAACTTTGTTTTACTAAATTTCGTAATAACCTTTGAAGAGTAATAGCATCTGGGGTAGTGAGAGTTTTTTCTTGTTTATACCCTTCTGCAATGACACCCGTAGTACCAATTTGTGCTGTTTTAAGACCTGCTTGGCTTAAACATTCTTTAATTATATAGGAAGTTGTTGTCTTGCCGTTAGTGCCAGTGACTCCAATTATAACTAATTCTTTAGATGGATTATCGTAAAAACGAGATGAAATTATTGATACCGCTTTTCTAGTGTCATTAACAATTATTTGAGGTTTATTTATTTCACTTGCCTGATGTTTTTCTGATATAACGGCTGATGCTCCATTTTTAAAAGCTTCATTGACAAAACTATGACCATCATTTGAATGACCTTCAATTGCTACAAAAAGTGAACCTGGGGATACCTCTTTTGAATTGATATTTATTCCATTTATCAAAACGTCATTAAATTTTTTTTCTATTGGAGCTAATCCATTAATTAAGTTCGTTAAAATCATTTTATTTTAAATTGAGCGTACACACATCGTTTTTATTTAAAATACGTCCAGGTCTTGGAGTTTGCGAGACGACCTGACCAGAACCACTTATTTTTACTCTCAAACCGACTTCTGAAATACGTTTTATGGCACTTTTTAAACTTTTCCCAATAACATTTGGGACCTTAATTCGCTGTTCTATATTCATTGTACTTAATGACATTGGTAACGATTTCAGTTCCTCTTTATTTTTCTTTAATACTAGGAATTTTGGTTCTGCTTTTTTTTGATTTTTTAAAGGAGGTACTATTGTATCATCCATATTAATTATTCTTTGCATAATACGTCTAAAAGCTACCGCAGCACCTTGACCGCCCCAGTGCATCGGGCTTTCAGGCTCATCAAGTACAATTGCACTTAATAATTTCGGATTACTGGAAGGCAAAAATCCTACGAAATTAGAAATGAAATGATTATTTGAGTATTTACCATCAATATATTTTTGAGCGGTACCAGTCTTTCCAGCGACTTCCCAACCTGCGATATCTGCTTCAGTCCCAGTGCCGTTAACGACTACTTTTCTTAACATTTTTTTGATTTGAATTACTATATCTTCTGTTGATATTTTCCTTTTTACTTTTGTTAGGTTGTGAAACTTAGTTTTGTCATCTGGTCCATATATTTTTTTCACAATGTGAGGTTTTACTATGTAACCATCATTTGCAATCGCAGAAAATGCAGTTGCAAGCTGGAGTGTATTTACTGCGACTTCATGTCCCATAGATATTTGACCAATAGATATTCTACTCCATTCTTTTTCTGGCTTAATTTTTCCCGGTGTCTCTCCATCTAAACCTAAATTTGTTGTAGAGCCAAAGCCAAAGAGCCTAGCATATTTATACATTGAGCTACTGCCAACTCTTTCTGCAATTTTTATAATTCCAATATTGCTTGAATTTTGAATTATTTGCGAGGTGTTCAAAAATTCATATGGTTCATGATCTTTAATTGATGTTCCGAAATAATTAAATTGGCCATTTTCGCAATTAAATTCTTCACTTAAATTGATTTTATGCTCAGAAAGGGCAGCAGTAGCCGCAACTATTTTAAAGGTTGATCCTGGCTCAAATTGATCTGTTATTACCCTGCACCTATGGTTATCTAGCGGGTACTTTGAGAAGTCGTTATTATTGAAGGTTGGAACTGATGCCATGGCTAGTATTGCGCCAGTTTGAGGATTCATAATAACCCCCATTGCTGATTTTGAGCTAGTTTCTTTAAGCCTTTTTTCTAGTTCCTGTTGTAAAATACTTTGATAATTCAAATCAAGCGTAAGTTCAATACTACTTCCATTTAATGGAGCAGTATATGGTAAATCACTTCTATTTTGGAATTTTCCTTTCCATCCTTTGCTTTTAATTGATTTTCCTGCTGTTCCAGATAAATACTTATTATAATCTTTTTCTAGTCCAGATATACCGTTATCATCCGAATCAGTATATCCCAGAATTTGACTCGCAATTAAGCCATGAGGATAAAACCTGTGGAATTGCTTTGAAATATTTAATCCAGAAAATGTTTTTAATATCTCAAGATCAGATTGATTAATTCGAATATTTCTTACAAGAAATTCAAATTTCTTTTTTGAGTTTAACTTTTTTAAGTATTGTTCTTTTGTACCAGAAGTAATATCACTAAGCGCATTTGCTAAAGATTTTTTAGCAGTTATTTTTTGAGGATTAACGCTAAGAGTATAGTGTGAAATATTTCTTGTCAAAGCATCATTATTTCTATCAAAAATATTCCCTCTTTCCGGTAGAATGATTTCTTTCCTTTGAGATTGGGCTATGAGTACTTTTTTATGTTTTTGTCCATTAAAAACTTGAACGCTAAAAAGTTTAGCACAAAGCGTAAACCAAAATAGAATTATAAATAAACTTACAAATCTTATTCTTGATTTATACTTTGTATAAGACTTTGTCAAAGTTTACTGTCCTCATCTTGTTTCATTGCGATGACCAGAGTCTCAGGGATTGCTATGGTCATGTTTAATTCATTTGTTGCCCTAGCAGTTACTACATCTGACCGACTAAGGTTTTCAATTTTATTTTTTAACTCGTCTAATTCATTTTTCAAAGACCTTGCTGTGGCATTTTGTATTTCTACTGAAAGAATTGATTCATCGATTTCTTTGAAAATCCATAGATATAAAATCAAAGAAACGATGCTTCCAATTGTTGAAAAGAAAAAAATTAATCCTTGGTAAAAACTTGATGTTTTTAAGGATTTTCTTTTCTTTTTTGTTCTTGAAATCATAATTTTATTGCGCACCTTAATTTTGCGCTTTTTGATCTACTATTTTTGATGCGTTCATCTTCACAAGCAATAATTGGTTTTTTTGTGATAATGTTTAACTGTCCTTTACGGCTACTTTCCTTAAAGCTCCTTTTTACAATTCTGTCTTCAAGAGAATGGAAGCTTATAATAATTATTTTTCCTCCGACCTTTAAACAATCCAAATATTTTTCTAAAAAACTCGATAAATTATCGAGTTCTTTATTCACGGCGATTCTAAAAGATTGAAAGACTCTTGCTAGCGTTTTATTTCTTTTATGTGGCGGCGCACATTTTTTAAGTATTTCAACAAACTGATCAACTGTATTTATTGGTCTGTTTTGAAATATTTTTTTTGCTATGAACCTTGACCTTCTCTCTTCGCCATAATAATAAATAATGTCAGCTATTTCAGACTCTGAGGATTTGTTTATAATACTAGCAGCATCAATCCTGCTACCTTGGTCAAATCGCATATCAAGATGAGATGATTCTTTAAAACTAAAACCTCTTGATTGCGAATCTAACTGTAAAGATGACAGGCCTAAGTCCAATAATATTCCATCAACTTGACCTATTTCAAGAATTTTTAAAATACTTGATAATTCTGAATAGGATTTTTTTTCAATATGAAAATTAGAACTGAAATTATCTAGGCGCTTTTTGCAAATTTTTATAGCGTCTTTGTCGATGTCTAAACCTAGAAGAAATCCTTTTTTTGAAAGACCAGAAAGAATCATTTCCGCATGGCCACCAAGCCCACATGTTCCGTCTACATATTTTCCTTGAGGTTTAAGGTCCATAAGTGATAATACTTCATTTGGCATTACTGGTATATGATCGGGAGTGTTTGAGGCAGTCATCTGATACTTAAATCACTATTTTATCAGCTAGTGAATTAAGTTCCACTGAATCTTTAATCATGTTCTTTTCATCAACAGCCTTTAATGTCTCTGGATTCCAAATTTCAATTTTATTTATCATACCAATGATTAAAGCATTTTTATCAATCTGAGAAAATGATATCAGGGACGGACTAAGAGTAATCCGCCCCTGTTTATCGCATGTGGAAGGGGTAGCAGATCTTGCAATCTGCCTAATAAAAGTTCTATGAATACCAGATACTGAAGACAAATTACGAAGCTCATCCTCAATCTTTTTCCATTCAGTTAGGGGATATATCCATACACAAGGATCTTGACCTCTTGTTGCTACAAAGGTGTTTTGATTCTTTTTTGATAGAGCTTGCCTGAATTTTGCAGGAATGTTAACCCTACCTTTTGAATCTAGCGAGTATTGATACTCACCTGTAAAAGTATCTTTATTTAACGTCATGTTTTTTTGAAAAGTAGGGAAAGTTACCCACAATTCACCACTATCTTAAATAATTAGGGATTATATAACAATAAATATTTGAAGAATAAGGAAGATTTTGTATTGCATGATATGCAATACATTAATTTTTGTAAATTTTTTCTAGAGCTGTTGTTTTAATTAAAAGGCGTATAGAGCCTAACAGTAATACTGGGAGGTGATGAGCGTATTGTCAATTTTAAAGGGTGTGGATAATTTTCAATTAAAGATAAGTCTACGCCATTTAGCCTTGCTTTGACTTTCTCGGTATTTGTAAATATAATTTGAGCAGTTTCTATAAAACCCTCTAAATCTAGTTCGGATCCTGGATATAAAAACTTGCGGTATGGCTTTAATGTATCTTGCGTAACAATAATTCCAATTTGATTATCTGTATTGATTGAAAAAAAGAATGGCGGTTCAATGTTAAGTGATTTCTCAATGAACTTATCTTCATTGTAATCGGTTAAAAGTTGCGCTTCTGAAATAATTTTAATTTGTTTTTGATTTAATTGTGGTGATAATTGATTTATGGTGCTTGACTCATTAGAAAAGATTTTTTTAACTATAAAAATTGAAAATACAAATAAGATTGATACCATTGAAACCTTAAGTAGATCTTTGCGAAGCTTTAAATTTGAATTAGATAAAAGACTTGATATGCTAGAATTATCAAAAAGTTCATCATTTTCTTTATCGGTTTTTTTAATGGAAGCACTTACGGACGGCTTTTTGTTTCCTACAAATGAATCCAATTGATCTAAGGCCCTGTCTGCCTCTCCACCAATTTCGATAGCATAAGCGCGTATAAAAAGACGTAAATAAGGAGTAGGTAAAACATTAAAATCTCCCTCCTCAATTGCTTTCAGGTATTTAATATTTATTTTTGTTTTTGATTCTAAATCCTCAAGGCTGATTTCTTTAGAAACTCGTAACTCTTTTAATTCTTTATAAAACTGTGCCATTGTTATATCATTAATATATACAAAAATACTGCCATGTACTGATTTTAAATAGCATCACTTTTTCAAAATCATCTATGATTTTGTGAATTATATTTTGTCATGACTATTTTTGGGAAAATAACCTTTCATTATTTTTGAATAATAAAAGTAAAATTTTGATAAGGGTAAGCCCATAACGTTGTAATAGCAACCATCTATCTTTTTTATCCAAACTGAAAACCAATCTTGAATTCCATAGCTACCTGCTTTATCAAGTGTATTGAAGTTATTAATGTAAAAAGTTAATTTTTCGTCTGGGATTTTTAAAACAGATACTTTAGTTGTTTCACTAAAAGTTTTAATTATTTGCTCTTGTTTACAAAATATGGTAACACCAGTGATGACACGATGAACGCTGCCTGAAAGTATTTTTAGCATTTCAATACTTTCTTCTTTATTTCTGGGCTTACCTAAAATCTTACCTTTTGCAATAACTATTGTATCTGCGCCAACAATTAGTCTATCTGGGTTATTATGTGAAACAGAGATTGCTTTTTCTTGACTCCAGTATTCTGCAAAGTACTTTCCAAATAATCCAATCTTTTCTTTTTCATTCACATTACTAGGTATTATATCAAATTTTAAGCCTATCATATGCAATAAGTCCGATCGCCTGGGAGAATTTGAAGCTAGTATTATGTTTCTGTCTTTTTTCACTTTATTGCAATTATCTATTTATAGCTATTTTGCCAATATGGTTAGTATTGCTTGTGCTGTTTTTTGCGATTATTTTGTATATGTATACGCCATTTGCAAGTAGACTTCCAAATTGGTTGCGTCCATTCCAATTTACTTGGTGGAATCCTTGCTGATAAGATTTATTATCGATTTGTTTTATTTTTTTACCACCTAAAGTATAAATACTAATGGATACTTGCGCATTTGAAGAAAGTTCAAAAGTGAATTTGGTTTGATTGCTGAAAGGGTTTGGAAAGTTAAAAGCATTGTATATCCGTATTTTATCTTCGCTTACAGAATACAACAAAATCTCTTTTTCTGAGGGATTATTTGCATTGTCCCAGGCGCTAACCATAAGATTTATCGAGGTCATTACATAATTTTCTAACGATATTTGCCCTGTAGTGATGCTATTTATATTGTAAATAAAATTATCAGTGATGTCATAAGAGCTATTTGTATTTAAATCTGTTAGTATAATAGAATGTCCGAGCTCTTTTGTTAAGTTTATTCCTATGGGGTCGGATATTTGAACTATAATATTTTCTAGAAGTTTTTTATGGTCCCCAGTTTGAAATAATCTGCCGTCCTCTGAAATAAATTCTATTACAGGCCCACTTTTGTCCATTGTAGCATCACCTCCATTAATAAAAACAGAGCTAATTTCACTAATAATGTCTTGTTCGTCATCATGCAAATATATTAAAATTTTTGAAGTATTTCCTGAGTATGAAATATCCTGAGGTACTCTTATTTGAATTGAATTTTCTGCATTTAAAAAATTGAAGTTTCCGCGAAACAGCGTTGCACCAGGTAGTTTATAAGACAAGGTCTGAGTGGTGGATGCTATGTCGTATGTTCTAGTAACATTTCGATTTGCATCTTTTAAAAGGATAGTACCCGCGCCATTATTTTTTATTAAATCTTGATTAAACTTAATGACTCCAGTTCCAAGCGTTTTTAGTGTTTCTGGCTCTACGGTGGCATTTTCAAAGCTATTGAAGGATAAAGGTATTTTTAGAGCAGGGTCACCAAACAAATGAAAATATTCACTCTCGCTTGATCCGTTTTTTATTGATTGTAAACAGATCCCTATGGTTGTTTCAGTTACTTGGCCGTTTGGGAATAAACTTTCGAAAATATCTTGTGTATATCTTTCATTTCCCGTCACAGTTATTGGTCTGCATGTCGAAATAACTGCAGATGCTGCATCCATAGGATATCTAATCAGTTCTTCTCCGAATGACTCTGCTAATGGATTATCGAAGTGACCGAAAGAACAAGTTCCAACAATCCACAATGGTAGTTGGTTATTTGTTTTTATTTTTTGCAAATCACCTCTATTTAAATAAAGCAGTTTTTCTTGAGCTAATTGGAATGCTGAACCGTGGCCTATATAGTTTATTATCCCTGTGCCATTTTTTAAAGCATTGTAAACTGCCTCAGTTGCGTCTGGCTTTGTAACTCCATATGCTGACCCATCACTTACCTCAGGGTATTC
>Ga0209374_1002462_pt1 | contig 15866 bp, 10 predicted proteins | sample SaaInlLV_DNA_10m_FD_184683 | JGI IMG/M metagenome (GOLD analysis project Ga0209374, IMG submission 184683) | Marine microbial communities from expanding oxygen minimum zones in the Saanich Inlet - SI075_LV_DNA_10m (SPAdes) (version 2) | ecosystem: Environmental > Aquatic > Marine > Unclassified ...
TCTGCAGGGAAATAGGCCAAGTCTAAAGTTCTAATTAAAGAATTTTGTGTAATATCTAACTGTACATTTGGAAATAATTCACTGTAATTAATTTGTCTTGTTTCTGCTCTAGAAAGTTCGTCCGCAGTAATACTTGCAGGAGTATTTCCTAAACCATAAAAAATCTGATCAATATTATACCAAGCAAGTTTTCCTCTTTTATAATTGTAAGATAAATCGTCTTGTTCTCCATTAAAACCTGGAAAATATTTAGGGGTACTTGCTTCATACCAATCTAAAGGAGATAATATACTAATAGGAATTTGAGATGCTTCAAAATCATCTATATAGGTAGTTGCAGCACCTGTAACATCTATTCCGCTAGGAGTTCCAGGAAGAATATATGCCATATCTGCTCTTACAGATAAATTTGATGGAACGTCTGTATCTACAAAAGGGAGTTTGTTTGCTAATTTTGTAAAGAAAGGAACTTCGGTAGCGTAATTTATGTTTGTCCCAAACATGGTATTATTTATTGGGTCAGAGCCAAAGTTTACCTTGGGGGTAATAGGTCTTTCATTTACGTTTAAAATCGTAGCACCAACAATAAATTTATCTGAAAATTTATGTTCAACATCGACCCCCATAAAAGTTTTACGTTGCTGATTAAATACCGCATTATTTTCTGTAGAAATGTTTATCGGGTTTCCTGAAGATTGTAATCCTGGATCAATAATTTGTACCCGACCTAGTTGATAATCCACCACATAATCTACTCCTTCAACCAATTGCCTTCCTCCAGAACTTACACTAACAGAACCTCTTGGCACATTGAATGCACCAATCGGAATTCCTCCAGAATTTTCTGATTTAAAATATCCTTTTAAGAAATATTTGTCTTTATTTTGAAAATTATTTTGAATATTAATTTTTGTATTTAAATATAATTCTTTGAATATAAAGGCACCATCTAAGGTTTCATCTAAACCAATATCATTTGCATTTTGTTGTACCAAATCATTTCCAAAAGGCTCTGGCTCTGGGAAAAAGATGAACCCATTTTGAGAATTAACGGTAATCCCTTCTACATAGTCAAAAAATCCGTCAGGAGACTTAAATTGACTTTGATCCAATTGATCTAATTTTAAAATTTGTAGTAATGGCAAATTAGAGATTCCGTCAGTTTTAGCATTTTGTAAAACGTTGGATGGGATTCCTGTTTGATCATCCCTGTATTGAATTTCGAAACGAAAACCGTCCTGTGTCAATGGAAAAGCACCAAGGGCATAAACATTTTTCATCATCAAGCGCCATGTAGGAAAAGCTTCTTCTCCACCAAGACCATCTTCTCTTTTTGTTTTTAAAATTTCACTACGTAATAATTTTACAGCCAAAGCATTAGGAGATTGAATCCCATCGTTTGAAAATTCTCCAACTTTAAAAGAATTTTTAGTACTTCCAGTCACACCCCCCGCAACAGTATATTCATAAGCAACGGCTAAAACTTCTCCATCATTTAACCTTCTATTTAAAGAGATAAAACCTAATTGAGCGTTTATTTTGTATTCATTTTGGGTTAATTTTCTAGCATTTTCCAATACAGAATAATCCAAGCCCTCTTCCATATTGTATCCTTGCAAGGTGCTATTTACAGAGGAGATACTTCTAATCCCACTGGTTGAAGTTAATAATTCGGCTAGATTATTAGATTCATTTGTAGGAATATTTCCACCACTTGTAGAGGGAGGATTTGTCGGTTGAACTGCTCCTGTTTGATTAACAAAGACCTCATTCTTAGACTCACCAATATCTGCTAAAGCAACAATACTTCTAAAGTCATCTGTACTTGCGTTTCTATTTGTAACCCAAACTTCTATTCTCGTAATATTGGTTTGACTATTAATTAGAGGGTAGTTTTTTAGAGAATTAGCATAATTATCTATAAAGTATTGTGACAAGAAAAAGTGACGATCATTATCATAATCGGTTGCTTTTAGTTGAAAAGGCTCTACAGAGGCACCTCCTTCAGCAACAACGGTTTTACTTTCTGAATTTTGTTGAGAAAAAACTGCTGTTACGTTTGTATTCCCAAATTTCAACTGTGTTTTTACACCAAATAAACTTTGAGCCCCATTAATTAAAGCATTTTTAATAGGCATGGAAATATTTCCTGCTTCCAGTCCTTGTAAAATTCCATCTTCGTTATATTCAATATCAGAGAGCGAGGGTGGGACAAACGCCACTTTAACTAAATTCTGAAAATCGAAGGTAGACTGTGTGTCATAATTTGCAGTAAATTCAAGTCGTTCTCCAACCTTAGCCTTGATACTAGCATTGATTTGTTGGTCAAAGTCAAAAGTGAAACTACTTCTGTTTTCTTCTGATAATTGGGGGTTTTCTGTGTTTTGATAGATAAATCCTAATTTTAAATTTAGATTTCCTGTGGGGGTAAATTTGATCGTATTTCCACCAAAAATTGATTTAAAAAATTCTGAATTTACATAATAGGTTGGCAATAAATCTTTTTGAGCTGCTGAGGCCCCTTTTTTCTTTGGGTTTGTGGCGCTTACTTTGTCTTTAAAGTATTGGGTCATATCCCTTTTTAAACGATATTGGGCATACTCTTTTGGAGAAAGGAAAACAGGTGTTTTTGTGTAGTAATTCCCAATTTTTTCTACAATTACATATTTGTTTAAATCTTTATCAAATATAATTTCTTTATTTGCTAGATAGTCTAGAAACAGCCCTCCTGTTTGATTTTTTTTAAAATTATATTTTAAAATGATACTGTCTTTATTTACAATTACAGAATCTTTTTTCTTTTTTTGAGCATAGGTCGAAGTGTTTGCTAGGAAAGCAACAATAAAAAGAATAAATATATTGTTTAAAAATTTTATCAAATTATTATAAATTCTTTAATGCTAGTTTTATCAAATTTTCAACTGAAGCTTCTGGGTTCTCTTTTAAGATCATAGAAATAACTTTTTCCGATTGTTTTTTATTAAAACCTAAAACATCTAAAGCAGATAACGCTTGATTTTTATTGGTATTGTTTAGAAGTGTAGAAACTTCATCGATCTCAAAAGTCTTTAAAATTTTGTCTTTTAGATCTACAATGACTCTTTGTGCTGTTTTTGCGCCAATCCCTTTTACAGATTGAATAAGCGGAACATTTTCTGATGCAATTGCATGTTGTATCTCCTCTGCAGTCATGGAAGATAACATTGTTCTCGCAATACTTGGACCCACACCAGAAACAGAGATTAATAATTTAAAAACAGCTCTTTCTGTTTTTGTGATGAACCCAAAAAGAGTATGGGCATCCTCCCTTATCGATAAATGAGTATATAAAAGAACAGCTTCCTCTTCTGGTAAATTAGAAAAAGTGTTCAGAGAAATATGAAGTAAATATCCAACACCGTTACATTCTACAACTATTTCTGTCGGATGTTTCTCTACGAGTCTTCCTCTAATTTGTGTAATCATATGCCTAATTTTTGTCTGTAAAGAAACAATTTTATTTCTTTTTTCTTTTTTCTTTTTCTTGTGCATCTACAGCAGCCAAAGCAGCCATATTTACGATCTCATCTACACTAGCACCCAATTGTAAAATATGAGCAGGTTTACTTAATCCCAGAATAACAGGACCTATCGATTCTGCTTCATGCAATTCTTTTAATAATTTATAGGTGATGTTTGCAGATTCTAAATTTGGGAATATTAATACATTTACTTTTTTACCATTTAGTTTTGAAAATGGAAATTCTTTTGCTAGCATTTCTCGATTAAGGGCAAAATCTGCTTGAAGCTCTCCATCTACTGATAGCTCAGGAAGATAGCGGTGTAAGTAGGAAACTGCTTCACTAATTTTTTTAGAAGTTTCAGAACTTGAAGAACCAAAATTAGAAAAAGAGACCATCGCTATATTTGGTTTTAGACCAAACATCTTTACAAAATTAGCCGCCATTTGTGAAATTTTAACCAAATCTTTAGCTGTAGGATTGATGTTAATAGTGGTGTCTGCTAAAAATAAAGGTCCTTGCTTGGTAAGCATTAGATTTGTGGCTGCAATTTTAGTAATTCCTTTGTCTCTTTTAATAAGTTCTAATATTGGTTTTACAACCGTAGGGTAAGGTCTCGAGTATCCAGTAACTAAAGCATCTGCTTCGCCTACATTGACCATCATTGCAGCAAAATAATTACGCTCTCGCATTAATTTCTTTGCTTCAGAGAGCGTTCGTCCTTTGCGCTGTCTACTTTTCCAGTAGGTCTCTCCAAAGCGTTCTCTTCGCTCAGTTTCCTCATCGGTTTTTGGGTCTATAATAGGAATTTTTGCCGAGAATCCAATTTCTTCCATCAATCCTAAAATAACTTCCTTACGGCCTAATAAAATTGGTTTCCCAAGTTTTTCTTCATGGACTCTTTGAGCAGCTTTTAAGACATCTAAATGATCTGCTTCAGCAAAAACGATGCGTTTTCTTTTACTTTTAGCTCTGTTGTGTAAAAGTCTAATTTCTTTACTTCCAGATCCAGATCTTTCCATGAGTTGCTCTCTGTATCTATCCCAATCTTCAATAGGTTCCATTGCTACGCCAGAATCCATTGCTGCTTTCGCAATTGCTGGAGGAATTTCATAGATTAATCTTGGGTCAAAAGGTTTTGGAATGATATATTCTCTTCCATAGGTTAAACTCACTTCGTCATAAACAATGTTTACTTGTTCTGGAACAGATTTTTTTGCCAGATCAGCCAAAGCATGAACGGCTGCCATTTTCATTTCTTCATTAATTTTTGTCGCCCTAACATCTAAAGCACCTCTAAAAATAAATGGGAACCCAAGGACATTATTTACCTGGTTAGGATGATCAGATCTTCCTGTTGCCATGATAATATCGTTTCTTGTTGCAACAGCAATATCATATTCTATTTCAGGCTCAGGGTTCGCCATTGCAAAAACAATAGGATTCTCTGTCATGGATAAAAGCATTTCTGGCGAAACAATATTCCCTTTAGACAGCCCTATAAAAACATCTGCATTTTGCATTGCTTCATCTAAAGTTTCTAAATCTCTATCTGTTGCAAATTCTGCTTTTTGTGAGGTAAGATTTTCTCTATCTTTTCTAATAACACCTTTACTGTCGCACATTACAACATTTTCTCTTTTTACACCTAACTTTAAATATAAACGTGTACAAGAAATTGCTGCAGCACCAGCACCGTTAACTACAATTTTTACTTTACGAATATCTTTCTCTGTAATATCAATGGCATTTTTTAATGCAGCTGCAGAAATAATTGCAGTTCCGTGTTGGTCATCGTGCATGACAGGAATATTCAATTCTTCTTTCAGGCGTCTTTCAATTTCAAAGGCTTCAGGAGCTTTAATATCCTCTAAGTTTATTCCACCAAAAGTAGGCGCAATTGCTTTTACAGTTTGGATAAAAGACTCTACATCTGTTGCGTCAACTTCGATATCAAAAACATCAATATCTGCAAAAATTTTAAAGAGCAACCCTTTTCCTTCCATCACAGGTTTTGAGGCTTCTGGGCCAATATCTCCCAAACCTAAAACTGCAGTTCCATTTGAAATTACAGCGACTAAATTTCCTTTAGCTGTATATTTGTATACATTATTTTTGTCTTTTGCAATTTCTAAACAAGGTTCTGCGACCCCCGGAGAATACGCAAGGGCCAAATCGTGCTGAGTGGCATATTTTTTTGTAGGAATGACTTCAATTTTTCCTGGTTTTGGTTTCGCGTGGTACAACAAAGCCTCATGTCGTTTTCTAGAATTGCTCATAAATTGATAATTGCTATTTTACAGTAAACAAATATAGGCTTTTCAAAGAAAGAGCAAATAGATTTTTGATGCTTTTAAAAACTTAAAAGTAGTATTTAAATATTTTTTTTAGTTCCGCTCACTATTTTTAAATGAGATTTGTTTTAGGAGTGATTTGTAGAGAAACTCTTTATAGGGAGGGTTTATTTGTAATAAAAACGTTACTTTTAGGTTATATAAGAAAAAATCGCTGTGAAAAAACTATTTCTTCTTTTTGTACTTCTGTTTATACCCATGTCAATTTTAGCTCAAGTAAAAGGTAAAGTAACAGATACACAAAAAAATCCGTTATCATTTGTAAGTGTTTATTTAGAAAAAACCCTAACAGGAACTACGACCAATGACAATGGAGGATATGTTTTAAAGATTCAAAAAAAAGGAAAACACACAATTATTTTTCAGACTTTAGGGTATCAAACGTTAAAAAAAGAAATAAACATTACCTCTTTCCCTTTTGAACTAAATATTGAATTAGAGGAAGAAAATATACAATTAGAGGAAGTTGTAATTTCCACGAAAGACAACCCTGCAAATGCTATTATTAGAAATGTAATTGCCAATAAAGATAAAATTACAGATAAGTTTTCAAAGTATACTGCAAATTTTTACTCTCGTGGGTTGTATAAAATAAAAGAGGCTCCAGAAAAATGGTTAGGTCGATCTCTAGGTGATTTTGGTGGTGGATTGGACTCTACTAGAAGTGGGATTGTGTATCTTTCTGAAACTATTTCTGAAATCACATATCAAAAAAGCCCTACAAAATTTAAAGAAAAAATTACCGCTTCTAAAGTATCAGGAAAAGATAACGGCCCGAGTTTTAACAGAGCAGAAGATGCGAATATCAACTTCTATGAAAATAGTGTTGAGCTTGGAAATGATTTAATTTCTCCACTTTCTTCAAACGCATTTAGCTATTATCGTTTTAAACTCATCGGAACTTTTTATGCCAAAAACGGAAAACTAATCAATAAAATAAAACTACTTCCAAAACGGAAAAATGATCCTGTTTTTAGCGGTAGTATTTACATTGTTGAAGACGATTGGGCTATCTATGGCGCAGATGTTACTGTTACTGGTGCGCAAGTAAACTTTCCAGCAATAGATCTTTTGTCTTTAAAACAAGGTTATAATTATTCAGAAGAAAATGATTCTTGGGTGTTAATCAGCCAAACTATTGAATTTCAAATTAATTTTCTTATGTGGAAGTTTGATGGTAAATTTTCATCCGCTTATTCAAACTATAATTTCACGCCAAAGATTAATATAGGCACATTTTCAAATGAAGTTTTAGCTTTTGCAAAAGAAGCCACTAAAAAAGACGACGTTTACTGGAGGGAAATTCGTCCAGTTCCACTAACAGCAGATGAAGTCAAAGATTATTCAATTAAAGACAGTATTAAACTGGTTCGAAAGTCAAAAAAATATTTAGATTCTATAAATAAAAAGCAAAATAAATTAAATCTGCTTTCGCCAATTACAGGTTATACATTTAGAAATTCTTTTGAAAAATGGTCTTTATATTTTAACGGATTACTAGGTAATTCTGGTTTTAATACCGTACAAGGTTTAAACACGACTTTAGGTTTTAACTATTTTAAAAGATTGAATGATAAGGGAAAATGGTGGAATTCGGGTGTGAAAGCTAACTATAGTTTTTCAGACAAACGCTTAAGACCCACCTTTTTTTTTACTAAAAAGTGGAATAATATTTCTAGACCTCAAATAGGTGTATCTGGAGGAGTTACAACTGCACAATTTAACGGTAGAGAACCAATTTCTGGTTTAGACAATACAATTATATCGTTATATTTAAGAGATAATTATTTCAAAATTTACGAAAAAGAGTTTGCAAAAATCACCTATTCAGAAGAAATTAAAAATGGAATTTTCTTTTCAACATCTTTAGAGTACGCAAATAGAAAGCCACTTTTTAATACCAATAATTACTCTTTTGCAAGACAAAGTAAGAATGCTCCTTATACATCTAACAATCCTTTAGATAAAACAGATTACGAGAACGCTGCATTTACAGCTCACAAAATAGCAACTTTAAATATTGGCGCAACATTTGTTTTTAATCAGAAGTATTTATCATACCCAGATAGAAAGTTTAATATGGGCAATGAGAAGTACCCTTCTTTAACTGTAAATTATAGGAAGAATTTTGCAGCGTCAAATGCTAATTTAAATTCAGATTTATTTACAGCTAATTTAAAACAAGATATTAGTGCAGGTAATTACGGCGATTTCTCTTATAATGTTAAAGGAGGATTGTTTTTAAAAAAGAAAGACATTGCTTTTATGGATAATTTACAAGCCAATGGTAATCAGCTAACCTTTGTTACTGTTAACCAATTAAATAGTTTTGACCTTCTGCCATATTACAAATATTTCACCAATGATAAATATGCAGAGATGCATATAGAACATAATTTTAGAGGGGCTATTTTAAGTAAAATACCATTGTTAAATCGATTGAACTTTCATATTGTTGCGGGAGGGAAAGGCTTGTTTATGGCGGATAAGAACCCGTATACAGAGTCTGCGATAGGATTGAGCAATATTGGCTTTGGAAAATGGCGTTTTTTACGAATAGATTATGTGCATTCTAATTATGGAGGAATTAAAAACGAGGGATTAGTGTTTAAAATAAGTATGTTTAATTAATTTTGTAAAATGAAGATTCAAATACTCTTTTTCGGTATTGCAGCAGAGCTTACAGAAATTTCAAGTTTAGATCTGGATGTTGTTGAAACGATAACCGTAGCCAGTTTTAAGAACTTATTGAAGAAGAAATATACGCAGTTAAAACAGCTAAATTCTTATGCAATCGCTGTAAATGAAAGTTATGCTGCTGATGAGTTGGTCTTAAAAGAGAACGATGTAATAGCAGTTATACCTCCGGTAAGTGGTGGTTAACAATTATCGCAAGTATTTTTTATCAATATAAAAGGTACCAAAAGGGATTATGGAGGCGGCTAAAACAATTCCCAAATTCTTATAGCTCCATTTCATTTGGTTTTTTAGTGTTACGGCTAAAACAATGTAAAGCATAAATAGGATTCCGTGAGGCATTCCAAATATTTTCACAAAACTAGGATCGTTTAAAGCATATTTATAATACAATCCTAAACTCATTAATAACAGGTAGGAAACGCCTTCTAAAAAACTTATAATTCTGAAGAGATTTTTCATTTTTATTAAGTATTGAAATTACAGACCAAAGATACATTTTGAATTATTGTTTTTGTAGACTAATGATGAAAACTTCCATAAAAATAACCTCAGAAAAACTAGATCCAGAAGAATGTTATCGTTTTGTAGCTGATGATTCTTGCGGCGGAATTGCTGCGTTTATAGGTGTGGTAAGAAATGACACTCTAAAAGAAAGGGTTCCTATTTGGAAAAAAGAATATTTTTCAGATGGCGAGGTTTGGGTGAATGCGCATCCATAAATTGCCTCTTTTTTATTTGAGATTACAGCGTTTTAAATACCAATAAATAGCGATTACTTACGTGGATTCTTTTTTTAAGAGCTTTGTGGAACGACTTTGTAACCACAAATAAAATTGCAATCCGAATAAAATTGCACCAGATAATAAATGAATGGCTTGAGTTCCCATTGGGAATTCTGCATAATACATTAAAATTCCAGTAATGGTCTCTAAAAAGATTAAAAAGACAATCCAATTTACAAGATGGTATCCTAATTTTTTTAGTTGATTGAAATAAAACAAACCAAAGTTTACAAGTACGATTGCAATAGTAAAAGATCTGTGAAAATAAAATTTAAAGCTTGGGTTCATTAAACTATATTCTTTGTTTTCGAAGCCAAAAAGTTTTACTTGTTCATCTATAAATTGTCTTACTTGAGTTCCCATCGCAATTTGAACAAGTGAAAAAATTAGAGAAATAATGAGTAGTTTGTTAAAGGTAGCATCATATTTAAAGTGCTGTTTTTTATTCGAAGTTATAAATTGTAATTGTAATAAAAGTCCAATAATGAACAAACCTACAACCATATGAATTGTGATTATAGCGGGGGTTAGGTTAGAGTCTACTACGGTCTTCCCTAGCCAAGCTTCAAACAACATTAAGAAAAAAGCGGTAAAAGCAATTCCTGGGATTCGTTTATCATCTTTCCAAAATTTTGCAGCACCGTATATAAGAAACAAGAAGATAAATCCAGCTAAAACAGAAACAAGTCTATTGATGTATTCTGTCCAGGTATGGTATTTATTAAATTTAGCATAATCGTGTTTGGTATAGTTCTCCCAATTACGTGGATTAAATTTCCCGGATGTTGTGAGGGTGTTTTGGGTAACATATAATGTATCATTTTTAATGATAATTACTCCCTCTTGATATTCCGTGTAAGGTTTCCAGCTAATTTGTTCTTCCGATGTCGGAGGAATATAGTATCCAAAACATTTAGGCCAATCAGGACATCCCATTCCAGATCCAGTCATTCTAACAATAGCTCCTGCTAAAAAAATTAGATAGAGAGAAATGATGGAAATTTGTATAATTTTTGGAAATCTATTTTTCATGTTGAATGAATTTCTACAAAAATACGACAAAAAAAAATCGCTTAAAAAATTTTTAAGCGACTTGTTTGTTTTAAATGTTTTAAAAACAGTATTAGATAACTCTAACGTCTACTGCATTTAAACCTTTTCTACCTTCTTTTAGATCAAATTCTACTGAATCACCTTCTCTAATTTCATCTACTAATCCTGATACATGTACAAAATACTCTGTATTTGAATCATCTTCTGTTACAAATCCAAATCCTTTAGATTCGTTGAAGAATTTTACGGTTCCTTTTTTCACTATGATAAATATATTTGTTAATAATACTTCAAATATAATACTATTATTAGTTGGTTTTACAAAAGTCTTTTATTTATCAATTTTGTTTAACATTTGAGATTAAAAACAGATTGGAAAAAAAAGCAATATTTGTAATGAGAATTTGTAATAATATTTTTTTTGAAGCGTTTTTTAGAAATGTCAATAAATATAGTAGTTTCCACGTTTTTTAGATTTTAAATCACTGTAAATCAATATATTAATAAATCTCACTTTTCACCAAAAAAATGATTAAATCATCATTTTGTTAAAAACTTCAAGGTTTTGTGAATAACTAAGACTTTCATTTTGAAACAAAAAATTGAATATTTGTAGAGATCGTTTTCAACGGTTAAAAAATGTCCAACAACACAAAATTTTTCAAGATAATGTCTAAACAAGAACCAATTTTACAGCCAAACGATAACAGATTTGTAATTTTCCCAATTCAACACGACGATTTGTGGGATTGGTACAAAAAGCAACAAGCCTGTATTTGGACCGCTGAAGAGATTGATTTGTCAGAAGATGTTTTGGACTGGAATAATAAATTGTCAGAAGACGAGCGTTATTTTATCAAACACATATTAGCGTTTTTTGCTGCATCAGATGGTATTGTCAATGAGAATCTTGCAGAAAATTTTGTAAATGAAGTACAATACTCTGAAGCAAAATTTTTCTATGGTTTTCAAATTATGATGGAGAATGTTCATTCAGAAACCTATTCTTTGTTAATCGATACCTATGTTAAAAATGAGCAAGAAAAAGATCAATTATTCAGAGCAATCGAGGTTTTCCCTGCAATTAAGAAAAAAGCTGATTGGGCATTAAAATGGATTGAATCAGATTCTTTTGCAGAACGTTTAATTGCATTTGCTGCTGTGGAAGGTATTTTCTTTTCAGGGGCATTTTGTTCTATTTTCTGGTTAAAGAAAAGAGGATTGTTGCCAGGGTTAACTTTTTCTAATGAATTAATTTCTCGTGACGAAGGACTGCACTGTGATTTTGCTGTTCATTTACACAACCATCACATCGTAAACAAAGTTTCTAAAGAAAGAATCAAAGAAATTATTGTAGACGCATTGAATATTGAGCGTGAGTTTGTGACAGAATCCTTACCGGTTAGTTTGATAGGGATGAACGCTAAATTAATGACGCAATATTTAGAGTTTGTAACAGACAGATTATTAGGCGAATTCAACTGTGAAAAAGAGTACAATGTTACAAATCCCTTTGACTTCATGGAAATGATTTCTTTGGAAGGAAAAACTAATTTCTTTGAGAAAAGAGTTTCCGAATACCAAAAAGCAGGTGTAAAATCTGGAGGTACAGGAAGCATCAGTTTCGATTCAGATTTTTAGAGTTTACATACACCCCCATAATAATAAATAAAATAGTTTGTCAAAAAGTGGATGTTTTGACGAATTTATCAATCAAATAAAACCTATATATTCATGTTTGTATTAAAAAGAGACGGCAAAAAAGAGCCAGTGATGTTCGATAAAATCACTGCGAGAGTTAAGAAGATGTGCTACGGATTAAATAAAATTGTTGATCCTGTGAAAGTTGCCATGCGTGTAATTGAAGGGTTGTATGATGGTGTCACAACTTCAGAATTAGATAATTTAGCAGCAGAAACTGCTGCTACAATGACAACAGCTCATCCAGATTATGCAAAACTAGCAGCAAGGATTGCCGTTTCAAACTTGCACAAAAACACTAAGAAATCTTTCTCGGAAACGATGGATGATTTGTATTATTATGTAAATCCTCGTACAAATAAAAAAGCACCATTGTTGGCTGATGATGTATATGAGATAGTTAAAGCAAACGCAGAAAAATTAGATTCTACGATTATTTATAACAGGGATTTTAATTATGATTATTTTGGGTTTAAAACATTAGAGCGTTCCTACTTATTAAAGTTGAATGGTCAGATTGCAGAGCGTCCACAACACATGTTAATGCGTGTTTCTATAGGGATTCACAAAAACGATATTAATGAAGCGATCGCAACTTATGAGTTAATGAGTAAAAAATATTTTACGCATGCAACTCCAACCTTGTTCAATGCAGGGACCCCAAAACCACAGATGTCTTCTTGTTTCTTATTACAAATGCAAGACGATAGTATAGAAGGGATTTACGATACCTTAAAGCAAACAGCAAAAATTTCGCAATCTGCGGGAGGAATCGGGCTTTCTTTACACAATATTAGAGCAACAGGTTCTTATATAGCGGGAACCAATGGAACTTCCAATGGTATTGTTCCCATGCTAAAGGTGTTCAATGATACTGCCCGTTATGTAGATCAAGGAGGAGGAAAACGAAAGGGCTCATTTGCAATGTACTTAGAGCCATGGCATGCTGATATTTTTGATTTTTTAGATTTGAAGAAAAATCACGGTAAAGAAGAAATGCGAGCAAGAGATCTGTTTTATGCAATGTGGGTTTCAGATTTATTTATGAGTCGTGTTCAAGAAGATGCAGAATGGACTTTGATGTGCCCACATGAATGTCCACATTTATATGACACTCACGGTGAAGAATTCGAGCGTTTGTATACAAGTTATGAAGCTGCCGGAAAGGGAAGAAAAACAATCAAAGCGCGTGAACTTTGGGAGAAAATTTTAGAATCTCAAATAGAAACAGGGACTCCTTATATGTTGTATAAAGATGCAGCAAATAGAAAATCAAATCAGAAAAATCTTGGAACCATTCGTTCTTCGAATCTTTGTACAGAAATTATGGAATACACTGCAAAAGACGAAGTTGCTGTGTGTAATTTAGCTTCTATTGCATTGCCAATGTTTATTTCTGAAAAAGAAAATGGAGAGAAATTTTTCAATCATAAAAAATTATTTGATGTAACTAAAAAAGTAACTCGTAACCTAGATACAGTGATAGACATGAACTTCTATCCTGTAAAAGAAGCTGAAAACTCTAACTTTAGACACAGACCTGTAGGCCTGGGGATACAAGGATTAGCAGATACTTTTATTATGTTACGTTTGCCTTTTACTTCTGATGAAGCTAAAAAGTTAAATCAAGAAATTTTTGAAACGATGTACTTTGCGGCTGTAACTTCTTCAATGGAAATAGCAAAAGCAAAAGAACCGTATTCTACTTTTAAAGGATCTCCAATGTCAGAGGGAGAATTTCAGTTTAACATGTGGGGAATTAAAGACGATGAGTTGAGTGGAAATTGGGATTGGGCAAAACTAAGAAAGCAAGTAATGAAACACGGAGTTAGAAATTCCTTGTTGGTTGCACCAATGCCAACGGCATCAACATCTCAAATTTTAGGGAACAATGAAGCATTTGAGCCCTATACTTCTAATATTTACACAAGAAGGGTATTGTCTGGAGAGTTTATTGTTGTCAACAAGCATTTGTTAGAGGATTTAGTTGAACTTAATTTGTGGGATAATGACATGAAAGAAGACATTATGCGTGCAAATGGTTCGATACAACATGTGGAAGCAATTCCAGCTGAATTAAGAGAGTTGTACAAAACAGTTTGGGAAATGAGTATGAAAGATATTATAGATATGGCTCGTCACAGAGGCTATTTTATTGATCAATCACAATCTTTAAACTTGTTTATGAAAGATCCAGATTATGCGAAATTAACATCAATGCATTTTTATGCTTGGAAATCTGGTTTAAAAACAGGAATGTATTATTTAAGAACAAAATCTGCTGTAAATGCAATTCAGTTTACTGTTTCTAAAGAAAAGAAAGCAGCCGTAATTGAAGAAGAGAAGCCAATGACTCCTGAAGAATTCAAAGCAATGGTAGACGCTTCCAAAAATGGAGCACCAGACGATGATTGCCTAATGTGTGGTTCTTAAAAAAACGAATTTTTAGAAACAATTGAAGGTTTATAAATTTTAAAGTACAAAAAAAGAGAAGTAGCAATGCTTCTCTTTTTTTGTACTTTCGTATCACTTTTAGTCTTGTACATTCGAGAAACTAAGTAATAAAAAAACGGAACGTATTTAATTGTGTTCATCACAAACAACTTTAGCATACAATGAATTGGGAACAACTTCTTTCTTTAAAGCGCTTTGGGGATACCCAACAACGACTAAGAGCAACACAAGACGAAACACGGTTAGGTTTTGATGTAGATTTTGATAGAATTATATTTTCATCTGCATTTAGAAGTTTACAAGATAAAACACAAGTCATACCACTTTCAGAAACCGACTTTGTGCACACGCGTTTAACACACAGCTTAGAGGTATCTGTAGTGGGAAGAACGCTGGGGAGAAGAGTGGGTAAAATTTTACTTGAACGCCATCCAAACCTAAAAAAATTGGGATATACGTTTAATGATTTCGGAGCAATTGTAGCTGCAGCTTCGGTAACACATGATATTGGAAATCCACCTTTTGGACATTCTGGAGAAAAAGCTATTGGAGAGTATTTTAAATCGGGAAAAGGACTTCAATATAAAGCTGATTTAACAGAAAAGGAGTACCAAGATTTAATTGATTTTGAGGGAAATGCAAATGGGTTTAAAATTCTTACAGAAAGTAGGGAAGGAGTTTTCGGAGGGCTGAGATTGTCTTATGCAACATTGGGAGCCTTTATGAAATATCCAAAAGAGAGTCTTCCTAAAAAACCAACAAATCACATTGTAGATAAGAAGTATGGGTTTTTTCAATCAGAAAAAGAATCATTTTTAGATGTAGCGTTGGAATTGGGGCTAAAGCAAAAATCAATTTCAGAGGATGTTTCTTTTTACCGACATCCGCTTGCTTATTTAGTAGAAGCGGCAGACGATATTTGTTACACAATCATCGATTTTGAAGACGGAATTAACTTGGGCTTAATTGAAGAAGAATTTGCTTTAGAATACATGATCAAGCTCGTTAAAAACACCATAGATATTAAAAAATACCATTCATTAGAACACAAAACAGACCGAGTGAGTTACCTACGTGCGCTCGCTATTGGAGTTTTAATTAATGAGGCAGTTACTATTTTTTTAGATAATGAAGAAGCCATCTTACAGGGGGTATTTGACAAATCCTTGTTGGATAAATGTGCCTATGAAGCTCAAATAAACGACATTTTAAAAATAAGTGTCGCTAAGATTTATAAGAGTTCCGAAGTTGTAGAAAAAGAAGTTGCTGGATATAGAATTATTGCTGATTTGTTAGACGTTTTTGTAACGGCTTTAAATAAT
>Ga0209374_1002488_pt1 | contig 15758 bp, 20 predicted proteins | sample SaaInlLV_DNA_10m_FD_184683 | JGI IMG/M metagenome (GOLD analysis project Ga0209374, IMG submission 184683) | Marine microbial communities from expanding oxygen minimum zones in the Saanich Inlet - SI075_LV_DNA_10m (SPAdes) (version 2) | ecosystem: Environmental > Aquatic > Marine > Unclassified ...
CATTTTGTTTTATTTTAGGTTACTTGTTAGAATATAGCCGGCCATATTTATTGACCGGCATATATATATTTATTATTACACGTTATATAAACTTTTTCTCTATAGATTTAAAAATTTCTAATCCTTCATCAGTTTTAAAGAAAGCAGCCATAGCTGAGTATGGGTGTTCGTCAAAAGGAACAGTCATAAGTTTTTTACCATTAGAAGCCCAAACAAAAGTTCTTTGATCTGCTGATAGCTTTATTATACCTGCTTCAGTTGCTTTAATAGCAAAGTTTCTTAATTGTACATTTTCATCATTAGCTAGATCAATAAATAAATCTGGATTATTCTTAGCGAACATAAGAAGATCTCTTTTTATTTCTCTACTAGTCATCTTAGATACTTCAGAACCTACTTCTACTCTTAATATGGCCTCTGCTTGATCAATATCCATGGATTTAGCAGCATTTAAAGCTTCAATTTCCATTTCTAAATAAATTAGATCGTCAGTCGCTTTTTCCACCTTACTAAATTCATAGTACTTAGCGTTTAGAGACGGGTGATAAATAGATAGTAATTTCTGTAAATTTTGTTTTTGTTTAGGTACAAATAAAGTACCGTTCTTAAATATCACATGACCAAGTGTTGCTTCACCTTTTTGTTCTTCTACAAGTGGTGAATTTTGATTGGTTGCGTATCTTAATTCTTTTTGCTCCCCAGTTTTTTCATCGAACCATAACAAAGGAAATCTACCAGAATGTCTAGACGGTAGAGTAGCTGTTAATGGAGTATATGAACCTTTTAATATATAAGTTCTATCTTTAATCTCCCATTTTGGTTCAGCGGGTGCTTGTTTTGTTTTTATAGGCTGAGGTGCAACCTCTGCTTTTACTACTGCTTTTTTAGCTTGATTTGCCATAATATAATAAAATAAAAATGTTAATAAGGGTAATAATTACCCCCGTTAATAGAACGAGGGTAAAAATTACAGTAATTTACTCTTGTATTAGTCAGTGAACAACACGAAGTTGTTTGCCGCTTGTACACATAAACATCTTTCAGATAAGAAGTGTACTTCCATTGCGTCAAGATCAGAAGTGTAAGCTCCACCAACAGATCCAGTTAACCAAGACTTCATACGTCTGTCATCGCTTTGAGATGCTCTATAACGTACGTGCAAGAATGGACGTCTGATGTTAGTTCCTAAAATTTGATCATAAACTGTAGAAGTTCCAGCTGGTACTAAGATACCTTCGATACCTGAATCAGCAACAGCTCCTCTTGTAGATGCATCGTTTAAGTATTTCCAGTCAGTCTTATAGAAGTCATAAGAACCTCTTCTGAATCCTGAGAAACCTAAGTTTAATGCCATATCCTCTGAATTTTCAAATAATCCATAAGCAACACCACCATTTGGTCCAGCAGATACTCCACCTAACATGTTGTCAATAGTTAAAGAAAGTTGACGGTTAACGAATAACATATTTTCTTCGATAGCTCCTTGAGTATCTAAGTTTTTAAGAATTTCGTCAAAGTCGGTTAAGTCTCCAGCAGCAGGTGCAAATCCAGAATAGATATTACCTCTTGATTTCACAGCAGCGAATAAACCTTCAGTTCCTTTATACTTAACATCTCCAGCGATAGCAGCAACACCAGATCCAGCAGCAGCTTTAGTTCCTTCAACTACAGACATTTCTAAATAATCTTCAAAACGTAATCTAGTTTCAGACTCAGCTTTTAAATACCATAAATATCCTCCAGTTCCATCTTCAGTAGCAACTTCAACCCATCCAATCTGAGCAGCGTCAGATCCAGAGATAGCATATTTGTCTTTAATGATGATAGGTGAGTTAGAGAACTGAGTGAAAGAAGGAGTAATTGACTTTATGTCAGAGTCTCCAGTTCCTTTTTGAAACTCAGAACCGTATACAAAAATCTTCAAGTCTGTATCTAATACGTTGAAAGTATCATCAAGATCAGCTCCAGTATAAGTAGCAACTGTAAGAGTAGCTAAAGTACCAGCTCCGTTGTTAACGCTATCTGTTACTAATGCAGTTACTTCTAGTCCGTTTGCAGGATCTAAAACTACGATAGTATCATTTTTAGAGATAACATTGTTTACTTGAGATGTTCCACCAGTTACAAATGTTAAAGTAGTAGCTGTAGCGACAGTTACATCATTATAAGCAATATGTAATCTGTTTTGCTCAGACCATACTACTTGATCAGAAGTCATAGGCATTTCAGCACCTACCATACGTAAGAATCCAGATAATGTTCTGTTTCCGTAACGCTCTACTTCTTGTTCATAAATTTCAGGTAGATATTGTTGTGCAAAATCGTTTCCTGATCCATCTGTAAAACTTAAATAGTTATCAGATAGTAATTGTTGTTTTTGACTCGGTTTAATTGAACCGAATGCGTTGTTTAATGCCATTTTTAAATGATTTTAAATGTTAAATTTTTATTTTTTTTATTTTTAATCTCGACGAACTTAAAGCACCTTCATTTAACACCTTTACTTTGATACCATCTTTAAAACCTGTTTGAGGCGATTGCCTTAAGGCTTGACTTGGATTTTTTGAGCTGTCTATAACTTCTTTGACAGCATCAGCTTTTCCTTGTTCATAAAAATGATTAGCAATAGTATCGACATTAGCAGCGGCGTACATTGCCTTGTGATAACCCGCTGGGTCTTTAACACTACCATCTTTGTTAAGGAACTTCCCTACGATGTTACTAATGTTTGACTGGGTTTCTGCAACTTTACTAGGATCCTTTACACCATACCTGAATTTCTTTTCTCCTAAATTGAAATCAAAACCTTTGAAATCTTGTGAGAATAGTTTTTTAGTTTGGTCTTTGAATAACTCATGTTGTTGCTCGGCTTTGCCTTGCTCTTCGTTATATCTATTGAAAAAGTCCACAGCTTTTTTTTGTTCTTGAGTTACGCCCGGTCTCAACTTGATCTCGTCGTAGTATTTACTCTTTGTTTCCTCCAAAAAGCTTTTGGCTTTTGCAACTTCTTCTTTAAATGCAAGTTTCTTCTTGCGTATATCTCTTTCTTCGTCTAGATCCTCATCATATGAAAAATCTTCAAGTAAGAGACTTAAGTCCTCATTATCTAAATAAGGCTTTGTTTTCTTATAATACTCTTCAAGTAATGTATTGTTGTCAATACTAGAATAATCAGCGTTTAAACGTACGTAATCATCAATAGTACCACCGGTTTCTTCCATGAATGAAACTAGCTTTTCAACGTTTTCTGGTAAATTAATTCCAGCGCTCTCCTCTATGATAGCTTGTTCTAATTGTTCCTCTAAAACCTCTGCTTCGTTTTGAGAATCTTCTTCAGTTACCTCTTGTATGATAGGTGTATCATCTTGAGAAACTTCTTTGTTCTCTACAATCTCTTCGTTGGCAATGTTTTCAACAGCTTCATCCGCTTGAGTTTCTTTAGTGTTAATAACCACTTTAGTAACATCTTGCTCTTCACTGCTTTTAGATAAATCTACTTTTATAGGTCCATCTTGTTGTTTACCTAGGTTTTTAGGTTTAGTCTTTTTACCTTTTAGAGAAAATTCTCCCTCTTGTTTTTCTTGTGACATAATATAATATAATTAAATAGTTAATGTTTGCTTTTTTGTAAAGCTAAACTACTGCATACCAAATCCACTTAAGTCATCAAAAGCAGATGATTCAAAGTCTTTAGGTAGCTCATCATTTTGTCTTTGAGCTATCATTTTTGATTGTTGTGTAGCTTGTATTCTTGTTCTTTCGTCTTTACGATCTTCTATTTCAACTTCTCTACCTTTTTCAGCATCAGCTTTTATTTTTGCTAATTGAAATTGATAGTTAAACTCTTCAGCCATTAATTGCTTCTTTATTTGAGCTTCAGTTTGCATTCTCTGTATTTCAAATTGAGATTTAGCTTGCTCTATGTTTACTTTTTCTTGAGTAAGAGCTTGTTGCTTCTGAACTTCTGCCATAGCAGCTTTCTCAGCAGACTGTGCATTTGCTTGCGCTTGTGCTTGTATATTAGCTTGTTGATCAGCCATTTTTTGTTGATGACGTTTCTTTTTCTTAAGCTTTAATAGTTGATTAGCCATTTTTAAGTTTCTAATCTGTCTTATATCTATTACGTCATCAAGATCTATACTCCCAGTTTGCAATGCTACTTGTAAGTTTTGCTCTAGTTTAGCTTTTTCTTCTTCATCAGGCTCTAATTCTAAATATATACCAAAATCGTGTAGATTTAAGTTTTCAATTTCACTAAGTGTTTGAAAGTTATAGTTAGATATACTTTGTTTTAGCGAGTTAGCCGTTAGCGGGTATGATAAAGAATCTGCTATTTTTAAAGAAATATTTTCGCATACTCTTAAAGTTAAAAACAACTGAGCTTGCATTAAGTGCCTTGTTGCTGTGTTAGACGCGTTGACTGCCATTTTTTGTAAACCTAACAAAGAGTCTTTATCTGGTGTAGAACCATCTCTCGCTTCATTCAAACCAGTTACATCTCTTATCATCTGTAAGTAGTACTGGTAAGTACCTATTAAACTTTGTATTTTAGCTTGACCCGATGATGACGATAGTTCTTGAATAGGAACTTTACCTGCATTCATACCTCCGTCTTGCGTGAGTGATCTACCTACAACACTACCAGTTTGAAAATACATATTAAGAGCTTCTGCAGGATTGTAGCTTGTACCATTACCTAAATCAACTTCAGCTAAACCATCCATATCTAAGAACACACCGTCTGGTACTATTCTAGACATTACTTGCTGTAGCTTTAAATGAGTTAACTGAATCATATCAGCAAAACCAGTTATTCTACTTACTATAGACTCTATTCTACCTTTGTAAATTCTAGGCGCACATATACAGTAATTCATTTCTACTTTTGTTGTATCAGCAAAAGGTCTAGACATATTCTCAGCAAGTTTCCACTCAAGCATATGATTGTTACCTAAAACCTTAGCTCCAGTGTATAAGACCTCTATACTTCTGCTTACTCTTTCAAAGTTGTCATTAGAAGGTGGATCAAAGCTATCTGTTTTTTCTATAGCTTTTTCTAATCCGTTATCTGTTGTTTTTATTTTAAACACCTGGTTCATATAAGTCTTGTATTCGAAATACATAACTTGAACAGTATTTGAATCATAATTACCCCAACCTGTTATATACTGAGAATTACCTGGCATTTTTTGTATAGCCTCTAATTCGTCTTCAGATATATCTGGAAATTGTTTTTTTAATTCAGATATGGTTATAGACTTTACTTCCCCAACATAATATATGTCATCAAAGTTAGGATCTTCAGTATATGAGTAAACCATATAAGCTGGATCAACGTAATCAATAGTTACTCCGTTTGATGGGTTGAAACCTGTTTTTACCGCAGCAATACCTAGTACTGTTAAATCGTGATTTAACCTACGTCTAATTAAGTTATACTTATTTCTTGCTAAAGTATTATTTATTACTTCTTCTTCAGCTACCTCAACACCTTGCTTATAAGATAGTTGCATGTGTAATTCTAACTCTTCAAGAGTAGATGGTAACTCTTCTTGTTTTAAGTTTGATCTTGAAAAATCTTTTCCAGTATTTTCTTTTGCCTGTTGAATTAAATCTTGAGCAACCATATCTGCCGCTATTTCATTAGCGTGATCAGTTCTTTTCTTTTGACTTTCAGGGTCTTGCGCGTAAGCAATTATGTCGTATTCCTTATTAGACATACCATTAACAACAATGTCTACAAACTTTGGTATAACTGGTACTGGTTTCCAGTCTAAATTTAAATAAGATAAATCACCGTTTATAGATAACTCATCTTTATATTTAGCTATAGATTGTTCACCTCTAGCATACAACCTAAGTTGGTGGTAGTTACTATAACTTTGAGCGTATCTGTTACCAGAACGACCTTCTTGAAACCACTCTCCTTCAATAGCTCTAGCTACTTGAATACCATAATCTAAGCTTGCTTTAACTTCGTCGCTAACTACTTGGCTAGGAAAAGAGCTATTACCATTGGTGTATACTTTCATTTATCTTATAATTTTTGACGATGTTCCTTTGTTGTTATATCTCTTTATACCTAAGTCTATTTTTTTACGTTCTCTTTTAGCTACAGGTGTATACTTGTTTTTATTACAAGCCATTATAGCTAATCCTGAACTTATAGATGCATCGTGTTTTGTTCTGTTGTTTATATTAAATTTAGCCCAGTCTTCTAGTGTTCTTTGAAAATACATACTTCCAAAACCGTTAGGTGTATTACCCACATTTTCCTCTATGTATGTTTCTATAGCTGCTGCATGAGCTTGTTTCATATCTTCACTAGAGTTAGGCACTCCACCTATCTCTCTTTCCGTTACAGATAATTTATTATATATCTTGTCTGGTCTGTTCATTGAAAAACCTCTATAACCTCTTCTTTTAAAATGGTACAATAATCTAGGCTTATTGTTCTCTGCTAATATTGGCATACCATAGAATACACAAGCCATTAATACATCTTCAAAAAATATTTCAGCAGTTTGAGGTCTAGCTATATATTCTAAAAAGAATATGTTTGGTGGTACATTTTCCATAGAGAATTTTGTTAAACCATGTAAAGATCCATTAGAGCCTCTTTTGTCAACAGTACCTGATATGTCATAACTATCACAACCAAAAGCTCCGCAGTGTTCGTTACCAGGGTATTTAATACCATTTTTTATTACTATTCTATTTTGTAGTTCAGCTTGTGGAACCCAAGATATTCTAAATCTTCCATCTTTGTTTGGGTAAAACAACACTCTACTATCTTTCACGCCATTTTCCCACATAAAACTACCTGTTGTAATGGTAGAAGTATTTTGTAAGTCAGCATTGTAATCTATTTGTTCGTATATTTTAGTCAGATTAAACAAAGACTCTTTAGCCTCATCTCTGAAAGCATGTTCTTCTGTGCGTGGAAACTGTCTATAATATTCATTTAACCCGTCTTGATCATCTTTCAATCCATCAACCTCATTTTGCCAATGTTCTATTACTCCTTGGTTTATAGTATCACCTAAAGGATCTAAAACTTCCTCATTTGGCGTATCGAATACAGGTAATCCATAAGAATCAATGAATCCTTCGTAGTTCCACTCCATAGGAATAAACAAACTATATAGTCCCGAGCTAGTCTGACCGTTGCGGTTTCTTTTTGTTGCGTCGGAATCATAGTATAATTTTTTAAAATTCTCACCACCTTTATCTAAAGCGTTTGATGTTGATCCCATCATACACTTACCTATTACTCTAGAACCTAATCTCAAACAGGTTTTTGTAACTCTCCAGTTATTTAATATGTTTGTAGGTCTTTCCCATTTACCGCTTTCATCGTGGACTAATAGTTTTAATTTTTCACCATCGTACGAGTTGTCCCCGGTGTTCTTCCAGTCGATCGTTGTGTCGAGACCGGTGATCTCTTGTAGCTTCTCGTTTGTATCAAGCTTCTTTCTCGTGAATTTTGACGCGGGTACTCTGTACGCGAGTTCTGTCTTCGGCCTGTCCATACCGTCCTGGATTGGTTTGAAGAAGAAAGGGTAATTAACTGAGATGGGTACGACCTTATCAGTAAACATCTTTTTGGCGTCTGGCCCGGATTTTGATAAAATGCCAAATCTTGAATCTGTGGATATTGTTGCCTGGTTAACAGTCTCGCCTGATGCCATGAAAGAGAAACCTGACCGTCGGTTTTTAAGATAACACATTCCGTAGCACCGTACATCTGCTTTACAAGCTTCCCAGAATATAAAGAATAATCTGTTTGATTGCCTAAAATCTGGCTGCCCAACATCAATCTTGGACCACTGCAAGTACATGTAATGAGTACCAGTAATGTAGCAAGGAGCATCTTTGTTATAAAACCAAAAACCTTCTTCGCGCCTTTTAAATTCCTTATCAATATAGTCATACCATTTTTCTTTAAATTGTAAAGGATGCTCGTCCCAATCAAATACTGATTTTATCTTTGAAAGCTCTTTAGGGTATTCAGTATGTTTCCATCTATTTCCTTCGAACGTCATAACATCATCTTCTTTTGGTAAAGCAATTTTAATGTTTTGTATTTCGTATATGTCACCTATTTTACCAGTTTTACTGATAACGATTATATCAAACTCTTTATTATAGCCGTACTCCCACTTGTTATATCTATTTTTTTTATTTATAACTTTAGGCTTAATATAATCGGGTAGTATTTTATATAGTGATTGCTCGTACATTACTTAGATCTTCCTTCTGCAAAACCTCTGAAACTTTTTTCTTTCTTTTCTACAGGTTTTTCGTTAAGTATGTTTTCTTCGTCCTCAATACGTTTTAGAATCTCAAAAGCATCAAAAATAGCTAACTTTTTCGTAGCAGCAGCATTTTTAAGGCGGTCAGCAGATATATCATCATCAGAATCAACAATAGCTTCTTTAGCTACTTTTATTAATTCCTCAACTGCTTTTTGCCCAGCTAGGATTATATTCTTCTTCGTCTCCTTTATATTCATATTTAATTACAATATCATTTGATTTCATACAGTATAAACGTTCTCCGTCAATTATAAATTCAAACTCACCATATGGAGTATAACCTATTAGGTCACCAGGAACGATTTTAACAGCTTCTAAGGAACTATTACCATATTTTAGTATTCCTATAAGCTTTCTCTCTTTATCCAGCGTTAGATCGTTGTTATCTAACAATGGTTTTACGAAACATCTATCTTGAAAAGATTTCCAAGTATTACCATTATTATATAGGTATATTTGATCAGGTGAGCAAAAGTACAGATCGTCTACAAACTTAGATCTACTGTCTTTTCTTTTACCTCTAATATCAAAAAAGCTTCTAAAAACGTTATGATGTATAATAACTATATCACCTTCTTTAATTAACGTAGAATATGCTGATGGAGTAGAAACTACCACAGCTCTATTGCTAACAGCTTTAAAATCTTCAGTGTTACTATTAGTTATAAGGCTTTTGTCACCTATTTTAATTTCGTTGTCGTATCTTTTATTTGTTGGTCTTACAATAAAGTCAAATAAACTCTTCATTAGTATTCTAGATCATATTCAACAGATATAGCCATGTTAGAATTAAACTTCTTCCATGGCATTACTTCGTCTTTCTTTTTGATATAGATGCTGTAAGAGTTATCGTCTTCAGAGTACAATATAGCTGATATAGTGTGACCTCCATAAACTTGTTGACCTACAGCATAATGCATTGCATCATTTTTGTAATCAGAACCTATACTTATTTTTCTAACTACAGAGCTCATTAGTTGATTGATTTAACAACTGATAATTCAGTATCATCTTTTTCTTCAATAGAAGTATAACTACCATCTGTAATATCAATATTGATAGCCCCGTACTCATCTTCAAGCTCTTTTTTAGTAATATTTATTTCTTGTGAAATAGAAGCTTGAGCGTGTAAAGCTTCATGCTTGCGTGCTTCTAAAGCACCTATATCCGTAAATATAGCTTGAAGTCTACTTTGTTGACTTTGAATTTTCTCTAATTGTTCTTTTTTGATTTTTGACATTTTGATTTGATTTAATTAGTTTTATTTTTACTTAATTTTATTATCACTTGATTTTTTATTTTTTTCCCAAGTACGACCAACAAAGTAAGCTCCGTATACTGTTATAAGTAAAGACTGAAATATTGGCGTATAAGATTCATCTACTTTAAAGCTACCTATATTACCATCTGCAAAAGATAAAACACTAAATATAAATGTTAAATATATTAAAACCATAGGTCTTATATTCTTAGATAACCAGCTATCACTTTGCATATCAGCTTTCCAACGGTCAGTAACTTGAGCCTGAGCTTCACTATCAGCTTTTTCTAATATTTCTTGTATTAATCTTTGAGCCTCTAGTTTCTCTTCTTTAGTTGTAGTAAGTTTATCAATAACGTTACCAACCTCTTTTATTACTCCTCCGGTAAGCCATTGAAATAATTTTTTCATTTAATTGACTCGTTTATAGCTTGAGCGAGAGTTCTTTTATCTTTTTTAACTTTTTTTCCAGCAGAATAAGAAACTGAACCACCGCTTTTATCTGTTAAAGTGTATTCGTTATATTTACCTTTTTTAGGTGTAACTTTATACTTACCTTCAAACCTTTTTTGGATTTCCTGTAATCCAGGTACCTCACCTACTTCAGCTTTTGCTGTTTCTGATGGCTTACTAGGTCCATCATGTTCTTCGTTATGAAGATGTAAAGGTCCAGTTTTGTAGAATGGTGGCTTTGTAGAGTTTTTTAATTTTGCCATTTTTTTAATTTGTTTATTTATGAATTTTTATAAGCCTCGGCCTCCCAAGGTAAGTTTTTAGCTCCTTCTTTCATTTGAGCTCTTGAATATTTTTTACCTTTCCAGTATACATTATCATCGTCGTAATCTAAATCACCACGTTTTATTTGATCAATATGAATCATCTCGTGGTCAATTACTTTCTTACATTGACTCGGGTTTAAATACTTGTTTATAAGTATTGTGCCATTATTGTTAGCCATACCTAAAACACCTTCCTCCATATCAACTTGATATATAGGAGTATTGTCTACTTCATACGGTGGTTTAAGTTTAAACGCCATACTAGTACTTGCAGCTTTTCTTTTTAGCAGGAGTGTCTGGTTTTGCTTTTTGAAAACCTGATTGACAATGTTTAGACATAAAAGATCCCTGCATCTTAGCTGGTGAATCTCCGTAAGCCATTTTAGCTGCAGAATCAGTATCGTGTCTAGCGTTTTCTAAATAATGTAATCTAGCACTAGCGCTTAAATTCTTATTATAAGCTTCTTTTTGATCGTATTTTTTACCTTTATCCATAGTGTTTGTTTTTACCATTTAACTTTATCAGCCCACCAAGCAGCAGACATTTTACCTTTCTTTATATTTTTAGCATGTCTAGCTTTGAAACTAGCACGTCTAGCTTTTTGCTTAGCTGACTCACCTTTTTTAGGTTTACCAGCAGTGCTAACTCCTTGTTGTCCAAATCTAATTATTTTTTCTTTACCTCCTGAACAAGCTTTTACCACGTGAGACTTAGTAGGGTGACTTGGAGTCTTTTTAGGCTTGTTACAAGCCATTTTAGATTTTTCTAACTTTGCCATTTTATTTCTTATTTAAGTTATACCATTTTTGAATAGTATAACCAATAGACACTGCTAATAGAGTTAGTTTGAGTATTACGTCTACATTAGACATAGACACCATTAAAGCACTAGCGTTTATCATATATAGTTTTATGTCTCCTAGCGATCCCATTTTATCCTTTAGCTCTTTGAGTGATTGGTCCTTTTAACGAATCACAACCGCAATCAGCTAATTTTAACTTCATACCTTTAGCGCCGCTACTAGATCCTTTACCATGTGGTCTACCTACTTGACTTAATGGTCCATCCCATATAGTGTTTTCACCAACAACGCCTCCCGCGTTAACATTAGCTTTTATTACTTTTTCTGCCATAATTATTTATTTTTTATAATTTCTTTTGCTTTATCGTAATCACCTTCAGATTGATCCATAGCTGAGCCAAATGCATTTCCTTGAAGAGCTGATGGATCTTTAATATATTGTGTAGCTTGAATATCTCCAGCTTGATTTTGTAATGATCTTTGTCTTTGACCAACATCTCCAAACATTGTGTTTCCAGCATTAGTTACAGACTCATTAAAAAGCGGATTAGCATTACCTCTTTCGTTACCTGGTATAGGAGTTTCATATGTCATTTGCACTGGTGTTATTTCAAACTTTTGTCCTCCAAAAGGATTTGAGCTACCAGCCGGTCCTCCAGTTCCAGGAGCTAAAGGATTACTTACACCCATAGCTGCTCCTTCGTTTACAGCTGCTTGAGCTGCTTGAGCCGCTTGGCTTACTTGCCCAATAGCACCACCAACTCCTCCTGTGCTTGGCGCGGCACCCATTCCTTGAGCTGCTTGAGCCGCTTTAGCCGCTTCAAAAAGACTACCCGGTCCTCCTGCAATAAAACTATTACTCATTTGTTGTTGATTTAGTCCAGCAGCTTGCATACCAGCACTCATCACTGATTGCCCGCTTCCTGATCTACTAATAGCGCCTAGAGCCGCCATTCCAGCTGACAGAAACTTGTTTGGTGATTTTTTTTTATTATACATAGTTATCTTTGTTTATCGTTATTAACGTTATATATGGCTGTAGTTAAAACTTTATCCGTGTAACTATTACCTTTCATTATTTTATTTCTTCTAGAACTAGTTGGTATGTCATCTTCACCTAGCATTATTCTATATATTCTATTTATGAGTTGCTTACATTGAAAAGAAACTTGATATATATTATATAACTGTGTGGTTCTATTTCTAGGTCTCCATACCTTTATCCAACCAGCTTTTAAAAGCTTATTCCAACGTCGATTATCCCAACTATATGAATAAGAACCTGTTTTAAAATCTTGTTTAGAGAAATGCTCCATACAGTCAAGATATATTAGAAGCTCTAAATCAGCATCATTAAGATTGTTGTTTTTACAGGCCCATTTACGTATTATACGATAATGTTTTAACAAGTTCATGTCTTTAACATCTCTTGCTTCTAGTCTTTTCATAAAACAACAACTATATCTTCTAGTTTGATAACGTGATAAAAATCCTTATCTATTTCTATTTTGTGACCGGCGTGTCTATCAAAGAAAATAATATCATTTTCACTTACACCAACTACATCACTTCCAATAGAAACTATACTAGCTTCTATATATCTAACATCTTCTCTATGAGACTCTGCAAGAAGTAAACCACCTTTTGTTTTAGTAGTACCTTCTTTTATTTTCTTTATAATTAAATTTCTACCTATTGCTTTCATCTCCAACTCTTAAGTTATTAATTACACAATCTGTAGATAATATAGTAGTTGCTACTGAAGCCGCATTTCTTAAAGCACTTTTAGTAACCAGTAATGGATCTATAATACCAGCTCGTACCATATTTACGTCTTTACCTGTAACCACGTTTAACCCTCTATTTTTCTTTTCAGGATAAACCAATTCTAAACCAGCGTTAGAAAGAATAGTTTCGTAAGGAGCTTTTATAGCTTCTAGTAAAACCTCTTCACCTTTGTTTTTAGCTTTTACATATGTAGACGCGTTGAGCAGTGCAATACCTCCTCCTGGAATTATACCTTCTTTAATTGCGGCTTTTGTAGCGCAGATCGCGTCTTCGACTCTATCTGTCTTTTCTTTAAGTTCGATGTCTGAATTCGCTCCAACCTTAACAATTGCAACCTTAGCAGATAAGCGTGCAAGTCTAGTTTCAAGTCGTATAACGTTTGCAGGAGATTTTTCGGTTTCAAGCTGTTCTTTAATTTTGACAATAAGCTCATTTACTTCTTCAGGTGTTTCTTTTATTTGTATTATAGTGTCTTGCTCTCCAGTTACACTTCTTACGCATTCACCTAATTTATCAACTGATATTAAATCTAAATCATCTCCAAGGTCTTCATTTATAATAGTAGCTCCAGTAAGCATTGATAAATCAATTAAAGTATCTTTTTTGTTAATACCAAAAGTAGGTGCGTTAATAACGTTTACTTTAATATTACCTTTTACCTTATTCATTGCTAAAGCCGACAAAACTGGTTGGTCTATATCAGCAACTATTAATAATGATTTGTTGTTTTTGATAACATACTCTAACACTGATTGTATTTGCCTAATGCTATCGATTGGTGAATCTACTAGTAGTACTAGTGGATTTTCAAGTACAGCTTCTTTTGTTGATTTATTAGTTACGAAATTAGAGTTTGTTATTCCTTTATCGTATTGTACACCATCAACAACATCTACGTATGTTTCAGAATCACTAGTTTTCTCCATCATAACAACTCCAGTCTCTCCAACTGCTCTAAAAGCATCTCCTATGACTTTACCTAAAATAGGATCGTTGTTTGTTGAAATCGTGGCTACAGAGTCAATCATATCTCCTTTCACCTGTATAGAATTTCTTTCTAGGTATTTTACAACCTTTGCAACAGCATTATTTATACCGTTTTTTAAATCTCTATCGTTGTAATCTTTATCTAACTTATAAGCATGTTTAAGTATAGAGTGCGATAAAACAGTGGCAGTTGTTGTACCATCACCAGCTTCTTTTACTGTTTTTCTAGCAGCTTCTTTTAAAAGCGTAGCTCCCATATTTTCTACAGGATCTAATAACACTATTGAATCAGCTACTGTTACACCGTCTTTGGTTATAACTGGTTTACCACTACCATCTTCTAGTATTACACACTTACCACTAGCTCCTAATGTAGAGCTTACAGCTTTTGTTAGTTTTTCTATTCCTTTAAACACCGTGTTCTTGGCGTCTTCCCCGAAATTCAGGTTTTTGACTATTTTGTCTGACATGATTTAATTAGATTTAATTCTTAATACTATGATAGTATCATTACTCGTTTTTTTTGTTTTTTACTTTTTATGTATATTAAATAATTGTTTTACGTAGCATAATCCAACCATCTGAAGTAGCATAAAACTCAGCTGATTCATAAGCCTTATCTAGATATATTACACTGTTAGGTGCTGTAGTGTCATTTATAGTATCTCCAAACGCAGGCTTTATACCTAGTATATTAGTACTTCCAACATTTCCAAACGATGCTGATGTAACTACTGTTATAAGTTTATTTAAGTTATTAGAGGATTGAGGAAGTGTTATTGTTGCTGGGTTATTAGAACCAACAACTGTCCAACTAGCTATTACTATTCCTTTAGTAGATGCACCTAAGTTTACATTAGATCCACTTTGAAAAGTATGTGAAGTGTTTTTCATTTCTGGTGGAACTTCTGGCAACATATCAGCAAGATTACCTTTGTTAATTTTACCTGATCCATCTAAGTTTAATACTGGAAATGTGTAGGTGTTTGATAGAAAGTCATTACTTGTGTACTGATCTAATACTATCTGTCCGTCGTCTTTTACTACAAACGCATTTTCTCTAGTAATAGTAGTAGAATTTGTGTACTCTCCAACACCTACAATAAACTTCGCATCATTTCTACTAACGTTAGCTACTCCAACAACTGTTTGGTTTATACCACCCCCTCTTAATCCTATACCTCCTAAAAGAATAGAGTTTGTAGAGCCAGCGGTCATTTCGTTGTCTTCACCACCTATAATACCTGAATCACTAGAATTAACATCTATGTTGTTTTTCTGCCCACCTACTATGGTACTGTTTGTTCCATTTGCAGTATTCTGTAAACCTCCAAACACCGAACTAGCTGTACCAGCCGCAGTACTTATACCTGTTCCAATTCCACCCATAACAATACTTCCGTCTCCAGAGGCAACATTACCTTTACCTGAAGCAAAAGAGAGACCTCCGCTAGCAGTAGTATTATCACCGCATGCGAATGAATTACTTCCTGACGCTACAGTAACAGAGCCAAGAGCAGTACTTGATACTCCGGAAGCTAAATTCCCAACACCAGCGGTGAAAGAATTATTATTTGTTGCTTTTGTGTTATTTCCAAGAGCAACAGAATTACCTCCATCTGCTTCACATCCGAAACCTATAGCAATATCTCCACTAATATTTCCAGAGTTTTCTCCAGCTTTTGCATTAGAACCAAACGCAAACGAATTACTTCCATATGCAATACCACCTGGAGCACCAACATCATTACCACCACCAGCGAAAGAATTGGTTCCGGAAGCTATTGACCCATATCCTATAGCCATGGAATTCTCTCCACT
>Ga0209374_1002494_pt1 | contig 15736 bp, 8 predicted proteins | sample SaaInlLV_DNA_10m_FD_184683 | JGI IMG/M metagenome (GOLD analysis project Ga0209374, IMG submission 184683) | Marine microbial communities from expanding oxygen minimum zones in the Saanich Inlet - SI075_LV_DNA_10m (SPAdes) (version 2) | ecosystem: Environmental > Aquatic > Marine > Unclassified ...
AAGCGAGTCACTAAAGGTGCGGCTGCGACGCTCAATCCGCGCGCCGCTATTCCAGCGGAGTTTGTCGCTCAGATTGAAATCGAGTTCCGCATAGAGGGCGGTCGCATCATTTTGGTAGTCACTGGTGTAAGGTCCCGGTGCAAAGGTATACAGGCGGGTCAGTTCCGTGCCCTGTTGGGTTCGATACAGGCCGATGACCCAGTCGCCGCGTTCATTAAACGCCTCGCCCACCGCTTTTGGCAGAAGCCTAATCTCCAATGCTTGATGCGATCTATCGCGCAGGTAGTGATCCGTAGATTGGTAGCCATAGGGGTGGATGCCGACAAAGCTCCAGTCTTCGTCATAGCCATAACCCAGTTCCGATTGGCTCAGCGTGCCCAATATTTCGAGTCGAATTTTGTCAAGGCTAAGGGTTAGTCGCGCCGCCAACGCATTGGTTTTTTGCCGATCGAAGCCGGGTTCATCTGACAGGGTGTTTACGGTGTTATCCAGGCTGAAAGCATCGAAACCATTATTGACGTTCGCATGTAGCAAGGTCACAAGCGCCTCGTAGTTGGCGCCGGTGTTCAATATTTTTAATCGCGCATGGGTTTCATTGATGCCGTTGGTATCGTCTTTATTCAGATGTTGGTTTCGATACAGGCCATTGGCGGTTTCCTTGCTGAGGCTGAGTCGGACCAGCGTTTCGTCACTCAGGGGCTGGTTGAGCGTGGCGTTGAGATTGCGCCCCGAAAAGCTTGCGAGACTGGCCTTGATTCGAGCCGATGCAATCGGTTCGGGGTCTCTGGATTTGATGGCGATTAATCCGGCCAGGCCGTTGGCGCCAAAACGGGTGCCTTGGGGCCCTCGTAAGACCTCGATCTGATCAAGGTCCGTCAAATGGGCAATCGTGCCCATATTACTGAAATCCATACCGTCGATCATGATCCCAACCGATGGATTGATTGGATCGCTAAATTGACTGCGCTCGCCGATACCTCTTATTTGAAAAAAACGCGCCCGAGACGCGCCGCTTGCGAAGTTCAGATTGGGAACGAGGCCAAGGAGGTCTTCTAGGTGGGACGCGCCGCGCGCCGCTTGCTCGCTATCATTCAGGACCGTGACACTGGTCAAGGTTTCGATATCGTTACTCGGTCTAAACTCAGCGGTTACTGTGATCTCAGGCATTTCCTCAGCCAGGGCAGTAATCGGTAGTCCGCCCAGGAAGGCGAGTAGGTAAAGCAGTCCACGCATGTTAAGTCTCCAGTTAAACAGCAAGACAATCCAGAGGCGACGAAGGGAGACCGTTGATGCGTCCTTTTCCTACGCCGGTATGATCCGGATCAGGTTCTAGGGTTCGCGCCAGGCGCATCTCAGGTCCGAGGACCACCCCTAAGGTGGACGCTATCTTACACTGGGCCGCGTGGGTTGCAACTAAAAGCGGCTTTGACGGTGACTGTCGGAGTTGGTTTAGAAGAAGGGAATCGTTCTAATTATAGGTCAAGATCATTTTGTTACCCGCGCCACGATCTTAAGGGCCTCAATCGAGGACGGTTGCGATATCCTGGCCTGGCTCAAAGGTCTGCACCAGCCCCGGCATTGGGTATTTGAGGCCCGATGCGCAATTGAACAGAACGACCTTGGCATCTATTGTAATTGTCCCGTTTTGACGCGCCTTGATTAAGGCCGCCGCGGTTGCAGCACCTTCTGGACACAGTAATATGCCGGTCTGCTTGGCCAGATTTTTTTGGCTCTCAAGGATCTCCTCGTCCGTCACGGCGATGGCGGTGCCTTGGCTCTCACGGAGGGCTTTGAGAATAAGAAAGTCGCCAATGGCAATGGGAACCCGAATACCGGAGGCAATGGTTTGCGCCTCTGGCCAGAGTTCAGCATGGTCGGCCCCGGTATGAAAGGCTTTGACGATGGGGGCACAGGTATCTGCTTGAACGGCAATCATTTTTGGCCGGCGGGAATCAATCCAGCCTAGGGCTTCGAGTTCAGCAAAGGCTTTCCACATCCCAATGAGACCGGTGCCGCCGCCGGTTGGATAGAAGATTGCATCGGGCAGGATCCAGTTCAGTTGCTCCGCGAGTTCCAATCCCATCGTTTTTTTACCTTCGATTCGGTAAGGCTCCTTAAGCGTTGCGGTATCAAACCAAAGACCCTGATCGGCGCCTTGTTTGACCAACTTGCCACAATCATTGATCAGGCCCTTCACCCGGAATGTTTTTGCGCCGTAATAAGCCATCTCCTGCAGGTTCACTTGGGGCGTGTCATCAGGACAAAAACAAATGGCCTCGATCTGCGCCGCCGCACAATAGGCTGCGAGCGCTGCACCCGCATTGCCATTGGTTGGAATGGCCATCCGCTGCACCCCTAGGCTTTTAGCGAGATTAACGGCCATTGCAATCCCGCGGGCTTTAAAACTACCGGTCGGTAATCGGCCCTCGTCTTTGATCAGGACCTCGCCAAGGTCGAGGGCGCGAGCCAGGTATTGGCAAGAAAGTAATGGGGTAATGGATTCGCCCAGCGAGATGGGTGCTTGGGTGAGTGGTAATAACTCTTGATAGCGCCAGAGATCTTGGGGTCGCTGATTGAGAGTGGCTGGGGAGACAGCCGCTTTGATGGCTTTCAGGTCATATCGGACCAAGAGGGGCTTGCCAACGTCTGACAGGTTGAGCTGGGTATTGCGTCGATAGTGCTTGCCCGTCTGACTACATTCGAGGTGTGTGACAAAATTTTCTATGGGCAGGATATGGGTAGACAAGACTTGGCTCCGGGTTGTGGGCAATGGGTGGGCCGTTTTTAAAAAACGGGCGCGCGCTGCCAAATGGGATTGATCGTCTCGAATGCTTTGGCCAATTGCAAGACGGCGAGGTCAGCACGCGGTTTGCCAATGATTTGCAGACCAACGGGTAAACCGAGTGAGGTGAATCCGGCGGGTAACGATAAAGCGGGTAGGCCGGTTACAGAGAAGATAGAACACGATTGCATCCACTGGATGTAGGTTTGCATTGGCTGGCCATTAATCTCGGTAACATATTCAAGCGCTGCGTCGAATGGTGGCACTTGGACGACGGGCGTCACGAGAAAATCATAGTGCTCAAAAAACACCCTAAACCGCTCGATGACCACGGCTTGTTGTTGCAGGGCGCGTTGGATGTCCGTTTTGGTAAGGGCAAGGCCAGCCTCAACATTCCAAACGATGGTCTGCTTATAATCGCGCGGGTTGCGTCGAACGCCTTTGCCGTGGCGACGGGCAAACGAGCTCGCTCTTAGAATATGAAAGGTGTCGTTTGCCCCGGATAGGTCAGGGCAATAATCGATGACCTCGCAACCGAGTTGGTTAAAAAAATCGCGGGTGTCATTGATGCAATCGACGACCTCCGGATCAATCGGGATTTGGCCTGAAAAGTCAGCGCTGAATGCGATTTTTAAGGCACCAGCGCCTGCTTTGATCGGCGGTTCAAAGAACTGCTCAGTGAGCTTTGATAGCGGCGCGTGTTCATGCGCGCCACTGATCACGCTGAGCAGGAGGGCACAATCATCGACCGTTCTCGCCATGGGTCCGGCAATCGGTAGGGGATCCTCGGGATTTTCTGAGGGAACGATCGGCACCCGGCCAGGGGTTGTTCTAAAGCCCACAACATTGCAAAAGCTGGCGGGGTTTCTCAGCGATCCGCCTAAGTCCGTCCCGTCGCAAAGTGGCACTAAGCGCGCGGCGAGGGCTGCCGCTGCGCCACCGGAACTACCGCCTGCGGTTTTTGATCGATCATAAGGGTTTCGGGTAACACCAAAAATGTCGTTAAAGGTTTGCGAGCCCGCACCCCATTCGGGCGTGTTGGTTTTGCCAAGTGTGACGGCGCCAGCCGCTTTCATTCGAGCCACAATTTCTGCATCCTGGGTTGGGACAAAATCGGCGAAAAGCGCCGAGCCGAAGGTGGTTCGAATGCCTTGGGTTAAGGTGAGATCTTTGTGGGCAACGGGCACGCCCGCGAGTGGTCCTAGGGTTTCACCTCGGCCAATTGCCGCATCGATCGCGTGAGCTTGTGCCAGCGCAAGTTCCGGTACCAAGGTGACGATCGCATTGATCTGGGGATTGATGGCATTGATCCGATCTAAGTGCGCTGTGACGACTGCCGTTGCTGAAATGGCTTTGCATCGCACGGCATCTCGGATCTCCAGGGCAGACCAGGCCCACAGCGCTTGTTGATTCATGATGGGGTTCTCGGTATTGGTTGGTTACTATACTTGCCCAGTCCATCAGGTACAGGGTTTGATGGATTGTAATGGGCTGCACCGCAGCTTTGAAAACAGGTCATAACTGAAAGGAAGATTAAAATGGCTGGACCATTAACTGGGGTAACGGTTGTTGACTTATCAGCGGTTGTCTCTGGGCCCCTCACCGGTGCGGTGCTGGCAGACCTTGGCGCTGATGTGATCAAGGTTGAGAAGCTCGAGGGTGATATACAACGCAATGTCGGCAGTCGTCGAAATGGATTTTCGGGTTCGTTTCATGTGTTAAACCGAGGCAAGCGTAGCATTGCACTGGATTTAAAGGATCCCGCCGTCATGCCGGTCTTGCAGGGCTTGGTTGCACGCGCTGATGTGCTGATTCAAAACTTTCGGCCCGGTGTTGTTCAGCGCTTGGGACTTGGATTCGAGGCGATGCAACGTTTGAATCCCAGGCTCATTTACCTCTCGATCAGTGGTTTTGGACCGGATGGGCCGGAGGCTGGCAAACGCGCGTACGACCCCATCATCCAGGCTTACTCTGCGATGGTTTCGGTTCAAGGCCTCAAACGCGGTGAGGGCCCTGAACAGGTCAACCAACTGATTATGGACAAGCTCACGGCGCATACTGGCGCGCAGGCCATTGCGGCGGCCTTGTATGCACGTGAGCGAACTGGATTGGGTGAGCATATTCAATTGTCGATGTTGGATACGGCGGTTGCCTTTATGTGGCCCGATGCGGGCGCGGATGTCACATTACAGGGCGACGATATTGAGCATCGCCCGCCAATTTCTGCCGCCGGACAATTGGTTTCGTTGGCGGATGGTTGGGCTGCGTTTATGACCCTGTCGGATGCAGAGTTTGCGGGCCTGTGCCGCGCCCTCAACTTGGATGAATTACAAGCAGACCCAATGTTTCAAACTTTAACGAGCCGGCAGCGCAATCGTCAGGCCTATAGCGATCGCCTTTCAGAGGTCTTGTTGAAGACGAAATCAATGACGGTTGACACGTTTCTTGCGAAGCTTGATGCCGAACAAGTCCCGGCGGCGAGTGTTAAGCGCCTAGAGGATTTGCACAACGACCCGCAATTGATTGCCAATGAGGTGTTTCGAGAACGGGACCACCCCGTCGCCGGCAAGATGCGAGAGGCGCGTCCCGCTGCAAGATTTCTGAATGCGACGCTTGAGCCTGCGAGTGCAGCGCCCAGCATTGGGGAACACACCGAGGCCATACTCCGCGAGTTAGGCTTGCCGGGGGCGCTGGATGCGACGGCGGCGCCGAAAGCGGCTGATTAGTTCGATGCTAATGCGGAATGCGCCAAGCCTTAGAGCCGCGCGGGTGGTGCGCCTGAGGCTGTTCCTCGAGGCTTTTTTCGTCAGGGGGCGTTCGACAATGACCCTACAAAGCCCTGACCAAGGCTTGGGTATATTGTTCGGTCGAGGCGTCGCCGCCTAAGTCAGATGTTTTGCACTCGCCTTGGGTAAGGGTCTGCTTGATCGCTCCGCGCAGGCGTGTCGCTGCATCTCCCAGGCCTAAATGATCCAGCATCATCGCAGTGGCGAGTAATAGTGCGGTTGGATTGGCAATGCCAAGGCCGGCAATATCCGGGGCGCTGCCGTGCACCGCTTCAAAAATGGCATGGTCATGGCCGAGGTTGGCCCCTGGCGCAAGGCCCAAACCGCCGATCAGTCCGGCGCAAAGGTCCGACAGGATATCGCCAAAAAGATTGGTCGTCACAATGATGTCAAAGCGTTCAGGGTTCATCACGAGTTGCATGGCGCAGTTGTCTACAATCATTTCCTCGAATGCAATGTCTGGATACGCTTGTGAAATCTCGCGACCCGTGCTGAGAAACAGCCCGGAAGTGGATTTCATAATATTGGCTTTGTGGACCAGGGTTACTTTCTTTCGAGAAAGGTTGCGGGCGGTTTCAAAGGCATGTCGAATGATGTTGGCTGAGCCGGCTTTGGTGATAATGCTTTTAAGCTCGGCGCGGTTCCCGTCTTCTGAAAGGCTATGGCCCTGCCCAGAATACAGGCCTTCTAGATTCTCCCGGATGACGATCAGGTCAAGGTCTTGGTATCGTGCTTTGGTTCCCGGTAGTGACAAGATCGGTCGGACATTGGCATAGAGCTCAAAATGTTGTCGCAAGGACACGTTGACAGAGCTGAAACCTCTGCCGATCGGGGTCGTAATGGGGCCTTTGAGCGTTGCATCGGCATCTGTTATGCGCGCGAGGGTCTCCGGTGGGATCAAATCAAGCCCCTCCGCAAGGGCGGCGCCGCCAGCTAATGCCTCGCTCATCTGAATGGGCACCGCCAGAGCAGTGAGTAAGGTCTTGGCCGAAGCCATGATTTCTGGACCGATGCCATCGCCAGGCAAGATCAAAACCTTCAACATGTCTTTTCCTCACCGTGATTCGCGGCGGAGTCTAGCCGCAGTCGGAATTCGGATCAAGTCAGCGCTGTTTGAGTAAGGATGCGTCGTGTTGCGAGTAGACAAGTCGGCCCGTTTTGACCCAATCCCGCTTAATCAGAACGGGGGTAGAGCAAACAAACAGATCGCCATTGCGGCCGACCAGGGTTGCCGCAGCACCGGCCGCTTTTGCAATCTTTGCATTTTCCTTGAGATGTTGGGGTTCGCCATGAACCGGAATCACAAGATTTGGCTGCGCGATGTTATATAACGCTGTGAGCTCGTCCTGATTGGGATGGCCGGAGGCGTGAAGGTCTAGTGCATCGTCTGTCTCGGCCGATAAGACTTTGGCGCCTTGTGCTTGAAACCCTTTAACCAGCGCCGCAACTTCCGCCTCGTTACCCGGGATGGTTTTGGCGCTGAGGATCACCAAATCCGTGCTGTTTAAAGCGAGATCTGGATGTTGATCTCTCGCCAGGCGCCACAGCGCGGATCCGCGCTCGCCTTGACTGCCGGTGGCGATCAGCAACGCGTTTTCACCCGGAAGGTAACCGAGGTGCGATAGCGGTATCTCAGGAAAGTCGGTTTTGAGATAGCCCACGCTTTTAGCAATGCCGGACATTTTAACGAGCGAGCGACCCGCCAACGCCAAATGGCGATCGGTTTCGACGCAGGCTTGTCCTATAGACTGTAGACGCGCAATGTTGCTGGCAAAGCAGCCAATAATGACCCGGCCGGTGGCTGCGCCTATGGCCTTTTTGAGACCGGCCTTGATCAACTGCTCTGATTTAGAATGACCGGTTTTGAGGGCATTGGTGGAATCAACAACGAGGGCGCTCAGGGGCGGCAGATTGTGGGCACTAAAGCGGTTTGTTTCGAAAGCCGGACCAATGACGGGGGCAGGATCGATTTTCCAGTCAGCGGTGTGCAGAATGTTGCCGGCTTTAGTTTCGATAAGCAGCGCATGGGTTTCTGGCGTTGAATGGGTAATGGGCAGCCAAGTGACTTTAAAAGGGCCAATTTGGCGGGTGCTGTAACTGTCAACGATCTGAACCTCGGGGGCGAGTGCTGCGCCTTGAAATTTTTGTCGAATCACGCCTGCGGTGAAGGCGGTGGTGTAAATCGGTTTTGGAAATCGTTTGTATAGGTGCGGAAGGGCGCCGATGTGATCTTCATGGGCATGAGTTGCGATGATGCCGACAAGGCTCTGTAGCGCCTGCGGGGCCCCGTCCGGGTCCGGCATTTCGATCTGATTGTCACCGTTTGCCTGACGCTCAAACGTAATGCCGCAGTCAACCATCAGCCAACAATCATCGTGACCGAAGAGATTGAGGTTCATGCCGATTTCACCGGATCCACCCAGGGGCAGAAACCACAATTCGTCATCTGAGGGCTGCCGAAATTTCACAGCGAGGTCTGACACGATAAGCAGGTGTAAAGGCGACGTGAGGCCATTGTGGTGCGCTGGATCGGTTGCGCGCATTGATAACAAGGCAAGCCCGCACGGTCGAAAACCCAAAATCGGGATTGCTCAAAATCTGCGCCCGCCTTTTGAAGCCTGTCCACACGCCGCGTATTCAGCGTGATGCCGCCAGTTTCGTAACTTTGTTGGCTTATCGAAAGCGTTTGCCGAGCCAGTCGAACAAGGCGCTTAAGGTTCAGCTGGTTGGGTTTGCACAGGCCATTAACCCCCGCGCGGAACAAAATTTCACTCCGTAAATAATTGCCAACGCCGGCGAGGAAGCGCTGGTCCAAATAGAGTTTTCCAAGGCTTTGGTTTTGAAATCTTGTGGATTGCAGACGCGCAACAAGGGTTTCTGGCGTAAGGATCGGGTCTAGGATGTCCGGGCCCAAGCGGCTGAGAAAAGGATGTTGCGCGACGTTTTGGGTCCGCCAAAGGCTAATATCCGTTGCGCTGTAGAGTCGGATGCAGCGGTCTTGATGGCCCAATTCGAGTCGCAGTGCCCGACCTGGCAGTAGTGGATCGTTTGGGTGCGCCACTTGCCAGAGTCCGTAAAGCTGATTGTGCGAGTACATCGTCCAACCATTATCAAAATTGGTTAGAAGCGCCTTACCATGGGTTCGAAAGGTCGTGATGCGCTGCCCTCGGAAGCGCGGGCCGAAAGGCCTCAGACGATGATAGGGCAGTCGCACGTGATCAATCGAAAGGCCGGCAATGGCGTCGCTCAGCGCGTCCGCTGCGCGTCTTATTTCGGGGCCTTCTGGCACAGATGCACTCCGCTAGATCTGATTGTGTTACGTGGATTGCGGATTTTCGATTACAAGCCCAAAAGAGCGGCTTGTGCCAATAAGGGGGCTGCGAGCTTGATCGAGGCCTGGTCCACCATGACGCCATCAACGCTTACCGCGCCCAGACCTTGGGCTAACGCCGCCTCATAAGCTGTGCGTTGTGCCCGCGCTTGTGCCACGGCTTCCAAGCTAGGACTAAAACACGTTGTGATGGGCGCAATTTGATCGGGATGGATCGCCCATTTGCCGGTCATCCCAAGACACTTGGCTGCCGTGCAGTCGGCCGCATGCCCGATTCCGTCCTTAAAATTCGCATAGGGTCCATCAATCGGTTCGAGACCGTGAGCACGCGCCGCCATAATGAGTTGATACCGCGGGTAATGCCAGAGATCGCCGGCGTACCCGCCCTGATCGCCAATATTTAGGGTGTCAATTCGCTGGCTCGCGGCAAAATCACCCATGCCGAAAATCAAGGTTTCAAGCCGTTCGCAGGCGGCTGCGATGTCGCCAACATTGAGCATGCCGGTTGCATCTTCAACCAGCGCCTCAAGACCGGTGGCCCGGTCAAGACCTCGGCGCGCCTCGATTTGAATCAACAATTGATCCACAAAAAGCAGATCCGAGCTGCGTTGCGTTTTCGGTAGGATCAAGGTTTGCGGCCTTGCGCTAGGCGCGCCATCATGATCCATGAGATGCAGAATATCTTGGTAGCAGTGCTCGCTGGATAGCGCGTTTATTCGGACTGAAACTGTCGGCGCGCGCCAAGTCTCTTGTTTCAGCAGCTGCGCAACGAGGTTACGGGCGTTTTCTTTCTCTAAAGGCGCGACGGCATCCTCTAGATCGATAATGACGACGTCGACATCAAGCTTCGTGCTTTTAAGCAGCATTTTTTCGTTGCTGCCGGGAACGCTGATGTGACAACGGCGGAGTCGATGGGTCATGGCGGGGGTCCTAAAATGCTTGTACCCAATATAACCTATTCAGTGCGAGAAAATGCGCTTGGGTCGCTGTCGTGGCTTTATGAACCAGCATGATCGTTTAAGTGCGCTGGCCGTCATAGTACAATTTGGCGGTTAGACGGATTAGGCGTATTAGACGTACTAGACGTCTTAGACTTAAAGGATAGGATTAGCCATGAGTGAGCGAGTAGACGTTGCGGGATTAAGCGTTGCAAAAGAATTACATGCATTCGTTGAAAATGACGTATTGCCAGGTCTTGCCATTGCGCCTGCGGACTTTTGGCGGGGTTTTGCGAGCTTGCTAGACGTTTTTTCCCCTAGAAATAAAGCACTCCTCGCCGTCAGAGATGATCTGCAGAGCAAGATTGATACGTGGCATCAGGCGCACGCGGGCCAGTCGATCGATGTCGCGCAAACTGAGGCGTTTCTGAGAAGTATTGGTTATTTATTACCCGAAGTTGAAGACTTCGAAATTACAACGCAAAACGTCGATCCTGAGATCGCGACCATCGCCGGTCCACAATTGGTGGTTCCGATTACGAATGCGCGATTTGCCTTAAACGCGGCGAACGCCCGGTGGGGCAGCCTGTTCGATGCGCTCTACGGCACGGATGTGATCGAAGAATCCCCAGGTTATGAGAAAGGCCGAAGCTATAACGAAAAACGGGGTGAGCGTGTGATCGCCTATGCTTCTGAGGTCTTAGATCGATATGCGCCGCTCGAGGGAACGCGCCACAGTAGTGTGTTGGGCTATCGCATTGAGGCAGGCCAGCTGGTTGCAGATTGCGAGGGGGGCATGGTGGCTCAGCTGGCAAAGCCTGCGCAATTCCGCGGCTTCCAAGGTGATGCGAGTCAGCCTTCCGCAATCTTACTAGCGAATCACAACCTGCACCTCGAAATTCAAGTCGATCGCATGGATAGCGTCGGCGGAACCCATAAGGCCGGCGTCAAAGACGTTGTGCTGGAATCGGCGATTTCAACGATCCAAGACTGCGAAGATTCTGTAGCAGCGGTTGATGCAGCGGATAAAACGTTGGTTTATCAAAATTGGTTGGGTTTGATGCGCGGCGATCTGGAAGAGTCTTTTGAAAAGGGCGGTCAGACCCTAACGCGATCCTTGAGCCCAGATCGAGCGTATCGCGACCCCCAGGGCGAGGCCTTTACGCTGCCGGGTCGCAGTATGCTGCTGATTCGAAACGTGGGTCACTTAATGACAACGGATGCGGTGTTGGATGCAGCCGGGCACGAGGTTCCAGAAGGGATCCTCGATGGCTATATGACCAGCACGATCGCGTTGTTTGACGTCTTGGGCAAGAGCCGGGTTCAAAACAGTCGATGTGGTTCTGTTTATATCGTCAAGCCAAAAATGCATGGTCCGGATGAAGTCCGATTCACGGTGGATTTGTTTGCGGCGATCGAAGCGCAGTTGAAGTTGCCCAAAAACACCCTAAAGATTGGGATCATGGATGAGGAACGCCGAACGACGTTGAATCTAAAAGCCTGCATTTATGAAGCTAAAGAGCGTGTCATTTTCATTAACACAGGATTTTTAGATCGTACTGGGGACGAAATTCATACCAGTATGGAAGCCGGGCCCGTCGTCCGAAAAACCTTGATGAAGCAGCAACCCTGGATTCTTGCCTACGAAGATTGGAATGTTGATACGGGTTTGGCGGCTGGCTTTTTGGGCCGCGCTCAAATTGGGAAGGGCATGTGGGCCATGCCGGATGAAATGGCGCAAATGATGACGGCTAAAATTAACCATCCTAGGGCGGGTGCAAATTGTGCCTGGGTACCCTCGCCAACGGCTGCAACCTTGCACGCGATGCACTACCACGACGTGAATGTTCCAGGTAAGCAACAGGAACTGACCGGTGCTGCGCGCGCCACACTCGCTGAACTGATGACCCTGCCACTCCTGCACGGAGAGAATTTGTCTGTCGATGAGATCAACGAAGAACTTGAAAATAATGTTCAGGGCATTCTTGGTTATGTCGTCCGTTGGATTGATCAAGGGATCGGCTGCTCGAAAGTACCGGATGTCCACGATGTTGGCTTGATGGAAGATCGTGCAACCTTACGGATTTCATCGCAACACATTGCCAATTGGTTGCGGCATGGGCTGTGCACTGCCGCGCAAGTGTCAGCCGTCCTGGAAAAAATGGCGGTGATTGTTGATGCTCAAAACGCATCAGACGCGGCGTACAGGCCGATGGCGCCAAACTTTGTTGACTCGGTTGCTTTTCAGGCCGCCTCGGATTTGATCTTTAAAGGGGTAGAGCAGCCTAATGGCTATACCGAACCCGTACTGCATGCTCGGCGCCGCGAAGCAAAGCGGAAGTACGGTGTGTAAGATTGATTGCCTGATTGCCTGATTGCCTGATTGCCTAATTGTCTGACCACCGGCGTGCTTGCGGCACGGAATCGCATCGCCATAGGCGAATTACCGAACTGCGCCTACCGTTGACCGGTTAGGCTCGCTGCATCCCCTGCGCTGTGTTGCTGAATGCGATCGTCAGGCATTGCCTCTGAGCGTCGGCAAGTTTTGCCAGGAACATCAAAAACCGTCAAAAAAACGTCAAACGGCGCTCGCTGTGCCGCTCCTGAGAAAGTAAAACTGAATTAATTCAATAACCTATAAAAACTTTTTAGTTTGGCACGGCTTGTGCATTTTAAAAGGCTCCGAGTCCCGTTGTTCATGACGGGCTCGGCGAAGAAACCCTTTTAAAGGAGCGGTGCAATGAGTCGGCAACGAACGTTAATCAGGAATGTCTTAAAACTTTATCAAAAGGCTGGGCTGTCGCTACTTGCGATGGGTATGAGCGCGAGTGTGCTCGCCAATCAATTGCCTCAAGGCCCGCAGATCAACCAAAAAATCAGCGCACGGCTGGTGCTGAACGCTCGCGGTGATGCCTCGCAAGCTGCGCAACTAAGTCCTCATCGACCCGCCGGTAATGGGGTGAAGTCCGTCCCCACAGCATCTGATCAGATCGATCGATTTAAGACGAGTGGTAACCCGTCTGAGACGATCAGTCGTTATCTTTGGGATGGCGCAAAGACCTCTGAGCCGAAATTGTCACGTTACCTTTGGGATGGCGCAAAGACCTCTGAGCCGAAATTGTCACGTTACCTTTGGGATGGCGCAAAGACCTCCGAGCTAAAATTGTCACGTTACCTTTGGGATGGCGCAAAGACTTCTGAGGCGAAATTGTCACGTTACCTTTGGGATGGCGCAAAGACCTCCGAGCTAAAATTGTCGCGTTACCTCTGGGATGGCGCAAAGACCTCCGAGGCGAAATTGTCGCGTTACCTTTGGGATGGCGCAAAGACCTCCGAGCTGAAATTGTCGCGTTCCCTTTGGGATGGCGCAAAGACACCTGAAATCGAGTTATCACGAGTTCTTTGGACTGCCGAAAAAGCGTCGGAATTGCAATCAGCTTCACGACGATGGGTCCCGATGCCAGTCGCGGCGGAACAGGGCGAGTATGACCCACGCTTTGCACGCTTTCTCTGGCGCGAGTTTGACCCGGCGCTACCCGACACCCAGCCGAAATCGGGTGGGCTCGATGACTTAATGGGACAGGATTATCCTGCTTTCTTACTGGATCCCCGGCTCCAGGTCGCAAGCACTGACGCGATGTTGAGCCCCACACATCGAACGCAACAGATAGCCCTAACTGGTTTGAATTATTCAGCCAAGAGCGCCGCGACGCTTGAGTTTGAGGGGCAGATCGTTCGGTGGTCGTTGGTCAATCAGGGCCTGAAGCCGTTGGAATTTTCAACCTTAGATTTGACCGTCCCGGACGGCGCAGCGCTCACGAGTGTCGTCATCAAGCAACCTGGGCTGGCGCCGATCGATCTTGGCGTCGATGGCTCGAGGTTGCGTCTGGATGGCGCATTACATCCGGGAACCGCGGCGACCGTTGAGGTTGGGTTTGCCGAAGCCCCTAGCCGAGATGAAAGCCAGTATGGCTTCAATCTCGCGTTTAAAAACGGTCAAACGATTGAATTCTTATCTCGGCGCAATTTGCCGATACAAGGTGAGCGCAGAGATTCTTTCTTCCCAACCTTGATCCGAGCGGACGAATTGCACCGAGCGGGTTTAACGGGTCGAGGTGTTGGGGTTGCCGTGATTGATACCGGTGCCTGGGCGCATCCCGCTCTGGCGCTCAATACTGAAGGTCAATCCAGAGTGTTGTCATTTTATGATGCCATTAAGAATGAAGAAGGCGCTGTCATGGTCGATGAAAACGGCCATGGCTCCCATATCACGAGTGTTCTGGCGTCTTCAGAGGCAAGCTATGATCAATCGGGTACCCGAACCGGTAGCTACCATGGTATCGCGCCGGACGTCGATCTCGTTGTGGTTAAAGCCTTTAACGATGAAAGTAAAAGTACCTACCTGGATGTCGTCAGCGCAATCGCCTATGTGGTTAAGCATCGCGACCGTTTTAATATCAAGGTTTTGACACTGGCCTTTCAAGGCGATGCGGTCTCGCATTATTGGCAGGACCCTATTAATCAAGCCGTCATGGCGGCGTGGGATGCCGGGATCACGGTTGTCGTCTCGGCGGGTAATTCCGGACCAGATGCAATGACGATCGGGGCGCCTGGCAATGTGCCCTATGTGATTACCGTTGGTGCTGTAACCGATCACTACACGATGGATGATCAGAGCGATGACTATGTCGCCACCTTTTCGTCCGTTGGTCCGACGCTCGAGGGTTTTGCAAAGCCGGAAATGACGGCACCAGGCGGGCACATGATGGGCTTGATTCCAGAGGCGTCAACCGTGACGTTTGAACACCCAGAATTCCATGATGGCTATCATTATTATTTGATGTCCGGGACGTCTCAAGCCGCCGCGGCCGCGAGCGGCGTTGCGGCTTTAATGTTGCAAGATGATCCGTCTTTGTCACCGAATGATGTGAAGTGTCGGTTAATGGCCTCTGCAAGATTGGCGACCAAGAATGGCCAGCACACTTTTAGCGTGCTGCAGCAAGGTGCTGGTTTGATCGATGCGGTTGCCGCAGTCGCGTCGAAAGAAACCGGATGCGCCAATCAGGGCTTGGATTTGAAGTCGGATATTGCTGGGCGAAGGCATTTCAAGGGTCCTTTTAATAGTCGAGCTCAGATTGAGAAGGACCTGGCCTTAGAGGATTCGGATCAATTGGTCTTGTCCTCAACAACCGCGGTTTTTCATCAGGCTGCCAGCGAAACCGAAGCGGTTCTGCGGGCATTTAATACCGTGTCTGTGTTCGATGAGGCCGCGCTGAAGCGCGAGGGCCAATACGTCACGCTCGAGAGCTTGGCCGCGAATAATTTGAATTGGGAAGCGTCCGACTTGGTGTCCCAAGGATATTTGCTAAATCGATCCTTTCAGGGCTTGGAGCAGCTTGCATTTGATGGACAGTTCGGGATTGACGCGCAATTGTTGAGTAGTTACTTAATTGGATTGAAGGCGCATCACGGAGGCGTCTCTGACACGGGTTCAAGCTTTAGTCAGGCGGGTTTCATCTGGAACCTCTCAAGCCCTGAGAATGCGGGCTTTATCTGGAACCTCGCGAATCCTGAGAATGCTGGGTTTATCTGGAACCTCTCAAGTCCTGAGAATGCGGGCTTTATCTGGAACCTCGCGAATCCTGAGAATGCGGGTTTCATCTGGAACCTCGCGAATCCTGAGAATGCTGGGTTTATCTGGAACCTATCAAGCCCTGAGAACGCCGGCTTTATTTGGAACCTAACGAATCCTGAGAATGCGGGCTTTATTTGGAACCTCGCAAGTCCTGAGAATGCGGGTTTCATCTGGAACCTGGCAAGCCCTGAGAACGCGGGTTTCATCTGGAACCTCTCAAGTCCTGAGAGTGCAGGGTTTATCTGGAACCTCGCAAGTCCTGAG
>Ga0209374_1002499_pt1 | contig 15717 bp, 15 predicted proteins | sample SaaInlLV_DNA_10m_FD_184683 | JGI IMG/M metagenome (GOLD analysis project Ga0209374, IMG submission 184683) | Marine microbial communities from expanding oxygen minimum zones in the Saanich Inlet - SI075_LV_DNA_10m (SPAdes) (version 2) | ecosystem: Environmental > Aquatic > Marine > Unclassified ...
ATGTTGGCATTTGAAGGGGTGGTTATTCCCGGCTTAACAGGCAATAAAGACCCCGCGAGTTTTAGTGGGCAGAAGTTACTGACCACCGCAGATTTCACCATGGTGGAGCAGGAGCGAATTACTAAGGCCGGCGCGGCAATGTTACTGCTCAAGCCAGTCGATGAGAGTAAATTGATCAATAGCCTGACTCAAGTTATTGCTAATTCTACAGATGCCCCGGTGTCTGAGGGTGCTGGGCTGCTATCTACGGTGGTTCCCGTAGAAGAACTTAGAAAGCCGCTGTATCAGAGTCTCAACAAGCTCGATGAGCAATTAAAAAACAATGAGAATGGTAGTTTGCGTGAAATAGTTCACGATCTCATGGGTCTCTCCGGCCTCTACGGAATGACTGAACTGCGGGGCTTGGTGTTGGCCTTTATAGCTGACTACGGTTCTCTTGATGCAGAGAAGAACCTTATGCGTGTAAAGCAGATTCGTCAGCATATCGAAGACTTCCTAAGCACTTGAACGGATGCGCCGTGCTTCCTCAGATCAAAAACTAATCCTTTAGTACTAGTTCGTCAGTGTAATTTTCTTTCATAAAACACAGGCTTATTATACACCCCTGTATTGGCTCCCTAGCATGATGCGTTCAAAGGGATGGTAGTGGTGAATAGACAACAGTCCTACACTGCTTTTTATACAGACGGCGCTAATAAGCAGGACGCTTGAGGCATAGCTGACAGGGAGTTGGCTAGTTAAGGAAACAGGCCAAATTAGTACTAGCCGTTTGATACTAACGATGTTGTGATAAATACATCGAGAATGGAAGGTTGGGCGCCAAGGATGACGTAAGTTAACATTTATCAATATCACTGGTACCCCTTAAAACCCGGACATGGCACTTGCCAAGTTTGGGTTTTTTTTAGCTGTCGAATTTCTTTTACTCCATAGCCTATAAGACATAGACTGCCTGTCTATTAACTCGATACTAAACAGTCTATGTCCCGAAAAGAAAAACCGACAGATCCCTACGCTAGTCGTGAAGCATCCAAATATCAGAGTCCTGTGCCGAGCCGAGAATTCGTCCTCGATTATCTCCGGGACAGTGTTGGGCCGCTGACTCACGAGGAAATTTGCGCGGGATTGGAATTAGTTGATGAAGAGCAGATCGAAGCAATGCGTCGGCGTCTTCGTGCTATGGAGCGGGATGGTCAGGTTGCTCGCAATCGGGCTGATGGCTACGGCACTTTGGATAAGCTAAATTTGGTTAAGGGCCGTGTTATAGGTCACCCGGAAGGTTATGGTTTCGTCTCACCTCTGGAAGCGGGTGAGCAAGACATCTATCTTTCTAGCCGTCAGATGCGCCGCGTATTTGACGGTGATGTTGTACTGGTGAGAATCTCCGGTCGAGATCGTCGCGGACGTCCCGAGGGTACTTTGGTGGACGTTGTTGAGCGCAAGACTACAGAATTAGTTGGGCGTTACTTCTGCGAAAGCGGTATCCACTTTGTGCGCCCTGATAATCCTCGAATCAGTCAGGACATCCTCATTGCTGCTGACCAGCTTAACGGCGCTGCGGCCGGTCAGATTGTTTTAGTGGGTATCACTGATGCGCCATCGCGCAATAGAGCGCCCAGTGGACACATCGCCGAAGTGTTGGGCGACCACTTGGACCCGGGTCTTGAAATCGAAGTGTCGATTCGAAATTATGGCATTCCCCATCAGTGGAACGATGAGGTTCAAGCGGAAACTGATGCCATACCAGACCAGGTTACGGATAAAGAATTTCGTGTTGATCTGCGGTCTCTACCCCTGGTTACTATCGACGGCGAAGATGCCCGAGATTTTGATGATGCGGTTTACTGTCAGCCCAAACCTAGGGGTGGCTGGAAGTTAATTGTTGCGATTGCGGATGTTTCGCATTATGTAAAACCTGGCAGTGCCCTCGATATTCAAGCGTTTGAGCGAGGTAACTCAGTCTATTTCCCCAATCATGTTGTGCCTATGTTGCCGGAAAAACTGTCCAATGGCCTCTGCTCTCTAAATCCTCGGGAAGATCGTCTCTGTATGGTTTGCGAGATGCAGATCAGTCGCGAGGGCGATGTTACCAAATATCAGTTTTATGAAGCTGTTATGTATTCCCATGCGCGCATGACCTACACCCAGGTAGCGCAAATTATTGAAGAGCGAGGGTCTCCAGAAGACGCTAATATCCGCGACCAGTTTGCCGCCATACTGCCGCAGATTGATTCGTTACATGATCTTTACCGTGTTTTACACAAACGCCGCAGCGAGCGAGGTGCCATCGATTTCGATACTCAGGAAACTCGTATCCTATTTGATGGTCAGCGCAAGATAAGTCAAATTATTCCGGTTAAACGCACCGAGGCACACCGACTTATTGAAGAGTGTATGCTGGCCGCCAATGTCTGCACCGCGAAATTTCTTGAGAAATCTAAACTACCTGCACTCTATCGCGTCCACGAGGGTCCCAGCGAAGATCGTCTGACCTCGGTGCGCGATTTTCTCGGTGAATTAGGTATGGGTTTGGGCGGGGGTGATGATCCCCAGCCAGAGGACTACCAGCGTGTTTTGAGGTCGGCTAAAAATCGCGATGACGCCTCGGTTATTCAGTCCGTATTGTTGCGCTCCATGAGCCAAGCGGTTTATCAGGCGGAAAATCTAGGTCATTTTGGACTCGCCTTTGAGGGTTACACCCACTTTACCTCACCGATTCGTCGCTATGCCGATCTATTGGTTCATCGGGCCATTCGCAGCCTTATTCGCAGTAGTAAAAAAGTGTCAGGTGTGGTGCGAATTGAGGGTGCCAAGGAGCTGACAAAAGATAAAATATATCCCTATGAACTTCCCCGTCTAGACGACACTGGAGCGCACCTCTCCGTCACTGAGCGCCGCGCCGATGAGGCGACTCGCGATGTAGTGAACTGGCTTAAATGTGAGTACTTAGTTGATCGAGTCGGTCAGGAATACTCTGGTGTAGTTACTGCTGTGACCGGCTTTGGCTTGTTTGTTATGCTCGACGAACTCTATGTCGAGGGACTGGTTCATGTCACTGGATTGCCGAAGGATTATTACAATCATGAGGCGGCTCAGCATCGAATGGTTGGTGAGCGCACAGGCCGCGTATTCCGTCTAGGCGACAAACTCAGAGTAAAGGTAGTGCGGGTCAATCTAGATGAACGAAAGATTGATTTTGAATTGGCGGGAGAAGAGACATCTAACGACCATTCTGGCTCTAAACGGCCCCCGGGGAAATTTACTCGAAAAGCCGTTGGCAAGGGGCGCGAGCAAGATTCCAAGAAGGGCCCCAAAAGTAAAAAGAAGCGTGGAGCTGGCGCTAGATCTGGCGGTAAGGATTCCGGGCCGGGTTCGAAGCGCCGTCGCAATGCGCCCAAATCTGCTGGACAGAGCAAAAAAGCACCTGGTGCGGCGCGTAAGAAGAAACCTAAAAGCTGATTGAACTGCCTTCAGTTTTTAGGCTTATCTCGTTTAGCCTGCTATTTTAAATGATTCGGCAAAACCCGATTGAGGATTTCAGCTATGTAGCTGAGGAAGAGCGTGCCCATGCTGCTCTTGTAAAAGTTGGGGTCGCTATTGCCGACAGCCAAAATGCCATAGAGACTGTCGTAGCGCAGCGGTACCGCGGCTACTGATCCTACCTGACGACCGCGCTCACCAAACAAAAACACCATTTCGTCTTCGCGAAGGATGCCGCAGACTGCGCGATTGGCGCCGATCAACGTACCAACACGCTCATTGGCTTTCTCGGTGCTGGCAATACGTGCCATGGTGCGGGGTAGCTTTTTCTCATCGCCAAACAGGGTCAGGCTGTAAAACTCGATTCCATGGTCTTTGCCGAGGCTGTCATAGACGGCTTCGACTAATGCGCCAAGCGTTTTTGCTTCGAGGAGGTTGAGGACCAGGCGCTTGGTTTTTTCGAATAGCAGATCATTATCCTTGGCGGTCTGGAGTATATTTTCTAATCGTGAACGCATCTCACGGTTGCGATCGCGCATCACACCGACTTGACGTTCGACCAAAGAAACTGCCTTACCACTAATGTGGGGCAGAACCATGGTTTCGAGAATGTCTGTATTCTTGTCCAAAAAGTCTGGGTTATCGCGCAGGAACTCACCCACTACTTTTTCGATTGGATCGACTTCTGTTTCTATCTCATTGCTCATATTCTTATACGTCCGTGAAAAACTGTCTTAGCAGGTCCACTCATTATCAGTGGGGAGCCGGAACCTTTCCAGTCAATCTTTAGCGGGCCTCTGGTTAGGTGAACGGTTACTGGTGAATCGACTAGCTCTTGTTGAATAGCTGCAACTGCGGCCGCACAGGCACCAGAGCCACAGGCGTCAGTTTCGCCGACGCCACGCTCGAACACTCGGAGCTTAATTTCACTGCGATCGACAATCTGCATAAACCCTACATTGACACGGTTTGGGAAGCGTTCATGGGACTCCAGAGCTGCGCCCAATTCGGCTACTGTGGCTGTATTTATATCAGCCACGGTTAGCACAGCGTGGGGATTGCCCATTGATACGGCAGCAATCCGCTGAACCTGCCCATTAACGTCTATGTCATAGAGCGATGCTGCTTCGGTGGCCTGAAAGGGAATAGCCGGTGGATCCAGTTCTGGAACCCCCATATCTACGGCAACCAGATTCTTGTTAATCAAATTCAGTGTCATAACGCGATTTGAGGTCTGTACCTGAATAGACTTTTTACCGGTCAGTTGACGGTCGTGGACAAAGCGCGCCAAGCAGCGAGCGCCATTCCCGCATTGTTCAACTTCGGCACCGTCGCAGTTAAAAATGCGATAGTTAAAATCAATATCCACAGCAGACGGCGGCTCAATAACCAACACTTGATCACAGCCGATGCCGGTCTTGCGATCGGCCAAGCGGCGGACCATGGAGGCGGTAATTCGGACATTCTGCGTAACCGCATCAATGACCACAAAATCATTGCCGAGTCCGTGCATTTTTGTGAATTTCATTAACATCAGTGTTATCTCACCACTGCGGGCAGCAAGCTTTCGCCGCTGAGCAGATCTTCGATAGTTTCCCGCTGTCTGACTAAATGAATCTGATCGCCATCAACCATCACTTCTGGGGCCCGCGGGCGACTGTTATAGTTGGAGCTCATCACAAATCCATAGGCACCGGCTGACATCAGGCACAGATAATCTCCGGCACAGATCGATAGAGGTCGGTCTTTAGCAAGAAAATCCCCGGTCTCACAGACAGGTCCAACCACATCGTAAACAGCGCTCTCAGAGTTGCCAGTTGAAATCGATTGGATATCCATCCATGCCTGATATAGAGCAGGCCGAATCATATCGTTCATGGCGGCATCGACAATGGCAAAATTCTTCTCACCATTGCTTTTCAAATACTGTACTTGAGTCAACATTACTCCGGCATTGGCGGTAATCGAGCGGCCCGGCTCCAGCACCAGAGTTTCACTGCGGTCCATTAAGAGCGGCAAAATTGCTGACATATAACTCTGGGGAGTTGGCGGCTCTTCGTCGTCGTAGCGCACGCCAAGGCCGCCGCCAATATCAATATGCTTTAGGGCTATGCCCAGTCCGGCCAACTCATCTACCAGTGCAAGTAAGCGCTCCAGTGCCGCAACAAAAGGTGCTATATCCACCAGTTGCGACCCTATATGGCAATCTACACCCACCACATTGATATGTGCCATCTGCGCGGCGCGCTGATAGACCTGAGCGGCCAGATTGATATCTATACCAAACTTATTTTCCTTCAAACCCGTGGAAATGTAGGGGTGAGTCTGTGCATCCACATCGGGGTTTACCCGCAGGGACACCGCCGCAGTCGCGCCACAGCTGGATGCGGTACTGTTTAGTAGCTCAAGCTCGGCCTCAGATTCGACATTGAAGCAGTGAATACCCAATTCAAGGGCACGTTGCATCTCGCTGGCGGTCTTGGCGACACCAGAAAAAACCACTTTGGCTGGATCACCGCCGGCGCGCAGCACGCGCTCAAGCTCACCAATAGAGACAATATCAAAGCCCGCACCCAGCTCGGCCAGAGTTTGCAGCACGGCAATATTGGAATTGGCTTTTACCGCGTAGCAAATTAGATGCTCTTTATCGACCAGCGCTGATTGGTAGGCGAGAAAATTATTGCTGATGGCGGCTTTGCTATAGACGTAACAAGGCGTGCCCAATTGACCGGCAATGGTGGAAAGCGCAGTGCTCTCAATAAACAGGTTCCCATCCTGGGAACTAATGGCGTGATGCATAATCATTTAGTCTTTATTGTGGTTAGCTAATCTTTGGATATTAGATGTTTGGTTGTTAGATGCTTTGTAACTAGGGGCTTGGTAACTAGAGGATTTGTAGCTAGAGCCCTGGTAAGTCGTTGAGACATCTTCCGGAAGATATAAATCGCCCTTATTGCCGCAACCCGAGATAGCTATGGCGACCAGAATGACGCTGGCAGATCCAAATGTTGTCCCGACATTGATTCGCGGTCGATTACTCAATAAATGCGCAAGTAAATAACGATACATGGTTTATAATTCCTGCCGTTGATGCGACGGTATGCCTATCTAACGTGAGGACGTAAGTATAGCGGCAGTGGCGGATGACACTCAAACAAATATGCGGCGCGAGCCCAATCTAACACGCACTTGGCAGTGGCCAAGCATGGATGTAATAAATGAATGAAGCGCAGTTTAATCAGTTGGTAGACGAGCTAATGTTTTCTATTGAAGAGAGCATTGATGACAGCGGCGCGGATATGGACTACGAGAACAGTGCGGGTATGCTTACGATCACCTGCGAAACCAATGGCACACAGATTATTCTGTCACGGCAAGCGGCGGTGGGTGAAATTTGGCTAGCGGCGAAATCCGGTGGATATCACTTCAAGCTGCAAGAGGGCGTCTGGTGCAATACCGTCAGCGGCGAACCGCTGATTGATATGCTTAATCAAGCTTGCCTAGCTCAGTCAGGAGAAACCATCGGCTTCGATTTTTAAGCGGTTTTTACTCTCTTATTAGTGGCACCCAGCCTTTTGGGTATAGGGGGCTTTAGGCGCCAGATCGCACTATTTTAACGCTCACCAAGCCGCGCCTTGGCGCGACTAGCCGCGGCTATAACCTGAGCAGGTGCTGTGCCGCCAAGATGATCGCGCGCAGCAACTGATCCCTCTAGTGTGAGAACATCAAACACATCAGCACTGATTTCAGTGGAAAACTGTTGCAGCTCCTCGAGTGACATTTCTGATAGATCTTTATTTTCAGCCAGTCCATAGGCAACGGATTTTCCGACAATCTCATGGGAATCCCTAAAGGCAATACCTTTGCGAACCAGATAATCAGCCAGATCCGTGGCGGTTGAGAATCCACGGCGGGCTGCCTCATACATCATGTCCGGGCGCGACTCGATGGCCGGGATCATATCGGCGAATGCGCGCAAGCAGTCACGCACTGTATCCACGGTATCAAACAGCGGCTCTTTATCTTCCTGATTATCTTTATTGTAAGCCAGAGGTTGGCTTTTCATTAACGTCAGAAGAGAAATCAGATGACCATTGACCCTGCCGGTTTTACCGCGCACCAGTTCAGGCACATCGGGATTTTTCTTCTGCGGCATAATTGATGAGCCAGTGCAGAAGCGGTCAGGCAGATAGATAAATTGAAATTGCGCTGAGGTCCAGAGGACTAATTCTTCAGACATGCGTGACATATGAGTCATCAAGATACTGGCAAAGGCGCAGAACTCGATGGCAAAGTCGCGATCGCTAACAGAGTCCAGAGAGTTCTCTGTAGGCTTGTCAAAGGCCAGGGCCTGAGCGGTAAATTGCCTGTCGATTGGATAGGTTGTTCCCGCTAGGGCCGCTGCACCCAAAGGGCTCTGGTTGAGTCGCTTGCGGCAATCCTGCAGACGGCTGAAATCTCTTTCGAGCATTTCATTCCAAGCCAGAAGATGGTGTCCAAAGGTTACCGGCTGAGCAGTTTGCAAGTGCGTGAAGCCCGGCATAATAGTGTTGGCCTCTTGCGCTGCTAGTCCGATCAAGCCATCTTGTAAGCGCGTCAAAATCGGCGCTATATGGTCTATTTGATCACGCAGCCAGAGACGAATATCGGTTGCCACCTGATCATTTCGTGAGCGACCCGTGTGCAATTTCTTGCCGACAATGCCAATTTTAGCCGTGAGAGCTGCTTCGATGTTCATATGCACATCTTCCAGAACCACTGACCAGGGGAAATCACCGGCCTCTATCTGCGCTTCAATCTCCTGCAGCCCGAGTATTATTTGATCGCGCTCGACGTCGGTTAGCACGCCCGCTTCGCAGAGCATGCTGGCATGAGCCACAGAACCTTGAATATCTTGGCGATAGAGACGCTGATCAAAATTCACCGAGGCAGTAAAGCGGGCGACAAAATCATCCACTGGCTCATTAAAACGGCCACCCCAAGCCTGATTGGTTTGCGTGGCTGCAGTTTTGTTGGTTTCGCTGTTTTCGTTTTTACTCATCGACTTGTTTGCTCAGTGGTTATATCGCGACTAGGATTATAGCTAATCACAGGGATGAGCAATAACTCGAATGAGTGATTCAGGGAAAAATCCGACTCAAATAGGCGATTATTTTATTCCTGACCTATGTCGCGGGCAGGGTTTGTTGGGATTATCTGCAATTGCAGCCTTATCGGCGGTTTTAATAGCATTGCTTCACAGTGGCATTGGCGACTTCGATTTCCTCTGGCTCGGCAAAATCGGCCTGTTCGTATGTTGGATTGCGCTGATCAGTGCGCTGTTTTTATGCCGAGCAAGACCCTATTTGACAAACCTATCGCCGCCTCAGGTAGCACTGATTAACTATCTGTTAGTTTTATTGGCCGCAGCTCTCTGTGCCGTCGCCGCAGAATACTGGAACAGCTACTCTGCCAGTGGGATTTGGCAGGCGGATCCGATATCAATTTTGAATACTGTTCTGATCACGGCGATTCCCGCCGGCGTAATCTTGCGGCTTTATTATCTGCAGCAGCGCCTGTACCAGCAACAGAGTGCCAGTCTTGAAGCGCGACTTGCGGCCTTACAGGCGACCATCCGGCCGCACTTTTTATTCAACAGCATGAATAGCCTAGCTACCCTAATTCGAATTGACGCGGACAAGGCGGAAAGAATCGTCGAGAATCTCTGTGATCTGTTTCGCTATGCCCTTAAAGACAGTAAATCAGTAACCTTGAAGGAAGAAGTGGATGCCTGTGAGCGCTATTTGGAAATTGAAAAAATGCGTCTCGACGAACGTCTTGAGTACAGTTGGGATATTAAAACTGCGCTAAGTGATATTCGCGTTCCCCCCTTGATCCTGCAGTCATTAATTGAAAATGCGGTTTTCCATGGCGTGCAGCCTGCTATTCAGGGCGGCTCAATCTATATTGTCATTTATCGCTGCGGAGACTGGCTCACCATAGACCTGGTGAATAGTCTCCCTGAGCCGACTAACAACCATGCGGCGCTTTCTGAAATAACGTCCGGCCATCAATTGGCCTTGGATAATTTGCGCTGCAGACTCGATGCCTTTTTTAGTGGCGGCGCCGAGTTACAGGAAACTATATTCAAAAATCACTACCATACGAGGATTCTACTTAAACCATTGGAGGGTTAAAGATGATCAAGGTATTGATCGTAGATGATGAATCGCTGGCGCGGATTCGCCTGCAGCGTTTGCTCGGAAAAAAATCGGATATCGAGCTTGTGGGCGAAGCGAGAAATGGCCTTGAAGCGGTCCAGATGGCCCATCAATATCTGCCCGACATTGTACTGATGGATGTGCGAATGCCAGAAATGGACGGGCTAGAAGCCGCGCGCCAGATCGCCAAAATGATACCGCCTCCGGCGGCAGATTTTCTGCACCGCCTTTGAAGACTTTGCGCTGCGTGCATTTGATGCCAAAGCCTTTGCCTACTTACTGAAACCGATTAAAGACAATGAGCTGGATGCGGCACTTCAACGCGCCGCGAGCGCAACCCGCGCCCAGCTTAATGGTCAGACACCGAGTCATAGGCGGCACCTCTGCAGCAGAACTCACAACGGCCTCGAATTGGTCGCAGTAGAACATATTCGCCTGCTTCAGGCCGACCAAAAGTACGTCACCGCCTATACCGCTGAAGGCGAAACCTTACTCTCAGATACGCTCAAGGATATTGAGAAGGAATTCTCGCAGTTCTTTGTGCGTGTGCATCGCAGTGCATTGGTTGCCCGCGATGCGATTGAAGGGTTGACCTACGCAGAGGGTCATCTGGCGGTTAAACTAAGGGATATAGCGATTCAGCCGATTGTCAGCCGTCGTCTGGAGCCCAAACTACGGCAATTGTTACCCCAGCTTTAAGGCCGTCCTAGAGCGATAAAATTCAGCTGCCCAAGCGCAGCCAAATGGTCGATAATGTCCACTTAGTCAATCACAGCGATGGAATTTCAGTGCCCCAGACGATCCGAATTGCGACGCGAAAGAGCCCCCTGGCTCTTTGGCAGGCCGAGTTTGTAAAAGCTAAGTTACTTGAGAACCACCCAGATCTTGATGTCCAGCTGGTGGCCATGACCACCCGTGGTGATGTGCTGCTGGATACGCCACTGGCGAAAGTTGGCGGCAAAGGTCTGTTTGTGAAAGAGTTAGAAGTGGCAATGTTGGAAAATCGCGCCGATATTGCCGTGCACTCAATGAAAGATGTACCTATGGAATTTCCTCCGGGCCTAGGCCTAACGGTTATCTGTGAGCGCGAAGACCCCTTAGATGCTTTTGTCTCTAATCGCTACGCCAATCTTGCCGAGTTGCCTCCTGGATCTGTGGTGGGAACTTCTAGCCTGCGCCGACAGTGTCAGATTCGCGCTGCCTTTCCAGACCTGCAGATTAAAGATCTGCGCGGCAATGTTAATACTAGATTGGCGAAACTGGATTACGGCGACTACGACGCAATTATCCTTGCCAGTGCCGGGCTGATTCGACTGGGTATGGAGGCGCGAATTGCCTCGCGCCTCGAATCCGAACTCTGCCTGCCTGCTGGCGGCCAGGGTGCAGTAGGTATCGAATGCCGTCTCGATGATCAGGCCACTATCGAATTATTGAAACCCTTAGAGCACAGTCAGACGCGCATACGAGTCACTGCCGAGCGCGCACTTAATCGACGCCTTGAGGGCGGCTGTCAGGTGCCGATTGCCTGTTATGCTGAGTTGGATGAGGCTGGCGAATCACTGCAGTTGCGCGGTTTGGTCGGTAGTGTCGACGGCTCCCTAATTCTGCAAGATCAGCTCTCCGCTCCGGTCGCACAAGCAGAGCAGCTGGGTATTGAGCTAGCCGAACGTTTGCTGGCTGCAGGTGCGGGTGAAATTCTCGCAGAGGTTTACGGGGCAGACTAATGTCGCAACGCATCCTGGTGATCAGACCCCTGAGGCAGGCAGATCAGTTTATTGAACTGCTAGAGCGAGCTGGTAATCAGGTCTGCCATATCCCAGTGATGGCTATTGAACCTGTAGTGGATGGTCAGTCGATTAAAAACCTGATCTTGGAAGTGGATAATTTTGATAAGGCCATCTGTGTCAGTGGCAATGCTGCCGAATTGGCCATTGAATGGTTGGATCGCTATTGGCCAATGCAGCCTGTGGGCATAGAGTATTTTGCTATTGGGCAGCAGACGGCGGACATTCTTGGCGCTGCTGATATTGTCGCCCTGTCACCGAGTGGCCGACAAAATAGTGAGGCCCTGTTAGCGCTGCCTGAGTTACAGGACTTGCGCGATCAGCGGGTGATTGTTTTTCGCGGCCGGGGTGGTCGAGAGATTCTTGGTGATACTCTTATTGAGCGCGGTGCACGAGTCGATTACTGCGAGCTTTATGAGCGCGTAATCAATCCCCAAAAGGCGCTGTTGGCGCGTAAACAGATGTTGGAAAGTGATTGTCTTGTGGCTCATAGTGGCGAGTTGCTAACTGCATTGGGTGATCAGTCCGGAGAGTCTGGGGCTGAGACGGCCGTTGTGGTTCCCAGTGAGCGAGTGGCGGAGATTGCCTGGAAGTTAGGTTATAGAAATATTGTCAGTGCCGAGAATGCGCTGCCAGAGGCAATGTTAGCTGCGGTACAGAAGGCGCTGTAATTTATTGCGTTAAAACCGGTTGACGAGCTATTCTTTGATTAATGAATAATTTTTTGGCGTTTGATGAGTGCGCGATGACTGCTTAATTGGTGTTCAATAGGCGTTTAATTGGCGCGCAACAAAAGAGAGGAAATGGTGACTGAGAAAAAACCTGCTACGCCTGTGGCAAGCGACAAGAGCGGTTCTGCGAAGGCCAGTTCTTCTGCAGCGGATAAATCAAGCTCAGTTAAACCATCTACCAAGAGCAAGGCCAGCGAAGCGTCTAGTAACAGTGCGCCTAGAAATAAAGCTTCTGAAAACAAAGCTCCTAACAATACAGCTCCTAACAATACAGCGCTTGATACTAAAACCCCGAGGAAATCCGTCCCCTGGTTTAAAACAATTCTTTTATTGTTACTGGTCACTGCACTGGCGGGGTCGTCTTGGTTTGGTTGGATGCAGTGGCAGCAGCGCGCGGTTTTAGCTGAGAGTCTGCAAGCCAGATTAACGGCCTTTGAGGGGCAGATTGAGAGACAGCAGCAAGTGACCGTTCGCGCGGGCCAGCAGCAGTCGAAAGCCATTAAAACTCTGCAGGACCAACTCTACTCTCTGCGCCTGCTGACTAACCGTCAGGCCGAGCAGATATTAACTCTGGGCACCGCGACCCGGGGTGATTGGCTATTGGCAGAAGCTGCCTATCTAGTGCGTTTGGCCAATCAGCGTCTTCAGGTGGAGCGCAGCGTCGATAATCCTCTGGCGATTTTGGAAAGTGTCGACGGCATTTTTGTTCAAATCAATGATCCTGAATTACTGGCGGTGCGCAATGCCTTGGCAGTTGATATTGCCGCTTTGCGCATGGTTGAAAAAGTCGATCCTGAGGGGATCTACCTGGAGTTACAGGCAATCTCGGCGGCCCTTGAAACACTGTCGATACTTGAGCCTCATGCTGACCCTGAAGCTGTTCAACTTGCTCAAGCTGGACAAGATAGCGAGCAGCCACCGAGTTCTCTAGCCGAAACGCTTCAGCGCTTTAGTGACAATTTTGGCAACCTAATTGTTTTGCAGCGACGTCAACAACCGATTGAGCCTTTACTCAACGGTGCAGAACAAACCATGGTGCGTCAGAATCTCTACCTGCTACTTGAGCAAGCGCAGAGTGCTTTGCTCCGTGAAGAGCAGAGAATTTACAGCATTAGTCTCACAAAAGCCGAGGCATTACTGCGCCGCTACTTTCAGTTAAACAGTGAATCCGAAGCCTCAATTGCACGACTGCAGATTCTCGCCGAACGTTCAGTGAACCAGACACTACCGGATATCTCCGGCTCGCAGAATGCTATTCAAACAGCGCTTAATTTGCGCAATAGCAGCGCTACCGACGAGGGAGCCGAACAGTGAGGAAGCTATTGTTGTTGCTAGTGCTGGCCTTGCTTGTTGGCGCGCTGGTAGTCTGGGTATTACAATTTGGCAGTGGCTATGTGCTGCTAAGTTTTGCTGAATTGACGATTGAGATGAGTGCTTGGACTGGACTAATAATCTATTTGGCTGCCACCGTACTGCTGTTTTGGTTGTTGTTAACTTGGCGCTGGATCGTGAGCGCTGGCGGTTTTAGATCTTGGTGGCGCAATCGCCGTAGCGCGCGTAATCAGAATCAGACTGCTGAAGGGTTGTTACTGTTTGCTGGTGACGATTGGCAAGAAGCGGCAAAGCTGTTATCCCAGTCTGCTGATAAGTCATCAATGCCAGTGGTTAATTTGCTGTTTGCAGCCCGAGCTGCTGCGGACAATGAACAGTTTGATCAGGCCCGTCAGATTCTGCAGCGATTAAAAGTATCCTATCCGAAAAGCCGTTTTGTCGCCGATAAGGCCCTTGCCGAAACGCACTTACTACAAGAGCGGCCCGAAGAAGCACTGAAAATCCTGCAGGCTGTCTATGCTGAAAACCCGCGTGATAAAGGGCTTTTGCGGCTCTTAGCCGATGCTCATTACCTATCTGAAAATTGGACTGCTGCGCAAAAAATGCTGGGGGATTTGAAGCGCTTTCAGGCTGTCAATGATCAGGATCTGGCTAATCTTGAGCAGGACGTTTACTGTAACTTACTCGACAGCTCAGGGCTGAATAGTAGGGGCACAATAAGTGAAAAGCGAGCTCAGCTTGAGGATATTTGGTATCTGATTCCCAGAAAACACCAGCGAGAACCGCAGATTATTGCCTGCTATGCTGCCAGTCTAGGTAGAGTTAAGTTAACCGACAAACAGCAGGTGCTATTGACCAAATCGCTCAACAGGCAGTGGCATCCACAGTTGGTCACACAGTTTGGCGAGCTTGAATCGGAGAGTCCAGAAAAGCAGCTGATGGTGGCTGAAAAATGGTTGGTTAAGCACGGCGAAGATGCCGATCTACTCTTGGCGCTGGGACGAATCTGCCAGCGTCTGAAGTTTTGGGGCAAGGCCAAGGACTATTTTACAACTGCCGTTAAGTTACGTCCCTCGGTTCAGGGCTCTATCTACTTGGCCAGCGTGCTGGAAAAAATCGGCGACAGCAACGCTAGTGCTGAGGCTTACAAACAGGGGTTGCTCGCCGCACTTGAGCAAGAGCCGCTAAACGACTAGCTGCCACTAAGACGACAGTGTCAGGCTGCCTGTTGAAAGCTACGCAGCAACTCTATTTCATCCGCCCAAATCGATGGATCTATGGTTTCCAGAACCAGGGGAATTCCGTCAAAGCGCTCGTCCTGCATAATAAATTGAAAGACATTTAGTCCCAGATTGCCATGCCCAAGACTGTGGTGTCGATCGACGCGACTGGCATATTCTGAGCGCGAATCATTCAGATGCATGCCGCATAGATAGTCAAAGCCGACAATCCGTTGAAAATCATCAAAGACTTTTTCACAGCCATCTGTGCTGCGCATATCGTAGCCCGCGGCAAAGGCATGACAGGTATCGTAGCAGATACCGACACGGCTCTTATCTTCGACGCCATCGATCATGGCTGCCAATTGCTCAAAACTAAAGCCAAGATTACTGCCCTGGCCAGCAGTATTCTCAATCACGGCAGTGACTCCAGACGTTACGTCCAAGGCCAAATTGATCGATTCTGCGATCTTGGTTATGCATTGGTCCTCCGTGATTTTGCGCAGATGACTGCCGGGATGAAAGTTAAGATATTTGAGTCCTAGCTGCTCACAGCGACGCAATTCATCGACAAATGCCTCACGAGATTTTTCCAGCCCCTCGGTCTCAGGATGGCCAAGATTAATCAGGTAGCTGTCGTGGGGCAGAATCTGCTCCGGCGAAAAATCATAGCGTTCACAGTTCTCTCTAAACTTCTCAATGCTTTCTTGGCTAAGAGGTTTGGCCTGCCATTGACGTTGATTTTTGGTAAAGAAAGCAAAGGCTGTGGCGCCTATTGCCTGGGCATTCAGTGGTGCATTTTCGATGCCGCCAGCCGCACTAACGTGGGCGCCAATATATTTCATAGGGGACGATTCTCTGGAGGTGAGAGTAGATGCTTATTAGTCTCAGAATAATAATGTAAAAGGGAATAATCTCCAACGGCCTTGATAGTTATCAACAGGCCTGAAGTCAAAAACTGCTAGTCTTA
>Ga0209374_1002516_pt1 | contig 15625 bp, 15 predicted proteins | sample SaaInlLV_DNA_10m_FD_184683 | JGI IMG/M metagenome (GOLD analysis project Ga0209374, IMG submission 184683) | Marine microbial communities from expanding oxygen minimum zones in the Saanich Inlet - SI075_LV_DNA_10m (SPAdes) (version 2) | ecosystem: Environmental > Aquatic > Marine > Unclassified ...
GAGGAAGAGGTCAGCCCCCGTTTCAAGAAGGTGATTGCAGCAGCGGTACTGATTCTCGTCTTGCTGATCGCTCTGTTGTTTGTCCGTAACCTGAGAGATGACGAGGGTACAGATCTTGAAGATGATGAAGTTGTAAGTATCTGGGAGGAGGTTGACTTTACAACCACCTCCCTGTATACTGATTGACATCACACTCGTCTACGAAAGGCCGTAAAGCTGTGAGAGAACTAATCATCGACATTGAGACCTCCCCAAACCTCGCTTATGTGTGGGGGCTGTTCAAGCAGAACGTCGGCCTCAACCAGATTGAGGACACTGGAGAAGTCATCTCCTTCGCTGCTAAGTGGCGTGGAGAGAAGAAGGTACACTTTGCTTCTACTTACCACGACGGTAAGGAGGGTATGCTGGACTCTGCACACGCACTTCTGGATGAGGCTGACGTTGTGATCGGGTACAACAGCAAGGGCTTCGATATGAAGCATCTGCGTAGAGAGTTCCTTCTCAACAACTACGCACCCCCGTCCCCCTGGCAGGATGTAGACCTCCTGACAGAGACACGCCGCTTGTTCCGCTTTGTTAGTAACAAGCTGGACCACGTATCTCAGCAACTCGGCATTGGTTCCAAGGTGAAGCACGAAGGCTTCGACCTCTGGAAGTCTTGCATCGTGGATCAGGATGAAGCTGCCTGGGGACGTATGCGGAAGTACAACAAGCAGGACGTGATTCTCACAGAGAAGTTGTACGAGATTTACGAACCTTGGGCTGTTGGCATTCCCAACAAGGCTCTGATGCTTGAGCATGACGGTTGCCCTCGATGTGGAGCGCCCCCAGAGCAGTTGCAGTCTCGTGGGTTCTCTCACACAAAGACTGGTTCGTATCGACGCTTCCAATGCACCTCCTGCGGAGGCTGGTCGAAGGCCGCACGTGCCGAGAAGAAGTCTAGCGATAAGCGTACTATTTGATGCCTAAGACTACTCGTGCCCCCAAGTTTGGAGACCTAGTAAACGTCTCCTGGGTGGACATCTTCTCTGATAACGAGAGCTGGACAGACCTTAAGGATTGGGTCGATCCAGGGGAGGCAATCTCTACTACCGCAGGGTATTTGCTCTCCGACCTCAAGGAGGGGTACGTAGTAACTGCTGGGACGTTGATGACACTCAAAGGGGATACCTACTACCACGATGTTAGTTACTTCCCCCAGGAAGTTGTTAAGAAGATAACTATCCTTTGACTGTTAGTTATCACCCAGATATGATATGATAGTACCCTATATACAAGGAAAGACTGATCTAGGTACCGTATGAGCGCAGAGTTTCACAGCCCTTCATTCCGAGCAGCTAGTAGCGACCTCACTATCGCTATTAGTCCCCTTGGCCTTGTTGAGCTTGCCGACGAAGAGTTTGAGGTACACGGTCCCCGCCTGAACCGCTACGCAAGCTCTTGGGCATGGTACCTAGGTCATCACCACGCTTACCGGCGTGAGGTGGGCGACCAGCATATTACCCTGAACTACGTTCGTGCGTTTGCTGACTACATCAACAACTTCTGCTTTGGTAAGGGCGTTCAGTTCCGCACCTCCGAGCAGAATGCTGCCATCATCCCCCATCTCCTTCACAAGGTCTGGGAAGTTGATAACGACAAGGCTAAGGTACTCTGGGAAATGGGGCAGCTTGCAACCGTTACAGGCGATTGCTTTGTCAAGGTTGCGTATGAGGCCCCCTATCAGGACTCCCTAGGCGTTAATATGCCAGGGCGTACTCGTATCATCCCTCTTAACCCCGCCCACTGCTTCCCCGAGTACCATCCCCACGACCGTGACCGTCTGCTTCGGTTCAAGCTGAAGTACCGTTTCTGGGGAACCTCCCCCGAAGGTACCCGACAGGTGTATACCTTTACTGAGATTCTCACCGACGACACTATTGAACAGTACATCAACGATGAGATGATCGATAAGTATGATAACCCAATCGGCCATATCCCCATCGTACATATCCCTAACGTAACCATCAGTAGCTCCCCCTGGGGACAGTCCGATATCTGGGATATCATCTCCCTGAACCGCGAGTTGAACGAGAAGATGACTGATGTCTCTGATATCATCAACTACCACGCCGCCCCCGTTACTATCATTACTGGCGCTAAAGCTAATCAGCTTGAGAAGGGTGCTAAGAAGGTGTGGGCAGGTCTTCCTAAAGATGCCCGAGTATTCAACCTTGAGTCTAAGGGTGAGATGGGCGGCTCCCTTGAGTTCATTCAAGGTCTTAAGCGTTCCATGCACGAGATTACTGGCGTCCCCGAGACTGCTCTAGGACAGACCCAACCGATCTCTAACACATCAGGTGTGGCGCTGGCTATCCAGTACCAGCCTATGATGAACCGCTACCTTATGAAGAAGGTACACTTCTCTAAAGGTTTGGAGCGTGTTAACAACTTGATTATCCGTACTCAGGCGGTACATGAGCCGTGGACCCTTAACTGGGACCCTTCCCTTGCCTCATACCCTGAGAAGGACCAGGCTACCCAGCTTGATCCTACGGACGCTGCGACGTATAAAACGCAGGTCCACTGGCCCGATCCCCTCCCTGTGGATGCTCTCATTCTCCTTAACGAGCTACAGGCGAAGATGGGTATGGGTCTTGAGTCGAAGCGAGGAGCACTCCGTGCTCTTGGCGAAGAGTTCCCTAACGAGAAGATGGCTGAGGTCTACGAAGAACTCATGGAAGATCAACTCGATCAGGGTGCGCTGGACATGGTGTCAGCGCAGATATCTGCTGGTGTTATGGCGATGACTGGGGTTCTCCCAGACGGAACCATGGGACCTTCAGTTACCAGTGCAAAGGATAGCGCAGAAGATGGCGTCCTTCCTGGTGTCTCCCCAGAAGGGGGAGAAATCGTTAATCAGTTGGTGCAGCGGGCATACGGAGCTAACTTAGCTCAACGTCGTGTTCCCGATGGTGGAGAATAATAAGTACACAATTATCCAGTCATATACGAACAACTACACGAGGTATTAGAAATGTCAGAAGAAACACTTACAGAAAGCTCAACAGAGGCTCCCGCCCCTGCTGAACAAGCCCCCGCACAAGAGGAAGCTGCTGCGGCAGACACCTCTCGTCAGTTCTCCCAGGAGGATATCGAGCGTGCTCGTTCACAGGAAAAGGATAAGCTCTACCCAAAGATTGAGCGTTTGCAAACTCAAATGGAACACTTTTCTGCCGAGGCCGAAGCAGCTAAGAATCTTGTACACGAGGAACAATTGCGTGTAGAGGAAGAGCGTAAGCGCCGAGAAGAAGAAGAAATGTCGGCCCGTGACCTCATCGAGCGTCGGGACGAAGAGTGGTCTGTTAAGTTCAATAGCGCCCAGGAAGAATGGCAGACTAAGATCGAAGAGCTTGAAGCTCGTGATGCTGCCAAGACCGCCCTCCTTGAGAAGGAGCGTGAGTATCAGGAAGTTCAAAGTTACCGGGAGCGTAGGCTTCAGGAAGAACAAGAAGGCATTATGCCTGAGCTTATGAGCTTTGTTAGCGGTAATAATAAAGAAGAGATTGATGCGTCAATTTCCGCCGTAATAGAGAGAACATCTGCTATTATGGAGTCATTGCAGGAAGCGCTGCCAGCGCAGCCTGCACGACCGAAAGGTGTTCCCTCGACCGGGGGTACACCGTCAGGACCAATGGACAACACAATGGAGCAGAAAACGTTTAGCGATACAGACATCGCCAATATGGACATGCAGACGTATGCGGAACATCGGGAAAGATTGAAGCGTGCAGCCACAAACCAGTGGTATGGACACTGAAATGGTACCTATTCATACTTTAACCAAACCTATCAAGAAGGATAAATAACAATATGGCACTCCCATCCCCAACAGGCGGTGATGTTACTTCCGGCGTCGTAGACGGTAGCACAAATGTCACCGGCTACAACTCGGCTAACGCCCTTTCCCCCGCTATTCAGACAATCTGGTCGAAGGAAATCCTCTTCCAGGCAATGCCGGTTCTCCGGTTTGAACAGTTCGCAGTGAAGAAGACCGAACTTGGCGTTCAGCCCGGTTTGACCATCAACTTCATGCGTTACAACAACCTGGAAGTTGAAGAAGATGCTTCGGAGCTTACCGAGGCCAAGCGCATGGAGCCAGTCGCTCTGAGCGCTTCGCAGATCCAGATCACCGTCAAGGAGCACGGTAAGGCTGTTGCCGTCACCGAGCTTCTGCTTAACGCTTCGTTTGACGATGTTATGGCTTCTTCGTCACGGCTCCTCGGTCGTCACATGGCTACGTCCATGGACACGCAGGCCCGTAACACTCTCTACCAGAACGCTATGCCGTTCGGTGGAGGCGCTCCGGTCCCGCCAGAGGTTGTGTTCGGTCGTACGGTAGCGGACGGTCGTGGCTCGATCTCGCCTTACGATCCCGGCGCTGTCGGTGACGCATCGGCACCTGGCTTCATGTCACCGGCAACCGTCAAGGACGCCGTTGAGATCCTCGCTGGTAAGAACATCCCGCGCTTGGGCGACACCTACGTGTGTTTCGTCCACCCGTCACAGAGCCGCTCGCTCCGTGACTGGCCTGAGTTCATCGAGGTCACGAAGTACGCCTCCCCTGGTAACTTCATGCTCGGTGAGATCGGTCGTATCTACGACGTGGTGTTCATCGAGACGACTCAGGTTCAGCAGGGTCTCGACTTTACTGGCCCTGACGGTATCAACCCTGACGCAGGTGTTTCGACCGGCGACGACGCATACTCGGCCATTATGATCGGTGACAACGCCTTCGGACACGCTATCAGCCTCCCGGTTGAGCTTCGTGACGGCGGCGTGATCGACTTCGGTCGTGAGCACGGTCTCGCCTGGTACGCTATCTGGGGCTTCGGTATGATTACCCACGAATCACGTGTTGTTATCAACACGCTTGGTGGGTCTATCGCTGCTGCCTGATAGTAGTACCTCCTACGAAAGGAGGTATGTATCTAACTACGGCCCCTCTGGTGTATTCCAGAGGGGCTTTGGTTATATATGGGGTGCTTTTTGTTTAGCTTTCTGGTACAATAACAGAAGGACAAAGCGTCCCCCCGTCAACTACACAGGAGAGTATCGTGGATACAGGTTCAAAAAAGGTAGCAGCCAAGAAGAAGGCCCCAGCGAAGAAGGCCCCAGCAAAGAAGAAGGATGTAGACGTTATCGAAGTTATCGAAGTTGTAGAGGAAGAGCAATGGGTTATCGACGCTATCGAAGAGCTTGTAGTGGAATCCGACGCCGAGGTTGTGCTTGAGGAAGCTGTAGTCGAGGCTGAGGAAGCTGTAGTCGAAGATGTTGAGCCAATTATCGCCACCCCTACCCATGTAGACGCCTATGTTAAAGGTACCTGGGTGATGACGTGGGCTAACGTTAAGTACGATTTCGTAGACGGTAAGAAGTACTCACTCCCCCAGAATCTTTACAGCTTCCTCCGGTCCCGAGGAAACATCTACGACACCAAGCCCCGTCGCTGAAAGGTAAGAAATGTCTCTTATTATCCCTAACGCAAAACAAGCCACCGAGGGTTTTAAGTTCCTGTCGTTGGATCAGTCAGAGCCTGACTCTTTGGACTTTGAGATTCTAGGAGACTCCGGTAACGGAGTCCTTGAGGGTTGTGAGGTTGCTCGTGGTCGCTCCAGTTTCGGTCTAACGATATCCTCCGGTAGGGTAATAGTAAAAGGTGCTCACTATGACGTAGCTACTACTGACGTGACGGTGGCCTCTGCCGTATCTACAGATAGCGATAAGCAGTACGTTTTAATAGTAGTCGAAATTGATACAGAAGGTAAAGCTGTTGTTAAGACTATTGCAGACCCTGATGGCGTGGGGACAAACCCTACCTTCCCAGCATCCGTTAACATCCAAGAGCCTGGGTTTATCCACCTTGACCACCACGTAGTCTTGGCGTCTGTGCTCTTAGTAGGTAGTGGGTCCCCCAGTGCTAACAATATCGTTGATAAGAGGGTGATGCGGAACACTACTAACGTATCTGTCGTTAAAGACGGTCCTCCCGGCCTCAGTGAGGATAAGGCCGCTCCTGGGCAGTTGTACTTTGACTCAAAGGCTCAAGGAGGGGACGAGTCAGGACTATATGTTAAAACTCGCACCGGAAGTGGGTCAGAGGAATCACCTGCCTGGAAAGAATTGGCTGTTGCTAAGCAGGTAGAGCTACCTATCGGAGCGGTGTTCGCATGGCCTTCGACAACCGCCCCCGCCAGTGACCGCTTTCTACCGGCTGATGGTCAGACTCTCTTTACGGACACATACCCTGCTCTTGCCGAAGCGTATGGAGAGAAGAATAACAGTTCTTTCAATCTCCCTGACCTGAACGATGGCTATGTGCTGAAAGGTACTAAGCCCCAATCATCCGTTAAGGTAGTTGGTTCGGTAGTTGGTTCTGACACTGTTGACATTGCTAATTCTAACTTGCCGCCCCATACTCACGGTGTGAAAGCACACTCGCATGATATGAAGCACACTCACGACGTGGGTCATAACCACGGTGCTAAGCACTCGCACGGCGTTACTAAGCACTACCACAAGTTTTCGCAGTCTCTCACTAATACACACTCCCACGATGTCGGAACCCACTACCACCCCATGAACCATAATCATGCTGCCAGTACGAATACTGCTGGTGCTCACGACCACTGGATTGATACGCAGGTACAGCCAAATGGTATGGATATATCATGGTTCTGGGGACTCCAGACTAACGGCGAACTATCGACCCCCGGCGACTGGACACAGCCCAAACAGTCCCTGCACCGGTCAGCTTCTTACGGCACGGCTGGTGATGCTCTTGCTACGAGGAGCTTCGTGTTCACACCAGATACAGGCCATAAGCATACAGTAAGTATCGGTACGCATACAGGTAAAACGGACCAGCCCGTAGACAGTCAAGGTGGAGGCAACACGAATACCGGTAATAAGAAGATTGATTTCGAGGTTTCCGGCACTACAGGTTCCCCAGTGGATGTTAATGGAGGCGAACCAGCGCCCAGCACAGAGGAAGCTCTAACGACGACAGATGACCATACAGGGGATACAGGAGCTTCAAGTGCGTCGAGCACCGGCAGCGTGTCAGTTACTACGGATGTCAACACCACTGACGCCGACTCTCTGATTATCGTTCCTAAAGCCCGTCTAGTAGTCTGGTATGTGAGAGTATCGTGATTCCCAAGCCCGAGGACTCCTCCACCATAGAGGACCTCCTTCTACTTCGTAAGACTACTACTGGTCCGATGCGTCGTAGTAGTCCCGCCCTGGATCAGCCTATGGATGACCCTATGGGTACCTGGGAATACCCCGATAATGACTAGAGCACCTCGACGGGTGTGGTAGGATATATAACGCATGGCTACTATCAGTGATATCACTACAGACGCACGAGTTAAGATGCGTGACTTTGCACGGTTCGTACAGTCATCATTCCCCCCTGCCGGTCGTACCTATGATATGGGACGCCCCAATATCGATGTAGACACTGTGTGGGTGGGTACTGCGGACAACACTGACGCCGGAGTTACCGAGATGCCAGTCGAGGACTTCGTAGTGGATGCTCGTAACGGTCTGATACGTATTAACAATATGCCATCAGGTATTAACAAGATTATGATTGAGTGTTACCACTTTGAGTGGTTACTTGACTCCGATCTTGAGTACGCCGCAGGTGTTGCCAGTAACAATCTTCTGTACGGACAGGATGTGGCACTTGGTGAGGTTTCAGACCTCATGCAGGACGTAATAGTCACCGCCACCGTTGTCGAAGCTCTGTGGATGCTTCTCAACGAATACGCACGGGATATCGACGTTATCGCTTCCGAAAGCGTCCATATCACGGCTTCCCAGAGATATCGTTCGGTATCAGACCTGTTGAAGCACTGGGAATCAGAGCTAGATGAGAAGATGAAGAGCCTCAACCTGGGTGCTGGTCGCCTAGAGGTTCTGAACCTGCGTAGAGTCAGCAGAACTACCAACCGCTGGGTTCCTGTCTACAAGCCGCGTGAGGTTGGAGACTATGGCCCCATGGAACGTATCTGGGATGTCCCTGGAGATGGTAAGGTCGATATCGCTGAGCCTAAAGATGAGCTTCGTGAGGACGTTTACTCCGAGGGAGAGCCCCCTGCCGGTTACATGAATGGTCACATGGGCAATTGGTATTTCTAATGGTTGATATCCGCACGGAACATCTGCATATCAATAAGCATGTTAGGTATCGTGTAGACGAGGCCGGGGAGCATATTGTATGGTTTGAGTACGTCAAGCAGGGAGAGGTTGACGGTACTGTATTTGATGATCTCTACGACCAGGGCAGCCCCCTGGATGGTTACGGTAGGGTGTACGCCCCTGGTATTCCTATCCCGACCATCTACGTCGAGGAGATGGAAGATGCTCTAACAGTTCGTCAAGAGGGCCGAGTACCTACTCAGAACCTGAGAGCAGTAATGCTGTACGACGACGTTAAGAAGTCTGGTATCAGCCAGCCGTTTGAGTACGCCCCCCACCTGAACGACATCTTCTACTATGACGGTCGTTACTACAAGATCAGTAACTACGAGGTCCGTGGACGACTGGACGACGATGTACTCGTTACAGCTACCGGTTACGAGGTATTCGTGGACCAAGAGTTCGGATTCGACCCAGGACCAGAAATACCTACCGTTACGGACCTCCCCTGGCCCCCATCGTTCCCTGGTATGGTGTAAGATATTAGTATCTAATAGCCGCAGTGCTTTAGTGTTTCGCTGATACAACGCCTAGAACCGGAGTGACTATGACAAGTCTTTTCTTAAGACTTCGTAACGCATTAATGAACCCTGGTTCTAGTAAGTCTATGGTCAGCCAAGGAGGACTTGGAAGCGTGACTCAGGTCATGGATCGGTTTGATAAGCTAGATCAGATCATCTCTGAGGCTGTGTCTGAGGTTGAACGACGTGCCACTGAAGAGCTTAGGTCAGAGGCTAACCTCCATCCATTCTGGAAAGAGCACGCTGATACCCTCCATGTTAAGTTCGACGGGGATATCTTCGATTATCAAACATCCTCACAAGAGGCTATGGACTTAGAGCTTGGAGGACCCGAACGTGACCCTTCTTCCCTGCTACGTTCCCAGGCCAGTAGTAAGGGAGCGCAGAACAAGATTATGCTCAGTCGTTTGATCGAGAAGGGGTTGCAAATTGGCTGATTCCATTGCCCCCCATCCAGTAGGACCACATCCAGGGTTCTTGTTAGCTGAGGATGCTGCTCTTAAACGACGACTCAGTAATATCACTGTTACGGATAACCGTAACAGCGAACGTCTTGCCAAGGTGTTCTTTGGTTACCCCACTGAGGAATCAGAGAAGTTTTACCCCTTTATCACCATCGATATGATTGATGTTGACTTTGCGAGCGAGCGCCAGCACTCGGAAGTGGAGTATTACTACTCTGCTGACCCTGTACTTAAAGAGCGTCTAAAAGGACGCCCCGACTACATTGATTACTTCCCTTCCGAGCTTGATGAAGCAGGAATGGATAGTACCGCTGCATCGGTGGCTTACGTGCGTATGGATCAGGTAGTTCCTGTGGATATCCTGTACCAGGTGACTACCTACTGCCGTGTCCCCCGGCACGATATTGAGATGCAGGCGAAGATGCTCAGGAGAGTGTTCCCCATGCGTCGAGGTTTCATAGAAGTCCCAGAGGATGGCACGATTAGGAGATGTGATCTTGTTGACTGGAGAGCCGCTAATCTATTAGACCAGGAAGCTGGATATAAGAAAAGAACGTTCAGAAAGGTGTATACTATAAGAATCAATGCGGAGATTCCGCAGAGTGATTTGAGGCGAGCAGAACAAGTTACAGACGTAAATGTAGGACTAGAAGAGAAATAAATGGCCCCCCCTAACCCTAACAACAATCCAACTACGGAGGATTAACAATGAATTACACTACCCCAGGCGTTTACGTTAATGAAACGCCTCTAACCTCTCTTACCTCGGCCAGCAGTGGTCAATCTGCTGCCGTGTTCCTGGGAGAGGCTCTTCAAGGACCTACTACTCCTCAACTGGTATCTAACTGGACCAGTTACAAGTCACTCTTCGGTGAGATCACTACTAAGTATGATCTCCCATACGCTGTGTACCACTACTTCGCTAACGGTGGCAAGCAGGCGTACGTTATCCGTGTCGCTAGTGATACGGCCACGACGGCTCAGCTACAGAACCCTGACCGGGACATTGATCCCGAAACCAGCCTCCCGGTAGATCCCCCCTGGGAACCCGGTGATATCGCCCCAGGCGACAACCATTTCCATTTCTACCCTAAAGGTATGCCAGAAGACCCCGATCCTGGTCCTGCAGAGCCTGACGGTGGAGACGATGGCGACGGAGAGTCCACAGAAGAGGAAGAGACCGATATCCCAAACGTAGAGTCAGTCCCCTTTACTGCATCTGCTCGCAGCGCTGGCTCATGGGGCAACGGGTTGACCTTGGTCCTTACCGAAGGGAATCTGGAGGCTACTTCGACATCCCGTGCAACCTTCAACCTGGCCGTTTCTCTTAATGGTAAGGAAGTAGAGCGCTGGAATGATCTTTCCCTGGACCCCGGCTCCAACCGTTACATCGACAGCATCGTTAACAACTACAGTAGTTTCATCGTAGTAAGTGAAATCTCAGAAGAAGAGGCTGACGTTAACGAAACCTTCCCTGCGTCTCAATCATTGACGCTTCAATACGGTGAGGACTATGGAACCGTTGATGATGGCACAAATACAGGTACCGAGGTCATCGCAAAGGTTACCTCTCAAGACTTCAACGCCGCTCTCCGACAGATGGATGGGGTTAAGGGCAACCTTCTCATCAACGCTGTGGGTAAGACGGACACCAGCACCATCGGTAACACTGTTTCTTACGCCGCAGAGAGAGGCGATAGCTTCGTAATCATCGATCCAGAGCGTACCGACACTTCGGTTTCTGATATCCAGCAGACCGCCAGCCGCTTCAGCGCGATTGCCGGGACAGGTTATGCCGCCCACTACGCTCCCATGTTGAAGATGGTTGACCCTGCCCGTACCGGCCCTGGTGCGATTCGTACGACCTTCCCAGGTGGTGCTATCGCCGGTGTAATCATCCGCACCGAGACGGAGCGTAATATCGCTAAGGCACCTGCCGGTATTTCGGCAGGCATCCGAGGCGCTATTGCAATGGAGGTTAAGATTTCAGAAGCAGAACTGGGCACTCTATACTCTGGTAAGCCTCACGTCAACTCGTTCAAGGTGATCCCAGGAGCAGGGCTGAACATCTACGGTGCCCGCACCCTAGCTCGCACTACTCCTGACAAGTACCTCCCTGTTCGCCGCACTCTTAACTACGTCAAGTCGTCTCTTAAGGATATGACGGAGTTCGCAGTGTTTGAGCCTAACGGCCCCCGTCTCTGGGAACACATTAGCGCTCGGTGCTCAAGTTTCCTTGCTGAAATGTGGCGTCAAGGCTCCCTTGCAGGGTCGAGCACATCTCAGGCTTTCTACGTTGTCTGTAATGACACAAACAACACTCAGGTCACAATCGACCAGGGTATCGTAAACGTAGACGTGGGAGTCGCTCTGGCGTATCCCGCTGAGTTCATCGTCGTCAACATCAGTCAGTGGACTGGCGGCGCAAATGCCGCTGAGTCATTCTGATATAACCCCCCTACTAAGGAGCAACAAATAACATGGCTAGATCCGCAAAATCAGATCCAATTCGTAACTTTAAGTTCCGAGTTTCGATTGAACCTACCTCCCCCAACCTTACCAACGTACTGACTACTGGGGATCGCAGAATTAGCGATCTCGGGTTCTCTGTCGTATCAGGTGTGTCTGTCTCTAATGAGATGATTACGTACCGTGAGGGTGGGATGAACACCCACATGCACAAGATGCCAGGACAGTCCGACTTCGGACCTATCACACTTTCTAAGGGTATGCTTTCGGGAGAGAGCGACCTGTATATGTGGCAGCAGTTCCTGCACTCATGGGCAGGTGGTGGCCCAGGTTCCACAAAGGATGACAACGACTTCCGTTGTGACGTTATGGTTAAAGTCTATGACCACCCGGTTACCGTAGCTTCGTACTACGACCCCGGTGCTTCGGAGACTTCCAATAGCGAAAACATTGGTGAGGTTAAGTTTGGATTCAAAATCTACAATGCTTGGCCCGCATCCTACAGCTTCACGGACCTTAATGCTGGAGACTCCAGCATTATGATCCAGCAGCTCGTGTTGAACCACGAAGGGTTCCATGCAGCTTACACCGCCGACGAGGTTGCAACCCTATCGGGAGCAGCTTCGACTACCCTCACCGGTTCAGGAGGTTCTGCGACCGTTCGCTAGTTTGCGTAAACCTTCTGGGGCGGGTATACTATAGGTATCTTTATACCCGCCCCACCCCCTTCAATATACAGAGCACAAGGAGTAACACAATATGTCATCCGAACAGGATCAAGCTAAAGAGATTAACAAACAGATGCAGGACCCCATGCCCAAGGTGTCTTCCCCTCTACCTGGAACCTTTAACCTGTTGGCAGGTATCCAAGACCCTGATACGGGTGAGTGGTCAGATGCGGCGGTAGTCAGGGAGCTTACGGGACGTGACGAAGAACATTTCGACATTCTCCGCAAGAAAGAAGGTCTTACGTACACTGACTTTTACACAGCCATAGTCGTAGCAGGTTTGGTGTCTGTAGGGGGCACCCCCTCGGACGCTAAGTTGGTGGACCGTCTCATCGAGGCCGACCGCAACCTAGTGTTCCTGGAGACCTTGAAGGCTACCTATGGCACCGACCGTGATATCGTTAGGTACTGTCCTCACTGTAATGCTAAGAACGACATTACAATCGAGCTTGACCAAGACTTCCCTATCAAAGGTACTGATATCGACCTCCGTGCCCCCTTGGAAGTTAAGACAAGTAAGGGTACCTTTAAGTTGAGACTCCCCAACGGTGCGGACTTGGCAGCGGGTGCTCGGGGTAAAACTACAAGTGAGTCTAGTACGGCTATCATCTCACGAGTCCTCGTGTTTGAAGAGGGGGAAGAGCCGTTCAACAGAGAAGAGTACACCAAGGATCTGAACTTTGGTGTGCGTAAGGAATTGTTTAACGCCCTCCTTGAGGTTGAGGCGGGTCCAGATATGGGGGAGGTGGACACCCAGTGTGCGACATGCGGCGAAGATATGCCTATTGCGTTCGATTGGGTTAGTCTTCTACTCGGTTAATTACGTATCATTATATTGGGAATACGAAGCGGTAGCTACTGTGTATCAAGGGTTTACGTTAGAAAACATTAAATCATTACCAGTTCGTGAGCGTGACTTTTGGGTACGCATGGCGAAGCACCGGTATAACACACAGTAGCTAAGGATCTACAAGCATGGCAGACCAGATAAACCTAGACACAGACGCCATCAACAGGTTTACTAAACTCTTTGAAGGGCTAAAGACCGCCGTAAAGGGGGTTGACGACCAGGTTAAAGGCCTCTCAAGTACTCTTGACGACGCCATTTCCAAGATGGAGAATCTGGCTAAGGCTAACCCCGGTGCTAAAGGGTTTGGAGGGGGTAAAGGTAGTCACTGGCAGAAGATGGCGTCTGACCCTGATGTCAAAGATGTTGCCATGGGTCATAGAAATGACAAAGGCGGCAGTCGAACATCCCGGCCCTCCACTCCTCAGAGTGGGAAAAGCTCCGACGTATTCTGGGACAAGCTAAAGTCCCCCGATCATCTGAAACAGAGCGCTAAGACTGTAATGGTCGGACAGGCTCTCGGTAGTGTGACCTCCCAGGTAGGTCAGGCCGCTGCTAGTCGTATGGATAGGGGGGCAGAGTACGCCCTTAGTTCAGACCGTCTAAATGTCCAGATGATGGCGCGATCGGGCATGAATCACCAGGAAGCTCAGGCGACCCGCAGACCTCTCCGTGACTTCCGATTGGGAGGTATTGAGGGGAATAATACTGTTCTACAACAATCAATGCGCCTTAACACTAACACTGAGCAGATGGGCTCGTTCTACGCTCACCAGCGTGCTATGACCGGATATGGCCGGTCAACTGCGGATGCCGCCCAGTCTTACGAAGAGCTACTTGGCCCAGAGATTGCTAACAAGATGCAGCGCAACCTGGGGGTCAGTCCTTACAAGATTGGCGGTGGTCTTAAAGATCCCGCACAGGTACAAAAGGAACTGTATCAAAGGTTCAACTTAGGAAATGACAAACTTCTTCAGGGTGGTAAACAGCTTGGATCTGTGACTCGCTCGGCTATGGCACAAGGTGGTTTAGGACAGAAGCAGCAGGACGAGCTTTTCCTATTTGCTGAATCGCAGAACACTTTTGCTTCAAAAGGAGGTAAGGGTACTTTTGATGCGTCCAAAAAGGAGCACCGAGAGCTTGTCGATATAGAAGACACCTTCGCCGCCCAGCACGAGCAGACTGAGCTAGAGAAGTCTAACAGAGAGGAACGCTTCGCTGACCGCCACATGGACCACTTTGAGGTCATGGAGGAAAACCAGCAGAAGATGGTCAAACTTCTGGGCAACATCGAATCGGCACTAACTCCTGCCCTAGGCTTTGGTATAAAGAACAAGCCCTTTTCAGGCGCAGCAGGCGGTATTATGAGCGGTCTAGGATTTGGCTTATCTATGCTACCTGGCGGCGGCCCTGCCATGAAGATAGCCGGTATCGCTGCAACAGCGCTCGGTGCTATGTCGGGTGACGGTGAGTTCGATAAGGGAGGGTCTGGAGGCTCTTCAGGAGCTGCATCAGGACCTACAGGAGCAACCTCCCCCTCGGCAGGATCTAGTAACGATGCGACCATTAAAGTTCCTACGTATGGTGGTTCTGCTTCTATAGCTGAGGTTAAGAATAAGTCTGGTTTTAAGGCAATGCACCCCAATATGCAGAACCGACTCCTTAGCATGATGAGGGAAGGTAAGGGTAAAGTCGGATTTGGTGAAGGCATCCGTGACTCTAAGGTCCAAGAGAGAATGTTTCTTGATCGATACCGTCCTGATCCCTCTGGTGATGTCACATATCAGGGTAAGAAATGGAAGCGTGTTAAGGGCGCAGCAGCCGCCCCTCCTGGACGTTCCATGCACGAGATTGGTCTCGCTGCTGACCTCATATCAACTGATGGTCATAAGTGGATGAACGCCAACGCTCACAGATTTGGTCTTAAACACTTTGCTAACGTAAACAATGAACCTTGGCACGTTCAGCCCAACGAACTCCCTAACTCTCGTCGCAAGTACGAAGAGCAGGGCGCTCCCTGGGGTACAGAGAAGTTTGAAGAGTCCGAATACGGAGATACCCAAGGTTCGGAAGGTCTTTCGATTGCTGAGCAGACGGATGGTCACACTGGAGACGCTGGTGCCGCTTCTGGTATGGCTACTGCTGGTTTGCGTGGATATGACGATATGGCTATCGATGAGATCGCTAATGCTATGGAAGCGGAGAACCTTGCAAGGTTGGGGGCCGCTGGTAGTGGAGGAGACTCCCACGGTTCAGGAGGAGGAGATAGTGGTTCAGGAAACTCCTTGGGAGTTGAAGGTACCGCAGTCGGTGCTGACGCCGCCGCACAAGCTGCCTATGCTGCTGGTT
>Ga0209374_1002529_pt1 | contig 15587 bp, 10 predicted proteins | sample SaaInlLV_DNA_10m_FD_184683 | JGI IMG/M metagenome (GOLD analysis project Ga0209374, IMG submission 184683) | Marine microbial communities from expanding oxygen minimum zones in the Saanich Inlet - SI075_LV_DNA_10m (SPAdes) (version 2) | ecosystem: Environmental > Aquatic > Marine > Unclassified ...
GCGTGGGCAGCGTTAGCTGGGTTAGCCAGGAAGTCGATAACCGCAACGAAGCCTTGGGCTTTAGTAGTGCCGCCAGTTAGCAGGCCTTCGAGGAGATCGATAACCGCAGTGTTGATTTCTGCGTCGAGCGTGCCGCCAGTGATGAGCTTGCCGAACATTTCAGTAGCGAATTCGCGCGCAGTTTGCGTCGCTGGATATTCGGCAGTAAATGCTGCGGTTGTTGCGATATAGTCAGCGAGGTCTTGCGTTGAAGCACCCTCAACAGACTTAGCGATTAATGTTTCCAACATCGCTGTGCTTGGTGCTTGGTTTAACATGCCCATCGCCAGCTCGACGATGCTGCTTCGTGTTTCAGCTGTAATAAAAGCCATTGTGGTGTATCTCCTTGAGATCGATTTCAAATTATAAACGTTTACGATTGCGACCGGCCCGTCCCACAAAGTTAGGCCGGCGGTTTTCCATCGTTGAAACAAGCATAAGCCAACCTCTGCGCCAGGGCCTGTGATTGAAGTCACACACACTCGCGAATTAGTCGGAAAACGCCGTTACATCAGGCCTGAGGTCGATAGAACCCACAACCGCAACCAGATATCGGAGCGAGAATACTAAAACTTGAGCCTAAGTTCAACTTTTTGTATCAAAGTAATACTTGGAGTCGAGAGCGTAAGTTGAGGTTTTTATTCTGAATTTGCCTGTGGTGTTTTGCACGCAGTGTCACAGATTGGTGGCAATAAAGTGAAGTGAACGGATTTTGCGTGTTCTGTCAGGATTGGTTGTTGGTCGATGGGTTGGCAAAAAAATCAACTAGCAGCATGTAATTTTAATTAAATTTAATAATTACAATTACTTAAAGAGCTATGCTAATGCCAAGCTCGATGGCCGTATCGGTTAGCTCGAAAAGCTCGATATTACTCGCCTGATCCTGATGGTAGAGATTAACCATGAATAGAGCATTCTTGTTGCCCACCCTGAGTGGTGTTCGGTGCTGAATCAGTACCTGATTTCTTTCTTGCCAGCGCGACGCACCATTGGCAAGAATCGAGCTGTATCCCTCATCGTCGTTCAACTTTGTATAGCTCGCCTGCGCAGTAAGCTCGCCACCAAAGAGTGCTCGCTGTATTCGTGCATTAACCTGCCAGCCGTCTCGATCATCCCCTGGGCGCCGTGTATCCAAGGCTTTATTCGAGATATAGCCGCCATCGAATCCGTAGCGAATAACGGCGCCTGATTTGGTTGCCGCGACGCAGTTAGCGCCAAGAGTCGCTTTGCTTTCCCAAGCATCTAGCGCCATCTGACTATGGAATCGTTGATATTGGCTTGCTATCTCGTAGACTGGTGCGCACTGCTTTGGGGAGTTTGGTTGGTAGCGAAATCGAGTCTGAGCCGCGGTGTAGAGGGCGCTTCCGCCGAAGAACAGTGAACTTGCACCCACTTCCCACTGCACCGTCCTTCGCCGCGTCGGCTTGATAAGTGAGTACCGCGTGTCGAACTGGAGTAGATCAGAGGTCGTGTCTTGACTAAGACGACCCTTTACTTCGTTAGTCCAGCTGCGCTGATCGTTGGCATTGAGTTTTTGCTGCCGACTGCTGAGTCGAACGTTCGCAAACGCGCCTTCCTGCAGCTGAAGATCAGTATTCAGGCTCAGTAGCACCGGCTCGCCAGACAGAGTCAGCGTAATCTGGTCTGAGCCCGGGGCGCCATTCAGGTTGTTGTCATAGCCGCCTAAAAGATCAAGCTGGAGGGTATGCTGGCGCGTGTTTCTTCGCCATTCTTGATCGCGACTAACCAGTGTTTCACGCAGTTCTTCGGGCAAATCAGCGCGCGCGAGTAACGCGCTGTTTAGTTGCAGAGCGGGAAAAAGCTGGCCTGAGGCGAAAAGCGCCGAAGCGAAGTCTATCTGCGCGGCGCCATTATTCGGATCAAGCAGGAGCGCTCGCTCAAGAGACTCAGACGCGGGTTCGAGCTGTGCGCTGTTGAGCTGGGCGGCGCCTAGAAGTGCATAGTATTCCGATGAACGTAAGCAAATCGCCTGAATATCGGCAAGCGTAGCAGCCAGCTGCGTCCATTGCGCTCGCTCACGGGCGCCTGCGTCGGAGGGCGTTTGGGCTGAGAGTGGGTTGTTAGAAAAGTAAACGGCGGGATAGTAGACGGCAAGGTTAGGGCACTCTTGGTTATTGTTTTCTTGTGCGGAGACTTGGCTGGCTGAGACGAGGCCACAGACAAAAACGCCCACTGCAAGCGCTTGGGTGAACCTACTTCGTAATTGGCTCACTGTTGTAACCAGGTTTGGCAGCATGCGTTTAACTAACTCGCAGAAAATACAATCTTATTTTTTGGGGCTGAATAAGTGCAAGACTAACACAGCCAAGATGCTAGTAAGGTAACAGGGTTGGAAAGTTTTCCTGATGATTACCCACTCAAAGGCGGGTAGGGCTATGCGCTGCGGCCGCCCGCGAGTACTCGGAGCCTAGGCTGTGTGTCTGCGCCTTGTTCTTGATCCCCAAAAGAATCCGTCAATGAGGTTAGATTGCTCTCATCAGGTCGTGGCGCAAAGAGAACATGCGGAATGGTCAGCCCTTGCAGTAAATAACTTCCTTGTGATTGCAACAACTCAGCGTCTAACTGACGCGCAGCGCGTTCGCCAAGTAAAATCGGCTGAGCAAGTTCTGCTGTCATTTCTTGTATGCGCAGCGCAATAGTTACCGTATCACCAAGCAATGTATGCGTGCGTCGATGCGCGGGGCCTATTGATCCGATTAATGCGGCGCCTTGCTCGATTCCGATGCCAAGTGCGAGAGGTTCAAGTCCGTAGGGTGTGTTAGCACTCAACGAAATGTGATCGATTTCGGCGGCCATTTTTTGCGCTGCGTTTAACGCTTGCAGCGCAACACTCGCGTCTTGCGAGTCCCAAAGTGCAAGCAGACTATCGCCTTTGTATTCATGTACCCTGCCACCGTGCGCTTCGATAATTCCCGCCGCTTTCTGAAAGAAAAAGTGCAGCACTGCCGCTGATTCTTCTGGTGATCTTGCTTCGCTAAACGCCGAGAAGTTACGTAAGTCCGCGCTCAGGAGCGTAAAATCGCGGCGCTCTGCAACGATAGTCGAACTCGGTAAACTGTAAGCGATTTCCTCCGCGACTTGGCTCGGAAGATAGCTCGCCAAATTATTGAACACTCGGTCTCTTTGGCTGCGCGTGCGTGCTTGCTCTAGGACAAACAGCAGGCCACTGGCTAGCACGGCGAATACTGCCGCAGGCATCCACCCGAGCCAGAGATCTGCGCCAGCTAATATCTGCGCATGAACTGCAAGAGAGGCGGTAGGCAGCACAATTGCGGCACCGGGCAGCATCAGCGCGCTAAGACGACCATTCATACGCGACGAGACAAAGAGCAGTGCTGCAGCAAAAAGTAGCGCAATCGACGCCTGAATCCACGCCGCATTGTTTGGGGTGTAGGGCACTGCAACGTCGAGCAAACTGCCGAGTATGCGGGCCTGCAGTTCGACGCCAGGCGTTGCTCCGCTATACGGAGTAGGAACAACGTCGCCCAGTCCGAAGGCAGTTGCGCCTACCAGAACCCAAGCGCTTTCGAGCAATTCGGTGCCCGCTCTGCCCAACAGCACGTCAGCCGCAGAGACAACAAGGTAGCTTTCGGGTGCGCGGTTGTACGAGATCCGTAAATTACCCTCGGCATCTAGCGGCACTGAAAGTCCGGGGTAGGAGTCTAGAGTTAAGGTTTGCGCGGGGCCCATCGACCCAGAATTCGCGGCGATTTTAGCGCTGTGGACGCCGACCTGCTCGATACCGGAGCCCGTCGCTTCGAGGAGCGCAGACAAGGCGAGTGCGGGATACGCTAGGCCGTCGACACACACAACAGCCGGTTGTTTAGTGATTGAGCCGTCGCCATTAACAACGGGCGCTATGTGCCCCTTCGCTATGCCGTTAAAACCTGCATGCGGCGCAAGAAAGCTCGACGTCGACATGAGCCCAGAGGCGTTCGAGCATTGAATGCCTGCAAGGCTGCCCATCATTTGACCCGCACGGATAGTTTCCGGTGCAAGACCTGCAGCTTGATTAATGTCTAGCACAGGCACCTGCGAGATAACGGCGCCGCGCGCGCTAGCTAAAGCCGCTGAAAGCTGTGCGTCGCCTTCTTTCGCTTCGGCATAGACAATGTCGTGCAGTTGTAATTGTGCACCCGCTGTATCGATCGCACGAGTGAGTTCGGCCATCGTTTCGCGAGGCCACGGCCAAGCGCCCACTTCGTCGATGCTCGGTTCGTCGATAGCGACGATAACGATGCGCGCCTCGGTGCTTGTTTCTGGCGCGAGTGTCCAGCCTAAGGTGCCGAGCCGTTCTTCTAGATTCTTGAGACTATTAAAAGCGCCGGAAGTCGCCAACAGGGCGAACGTAGCGGCGCCGGCGATTCCAAGTACAGCAATGCGGCTGCGAATCGGTGCCATCGACAACAAACTGCCTATAAGTGGCATGCCAACGAGGCGCTGGAAAATGGAAAGCCGAGTGCTCATTATTGCGCACCCCATAGCGTAATGCCTTGAATACGCCCTGCCTCGAGTTGCTCCTCGAAGAAGTAACCGGCAGCTGAGCCATCGGTAGCCACAGCGCCAGAGACAGTTTTAGCGTCTTCGCGAAGCAGCAGGTATCCGCCATCGGCTATCGCGCCGTTGGCAGTGAAATCAATTGCGCCAGTTGCGGCATGGTCGAGATTAAGCTCAGTTGCAAACGCTCTATCGACGAAGTCTAGCTCTAGGTTTCCGCCCGCTACTCGCATTGCGACGATACCATTGGCCGAATCGTAAAAAGCCTCGGCGGCACTTAAGTCGAATTTAACTACACCCAAGCCTGACTCTACACGTGCACCGTTTGGCTCGTTGCGATATAGAATGAAACCAGAAGGTGATGCGATAGTGACATCACGGCCTTCGCGCGCATCGCTGAGGCTAAGCGACAGTAAGCTCGGGCTTCCGTTCGAAGACCAGCGGCCCCAGACCAATTGGTCTGCGCGAGTAGACTCGGCTGTTAAGGCTGAAGTTGGGGTGAAATCCGCTAACACCACTGGAGTCTCTGGGACTACAGGGTCGGGGACTACAGGCGTGTTTGGCTGCTCGTCTGGCGCTGGGCCGCTCTCAGCTGCCGCCACTTCGGTGTTGATTTTAGTTGTAGCGACGCTCTCTAAATACACTTCGTTTGTGTCTAACGCGTCGGGCGACTCGGTTGACGCAACCTGCGCCTCCGCTGAATTTGATTCGTTATTACTCGCGTCTTCTGCCTCGCCCAGCTCGCGCCCGGCAGTCGCAGCGATTAGGCGGGGTGCAGGATTCCCGCTACCGAGCTCGAGTACTTGGAGGGTGTTTTGGCTGAGCTCAACTGCGTCGACCGCACAGGGGCCTAAGGCGTCGCTGCTGCATTCGCTGGAGTAGGGCGCCATAATAATCGCGCCCTCGTTTACCAATGCTCGTGTTGAGCGTGAGTTAGCACTTACTACGAAATCTGTGCCGCGCACGCCAATCGCGGCAATCGGCGTGTTCATGCGGAAGCGTTGGCGGGCTGATTTCGCCGCATCGCCTGAAATTGCTCGCGCTACGCCCTCGCTAAGCTCGAATTTGACCGCCGAATTTTCGGGCTTTGCGGCGTCATAATCGTAGCGCACAACATCGAGTGTGCTGCTCGGCCGGACGCTGACCAGTGCGTCATCGACGAACCTTACGTGGACATGACCCCCTGCCTCGGTGAACACTCTGTCACCAACATGAACCTTTGAGCCTGCTTCGATGCGTTCGCGATCGTTGTCGCGCTCGAGATAGGCACGGCCTAAAACAAGGCTCACCTCGCCGACCACAGCGGTCGGCGTGTGAATAGAATTAGTCGTTTGAGCGGTCGCCTGTAGGGCGATTAACGAGAAAGACAGCGAAAGAGACAGCGCGAGTGGCGTCAGTAGCGCAAGGCCCAGACGACGCAGCCACCCACAGCCCTGCCGGCGCTGCGCGCTTCGGGGTGAGGCAATGTAATGTGGGCTGCTGTTGGTCACTGTTAGTCTCGTTCTCTAAAATTGTCTCTATTTCTATCTTTTCTTTTCGCTAGTTAGGCTTTCAGGCATTAACGCTGTTGGCGTTTCCTGATTTCCGCGTTTTCGGATGTCGCAAATTACGTTCCGACGCTAAAGATAATTCAAGGGCGGACGACGCGGGGTGATTGCAGTCACACAGGACGGTAATCGCCCTTATTACTTAGGCTTAGCATGCCTATAATACTCGCCTGTCCTAAAGATGTTGACCAGTTAGTGAGAATTACCGCAATTAGAAACGCGCAATCAATGCCTTAAGTTACGTACTTCGCTGCCGCTGTCTTAGTGGGCTTACGCATTTCGAACAATAAGTAGCAAAGCAACGCCCCGAGGGATAGCGTTTTATGGTGGTGACACCGCAACTGCTCAAGACTTTCCCACTTTTAAGTGGGCTGCCGGACGCGACGCTCGATGACGTCGCGGCGCAGAGTAGCGTGCGCAAAGCCGCGCGACGAGCAATTGTCCTTAACGCGGGACAAAATGAAGAACAGATCTGCTTCCTGTTCGAGGGTCGGTTGCAGGGCGTAGATTTTACGATAGATGGTCGCGAAGTTGGCCTTTATTTCGTCGAACCGGGCGAATTTTGCGGCGAACTGTGCCTATTTGACGGCGGCTCGCAGCCCGAATTTGTTATGGCGCTTACCCCTTCTGTCATCGTGAGTATTCCGCTCAATACGATGCATGAATTGCTAAAGAAGCACCCTGAATTGTTTGCAACCGTTAGCGCAAAAGTCGCCGGGCACGTGCGCAAAATGACCTTTCAGCGCTCTCTGCTCGGACTGCCCAACATCGCACAGCGCGTGTGTTGCCAGCTATGGATGTTAGTGCCCGAGAAGGATAAAGAGAAAGAAGAAGCACATATCCGCAATCCGCCCACTCATATGGAGATTGCGATCATGTTGAATATAAGCCGAGAAACCGTGACCCGAGTGTTTCAGTCGCTACAAAATCGGCAGATAGTTAAACGAGACGGAACGAGTTTGCTCGTAGTGACGCAGGTCAGCGTTCTGCGCGATTACGCCGAGGGCAAACAGGAGCTGTAAATAGGAATCCTAAAAGGAACCCAAAAGGCTCTTTTGCACCGTCATCGCAGCGGGTTTACGCGGAGCTGGAACAGTTGGTCGTTGAAAATGGGCTCTACGCCCCCATTGAGTAACGCCTACGGTGGTGGATTCGGTAAAACGCCGCGCAGGTTAGGCGAGAAAAAGCACACAAATAATGCAAGTAAGTCTATTTAGGCGGGCCAATAAATTAAGCAGGCCATTAAAAGTAGGCTTTCAAAATAGACTCTTAAAAGAACACGCAGCTAAAGAATACACATTATGAGCACGCAGAAAACAGCCAAATACCCCGAACTCGCCGCCTCCTTTAACGACGTGAAGAGTTATTTCATCTATGCCGGGCTCTTTAGCGCCGCGGTCAACCTTCTGATGCTCGTGCCAGTTATCTATATGCTGCAGGTCTACGACCGCGTAGTCTCCAGCGGAAGCTACTCGACACTCGCGATGCTCACATTACTGATGGTTGCACTCACTGCAGCCTTAGGCGGATTCGAGTGGGTTCGCTCGATGATCTTGATCGCGGCGAGTAACCGCATCGAAAAAAACCTCCGCCGCCGCGTATCCGATGCAACCTTTAAGCGTGCGCTTTTAACCGGAGGCGCGGTGAGCAACTCCCAGCCACTAAGCGACCTCTCAAGCCTTCGGCAGTTTCTCACCGGCAATGGCCTCTTCGCATTTTTTGACGCGCCTTGGTTCCCGATTTATGTTTTTGTTATGTTCATGTTCCACCCGCTGTTTGGCTATGCGGCAATTTTTGCAGGCATTGTTATGGTGGCGCTCGCGTATACCACCGAGAAGGTGACGAGCAAAAAACTGCAAGATGCGAATTCGCAGTCAAACTGGATTAACAATCAAGTCAACGGCACATTGAAAAACTCCGAGGTTATCGCTGCCATGGGCATGGCTGATGACCTGAGGCATCGCCAAGAGAAACGCTTCGATCAGGTGCTTACGCTGCAGACCGACGCAAGTCGCTCGGCTGGTTTGTTGCAAAGTCTGTCCAAAACGTTCCGCATGGTTATGCAATCTTTGCTACTCGGGCTCGGCGCGCTACTCGCGCTGCGTCAAGAAATTTCTCCTGGCATGATGATCGCTGGCTCTTTACTCCTCGGCAGGGCACTCGCGCCGATCGACATGCTTGTGGGTACCTGGAAGGGCTTCACGTTAGCGCGTGGTCAGTACGACCGCCTAGGCCAGCTCCTTAATCAAATTCCGAAAGACGCAGACACGATGTCGTTGCCAGCGCCCACAGGAAAGCTGTCCGCCGAGCAAGTGATGGTTGTACCGCCAGGCTCCAAAAATATCGTTGTGCGCGGCGTTAATATGGAACTCAACGCAGGCGAAGCCTTAGGCATAGTCGGCCCAAGTGCCTCGGGCAAATCCTGTCTCGCTCGCGCGCTTCTGGGTATCTGGCCAACTTATAGTGGCAAAGTACGTCTCGATGGCGCGGACATTTTTGCGTGGGATCGCACCGAACTAGGCCCCTATATTGGCTATCTCCCACAGGACATCGAATTATTCGATGGATCCATTTCCGAGAACATCTGCCGCTTCGGCGACGTAGATCCGGACAAGGTTGTCGAAGCGGCGAGAACAGCCGGCGTTCACGACTTAATTCTTCATTTGCCGCAAGGCTACGACACGGTGATAGGCGGATCGGGCGGCATTTTGTCGGGTGGTCAGCGTCAGCGTATTGGTCTGGCACGAGCGATTTACGGTTCACCAAAATACTTAGTCTTAGACGAGCCCAACTCTAACCTCGACGACCAAGGCGAGCGCGAGTTGGTCGAGGCCATTCGCCGCATCAAATCCGAAGGCGCAACAGTCATTATCATTACACACCGCACGATGGTGTTGCAGTGTGTCGATAAGATTTTGGTTATGCGCGATGGCGCGGCTTCTCACTTTGGCCCACGTGACCAAGTGCTTGCTGCACTCGCCGCACCGCAAGATAAAAAGCCTGCGTTAAGACCCGCATAGACTACGGTAAGTAGACTCGTTAAGTAGACTAGGTAAGTAGATACAGTAAGTAGACGCGGTAAGTTAAAGAGTAGTGAAAGAATAAACAGACCCGAGGCTGACGCGATGCGCGCCCGCCAAATGAATTCATTAAGACAGCTAGCCGCTTATATTACTAAGTAGCAGGCATTGCGAACGAGAAATCCCGTGGACGACGAAACTAAGAACGGCCAAGACAACGAATCAAATCCACCTGAGAATAAGCAGGCGCTCGCCCGTGTGCCGGTGGCCAAACTGCCAGCAGATCAAGTGAACAAACCTTCGGCGGTGGACGACGCGGCAACTGCGAAAGCTGAGTCGGCTGCCAAGCCCATTTTGCCTACGCGACAAGCCAAGCCGCAGGCGGCTGGCGCCGATGATCTTGTTGAAACCAGCATGGAAATGCCGCGCCGCGTCGGACTCACCGTTTTTATACTTGTTTTCGTTGTGTTCGGCGGCTGGGCGGCAATAGCCCCTCTGGACGGTGCCGCGCACGCGCCGGGTCAGGTAACCGTTAAGACATACAAAAAAGCGGTGCAGCATTTGGAAGGCGGTTTAGTTGGTTCGATACTCGCGCAGAATGGCGATGTCGTCGAGGCGGGTGAAGCACTGCTCGAGATGGATGACACACAGCCACTCGCGCAGCTCGAGATCGCCAATTCGCAGTTGGTCGCACTGCAAGCGCGCGAAGCGCGTCTCTTGGCCGAGCGCGACGAGCTCACGTCGATTGATTTTCCTGCCAGTCTGTCGGGCGCAAACGCCACCGAAGAGGTTGCCTCGCAAACATCTATTTTTGGCGCGCGCAAAGCCTCACGCGAAGGCAGCATCGAAGTATTACAGCAACGCATCGGTCAGCTCGAGTCAAAGCTCGTCGGCCTAGCCGCACTCAAAGACAGTAAAATTGCACTCGCCGCATCATTTGCAGACGAACTAGAAGACACGCGCGCACTGCTCGACGAAGGTTTCTCAGACAAGGCGCGTCTGCGGTCGGTTGAGCGTAACCTTGCAAGCTATCAGGGCGAAGCGGCTGATCTCTCAGCGACTATCGCCTCTACCGAAGTGCAGATAGGCGAAACCCGTTTGCAGATACTTCAGTTAAACCGTGAGTTCCAGAACGAAGTTGTTAACGAACTCGGCGAAGTGCAAACGCGCCTCAAAGATGCGCAGGAACGCAGCACAGCCCTACAAGATATCGTCAGTCGTACAACCGTTCGTGCGCCCGTTGCAGGCGTGATTAACGGCATGCAAGTACACACAGAAGGCGGCGTTATTGGCCCTGGCACAGTGATCGCCGAGATTGTGCCGCTCACCGAAGAACTGATTCTCGAGGTCCAAGTGTCGCCGCTCGACATAGACCGCGTCTACGAAGGGCAAGAAGCGATGATTCGTTTTTCGAGCTTCGGCAACCGAACGCCTACCATTTTTGGCTCGCTGCTCAGCCTCTCTGCTGATGCCATTCAAGACCCTAACACCGGCATGACCTATTACCTTGCGCGCGTCGAAGTATCCCCCGAAGGCATGGCCGATCTTGGCGATCTCGAGTTATTACCCGGCATGCCTGCCGAGGTGTTTATTGCGACTGGCTCACGCACATTGCTGCAGTATTTGTTTAAGCCCTTCTCAAACGCCATGGCGCGAAGCTTTATCGAAGACTAATTTAGGCTAACTAAAAAACTAAGAAGAGGCGAACGATTGGGCCCCGACGGCACGTTCGCAGCATAGTCATAAGAAAGATTACCGGATAATATTGTGAGCAGAATCAACCGACAGACCACCGCGAATCGCACAGCTCATCGTCTAGTGAGTAGCGCGGTGATTAGAAAGGCAGCTCTTAGCGCGAGCTTGCTTGTTGGATTGTTCGGCACAGCCGCGCAGTCGGCAGCGGCCGAGCTGCCTTCACTAGGCTCGAGTAACGCACCGGTTGTAGGCGAGACACTCCAAGACTTTTTTAGCGCCGCACTCGATTTTAGCCCTCGTCTGCGTATCGCCGAGCAGAATCTAAACATCGGCGCGGCACGGCGCAGCGCGGCTACCGGTCAGCTGCTTCCGCAGGTACGTGCGAACGCGAGTCTGTCGGACAACACGCGCGTTCAATCCGGACAAGAGACGACGTTCGACGGTAACCGCTACTCTTTACAGCTCACGCAGGTGCTGTTTAATTGGCAGGCGTTTGCCGCACGCGCGCAGGCGGTGCTGCGTGAAGATCAAGCCGAGCAGCTTTACTACAGCGAACTGGCGATTCTTTTAACCGATGTTGCAGAGAAGTTTTTTGACACGCTTCAGGCACGTGACGCCCTCGATTCGATTGCATCCGAATACGAAGCGGTCAGCAACCAGCTTCAGCAGATCGAGTCACTTTACGCACGTCAACTCGCGCAGATCACCGACCTCTATCAGGCACAGGCGAGTCTCGCCTCGGTCGAGGCGCAGCAAATTCAGCTCGAGAGTCGTCTCGACATTCAGCTCGAGGCGCTGCGTTCGGTAAGCGGTATCGAACCGGGCGAGCTGTTTCGTTTAGCCGAAGGGGCGAAGGTGCCGCCACTGGAAAACAACCTGCATTATTGGGTTGATCAGGCGGAGAAGAACAACCATTCGATTAAAGCGCAGCGACTCGCATTCGAAGCCTCTAAGAAAATGATTTCGCAGCGACGCGGTGCGTATATGCCACAAGTGTCGCTTGTACTGCAGCGCCAAGACTCGGACGTAGGCTTTGATAATATGCCGCTCCAGAGATCGGATAACACTTACATTGGCGTCGATGTATCGGTGCCTATTTATGCAGGCGGAAGTAATCGCGCGGCAGTGCGGGAGGCTAACAGCCAGTCGCTTATTGCCGAGAACGAGCTTCGTGGCGTGCAGCTCGAGATTGGCGAAACAGTGCGCAGTGCTTATTTGCAGGTACAGGCGAGCGAGAAAATCATCGGTGCTGCGCAGAAGCTAGTCGAATCGACCGAGCTTTCTGCCACGGCGATGCAGCGCGGCTTCGAGCTAGGCGCCGTGACCAGTGTCGACGTGCTCAATGCGATTCGCGATCAGTTTGGCGCGCAGCGCGACTTGCAACAGGTGCGCTACGAACATGTTAAATTTTTGCTTCTGCTCAAGCGCGAAGCAGGGCTACTCACTGCCGACGACCTTATCGAGGTAAGTACTTGGCTCGAACCGTCTACCGGCCGTTAGCCAACCTCTATGCCAACTCCTGTCGACAAACTTCAGCGCGTAACGAGCATTTATTCGGACACCGAAGACCGTTTCCGCGTAACGGGTGAGGTCAATGCTGACTCTACGCGCTGCCTGTGGCTAACGCAGAGACTGTTGATGCGCTTGGTGCCACCTATGTTGGAGTGGCTTAACGAGATTGCACGCGCCGAAGGCAAAGGCGACAGGGGTCAAGCAGAGTTAATGCAAGACTTTGCCCAGCAGGCAGCGAAGGCACGCCTCGAACCTCAGGCAGCCGTGCCAGTGCCGAGCATGCCAGACCCCAACGCACCGATAGAGACGACGCCCGGCGCTGGCGCGTCTGCGCGGCTTGAGGATATTTGGCTTGTGAAAGAGGTCGACATCAGCAAGTCGACCAATGGCGTGCTAACGCTGATCTTTAAACGCGAGGGCGCTAACGGCGCGCAACTCTCGATGGCACCTATTGAACTGCGGCAATGGCTAATTATTCTCCACAGCCAATGGCTGCAGGCTGGCTGGCCTGCGGCAATTTGGCCTGAGTGGGTCGACACCTCGCCTAAAGCAAGCGAGCAGCCCATAAAAGGCCTGCACTAAATCCCGCTCTCAACGCTCAGAAAAGCCGCTAATTAGAAATAAAGCTCGGTAATGTCGAGCACGACCTCACGCAGCGTCTTACCGCGCTGCTCCTCGCTGTAGGCATAGAATCCTTCGCAGTGTCCGACCTCTGGCGGCATAGTGAACGTGCGGCCTTTATCGAGCGCTAACACTAAGTCTTCGTAATTATTCTCGGTATTCTGACTGTTATAACAGGTCATCACGCGCGCTTTATCAGTGATCACCGCGGTCGTGTCGATCATTCTATTGATCGGATTCTGATTGCCAATTTCATAGGACAACGCCGTAACGGTGAGCGCTGGCGAAGATTGCAATGCCTTCCACACAAGTTGTGCTGCGGCGCGATGATCGGGATGCGCTTCTAACGGGCCCGGAAAAAACACCGACTTTGGAGAAATTTTCGCAATTTCTGCAGCAGTTTTAGCGACGAGTGTGGGCGTGGCTTCAAGTCCACGATCTGGTTCATCCCAGCACTGCAGGCTCGCTAAACCGAGTTCGCGTGCCGCATGCTCAACCTCGTTGCGACGAATCGCAATCAACCCGTCTTGCTCGCCACCGAGTGCCCCGTCGGTTAACACAATAACGTGTGTGTCTATCCCTGCTTCGCGAGCGCGGAGGAGGGCGCCTCCCATGCCATAGGTTTCGTCGTCGGCGTGCGGCGCAAAGACAAGCCAAGGGCCCTCTGGCAAGTCGCTGATCGAATAGGGTAAGAGTACGTTTTCTGGGTTTAGCATGGTCTGGGATCTCGGTAGTGCCGGCGCCGTTTTTTCATCACGTCTTTTTATGCGAGTCTTAGTGTACAATTATGGCGTCGCGGTGGCTAAGCATTCGCGGCCTTTTTGCCTGTACTAGAATACGCTGGAACGCCGATGTCGCTCGCCTTACTTCGTGATTGGATTGTTACGCCACTGTCAGACCGCCGCTTGGTGAGCAACTTTGCGCGGCAGGAATTCTATGCACAGTTCACTGCGTCGATGGGTGGCTTCCTCTGGCTGATACTGACGCCCATAGCCAATATCTCGATTTACGCGTTCGTCTTCAGCTATATTTTTAAGGTGCGTGCCGCCGAGGGCTTTGGCGAGACCGCATTCGTTCTCTTTATGATGATTGGCTACCTGCCCTGGTTTGCTTTCGCTGATTCCATCGGGCGATCGACGTCGCTCCTGCTTGAGAAGGCGCCGCTCATTACCAAGGTCAAGTTTCCCGTGCAGGTGATTCCTGTTGTCGGCACGCTCGTCCCGTATATTACTCACGCGATCGGTTTTTCGCTGCTGCTGCTGTATTTAGCGACCCAAGGCTATGTCAACTCACTGTGGGTTTTGCTTCCGTTTATTTTCTTTTTGCAAATGCTCTTTACTGCTGGGCTTGTCGCGATTCTGTCATCGCTAAGCGTTTTCCTGCGCGACCTTCAGCAGCTTGTTGCACTCGGAATTAACGTCTGGTTTTTCTTAACCCCTATCATCTATCCACTGTCGATGATTCAGAGTGACTCCGTTAAGGAGTACTTCCTACTCAATCCGATGCATAGTTTCGTCAATCTGTATCGCGAGATTGTTCTACGCGGCGAACTGCCTCTCATCAATCTGCAGATAGTTATTGTCGTCTCGCTTGTCAGCTACTTATTTGGCGGCTGGCTATTCATGCGTATCAAACATGCCTTTGGCGACGTTCTGTAGATTTCGAGGACAATAAATTGATCCATACGCCACCTCGAATTATCGTCGAGAACATCAACAAAGATTTCAAGATCTACACCCGTCCGCAGGATCGGCTTGCCGAGATTCTTCTGCGCCGGCCCCGGCATAAGCTCTATCATGTGTTGCGCGATATCTCTTTTGCGGTGCCCGACGGTAAAAGCATCGGCATTATCGGCGACAACGGCGCGGGCAAATCGACGTTGCTCAAGCTGCTCGTCGGCACGCTGCAACCCACCAGTGGCAGCATTCAAACCCACGGGCAGGTCGCGGCCTTGCTCGAGCTGGGCGCGGGCTTTCACCCCGAATTTACAGGTCGCCGCAATATCTATCTTAACGCCTCACTGCTTGGCGTTCCCGACGATGACATCGCCGAGTTAGAGCGGGGCATTATCGAATTTTCCGAACTCGGCGACTTTATCGACAGGCCAGTTAAAACCTACTCCTCGGGAATGTATGTTCGGCTCGCGTTCTCGATTGCGACCATGGTGCGTCCAGACATACTGGTTATCGACGAAGCACTTTCGGTCGGCGACCTCGCCTTTCAGAAAAAGTGCGTGCAGCGGATGAACGAATTTCGTCAGCAGAATAAGACAATGGCGTTTTGTAGCCATTCGATGTTTCACGTCCAAGAACTCTGCGATATCGCAATCTGGATCGATAAAGGTGAGATAAAGGAGATGGGCGACAGCCACAAGGTGGTTGGCGACTACGAAAATTTCTGCAATAGCAAAAAGTCTTATACCTCAGTGCAAGAAGACCTGCCCCCGGTGCACACAGGAAAGCAGCCTGACCAATCGGTTGGCACTGAGGAGGTCCTACAGGACTGTAAAATTAATTCGCTTTCGGTGTGTAATACCGAAGGCGAAGAAATTACAGCCATCGACCCACTAAGCGATCTGGTTCTCGAAATGGAAGTCGAGGTGCTCAACGACAACATGGAAGGCCACTTTGGCTTC
>Ga0209374_1002539_pt1 | contig 15558 bp, 25 predicted proteins | sample SaaInlLV_DNA_10m_FD_184683 | JGI IMG/M metagenome (GOLD analysis project Ga0209374, IMG submission 184683) | Marine microbial communities from expanding oxygen minimum zones in the Saanich Inlet - SI075_LV_DNA_10m (SPAdes) (version 2) | ecosystem: Environmental > Aquatic > Marine > Unclassified ...
ATGTATACCAAAAGATTTTATGGAAGCAAAGCAAATTCTATCTAAGCTAGATAAATCAGTAAACTTTAAGAGGATTGACCATGACTAAGTGGCATGGCGGTAAGGGTAGTAAAAGAAAAAAGGAAGATAAAAAGAAGATAGATGCAAATTGGGATGCTATCTTTGGAAAGAAGAAGAAAATTAGTTGGTTAGATAGATTCTTAGAATGGTCTTTTCAACGACAAGCAAATTCATTATTTAAAAGGAGAAAAAAATGAGTATAGATAAAGTAACGCCACAAGAATGGGATAGATTAGGGCAAATCAAAAAGGCAAATCACGACCCTGTAAATAGGCCGAGCCATTACAATCAAGGCAAATTTGAATGTATTGAATACATAAAGCAACAGTTAGGCAAGGAGTTTCCGAGCTACCTAGAGGGTTCAGCCATTAAATACATTCATAGGCATAAAGACAAAAATGCCAATATCCAAGACTTAAATAAGGCAAAATGGTATATTGATAAATTGATAGAACATTATGAGAATCTTTAATGGCCGACAAAAAGCAAATCGATATTACTAAACTCAAAAGGCAAATTGACAAAGGCAAATCGCTAAACGAGGTTTCTTTATCTTTAGGTAAAAGCAAATCAACAATTCTAAAATTTGCAAATGAGAATGGCTTGAAGTTTGATAATAAGAGCCATTGGGTAAATTTATAAAAGGCAAATACTGTTCTAAGGCAAATTTATAAAAGGCAAATTTGATATGCGAATCACAGTAAAAGACAACTTAAAAGATATAAGCAAACAGTTAAACAAAGACTTGAATCAAAAAGAGTTCAATAAAATAATGGCTAGAGCCATGAACTATACAGGTGAAAGAACTGTAAATGCTGAAAGGAATAGTTTAGAGAGTAAACTTTTAAATGCTAGACCACAAACAATTAAAAGCGTTGTTATTTCTCAATTTGCCAAACCGCAAAGCAATAAACTTGCTATGACAGTTAGAGTTAAAGATTGGGCGGTGAAATACCTGCATTATATATACACTGGACAAAGTGAGCCTGCAAGAAGGCAAGGCTACCCATCACCAACAACTGATGGCCGACACAAGAAAGGCAAATATGGGAACATAATGAAACTATCCTCTAAGGGTGGTTTATTGTCTAAGATAGATAAAACTACTGATTCACAAAGAAAGGGCTCTCGTTTTCAAGGAGTACCTAAAGGTGAAGGCTCTAAGGCTTATGGTATATGGGAAAGACAAGGAAAGAAGGGTAGAGAAGGACTTAAACTACTCGTTGCCTTTACTCCATTCATTCAACATAGAAAGTTTATAGATTTTTATAAGGTTGGGCAAAAGGCTATAAAGAATAATCTACACAAAGAAATCAACAAACAATTTGCAAGACATTTAAAAAGAAGATAAAGGCAAATTTACCATTAAGGCAAATTCACCTTTACTGCAAATTACTTATAGAATACTTTTTCCATCCACCTACAAGCCTTTACATAGTCTTTGGGAACTTTATTCTGTTTTAACGCTTGATAATATTTTTTATCTATCATTTTTTCTATTGGTATTTTTAAAACCTTGCTCATAAGTTCCCATTGACTAGCACCCACTTCTGTAAAGTCTAAACCAAGATTTAAAGCTTTTTTATGAATCCTTCTTCTTTGGCTTATGGTCACATCTCTCAAAGTATGCTTGTATTCATGACTCCAAAAATAAGCAACACCCATATAATCTTCTGTGCCAACAAACTTTTTATCCATTTTATATATTGCTTCCCATGCATCCCATGAAATAGCATTAAGATTTATCGCATGTTTACTCATCTGTCTTCATCCTCCAAGTCTCCAAGATAACTATTACCTTCAACTATTTCTTTTAGTTGGTCTGCTAACCAATATATAGAGCAGTTTGAATTATCTTTGTTAGCATTGCATAAACTTTGTATTTCATTAATCATTTCGTTTTTACTCATTGTCCTGCTCCTTATCTTTAATTATTAAATATGCTCCATGTAGGCAAAAAGCCATAAATGAAAGCACGATTAAAATTTCTATACAGTTAATCATTGGTTTTGCTCCTTTGTGTTTGTGCATCTGAAATATAATCTGTTGGTGTTTGTAAATCCCACCTTAAATTGTGTGGTTTTTTACAAGTATTATTTAGATATTCTCTAACATCTTTGTCGTTTGGTTTTTTTTCAAACTCTATATCAATTTGAACTATATAATTATTCATTAGTCTTGCTCCTCATACTCTTCATATGTTTTAACCTCTAATACAAAATCCCCAATATGGATTATATTTTTATCACATTCCATAAAACAATCTTCGTTAGACTTAGAAAAGTCTGTTGGTTTATATATTGTGTTTTTCATTAGATTGTCGTATACATCTCTCATAAATTCTGATTTACTCATGTTATTTAACTCCTTACTTTTATTTAACATACACCTATTGTATATAAATATATATTAGTATGCAATACCTAAATGCAAATTCTTTTTTAAGGCAAATTTAGTATTAAGGCAAATACTGTTTTGATGCAAATTTACAATCAAGGCAAATTTAGTTTCAAGGCAAATTTCATAAAGGCAAATTTCATAAAGGCAAATTTCACAAAGGCAAATTTGGTATTAAGGCAAATTTCACAAAGGCAAATTTGGTATTAAGGCAAATTTAGTTTTAATGAAAAAATGATGCTGTATAAAAAAACAATTGTGGATAAACTGTTAATAAATTGTGTACAACTTTGTGGATAACTTTTTATAAAAAAACATCAAACAACACCACCACAACAAACAAAAACACCATTAAAAGCATTGTAAGGCTTTGTATTGATCTATTATTATATATAAGTAGTAATGCATTAAATGATCATTACAAGTGATTAGAATGGCTTAGAATGGCTTAAATCCTGGAGTTTATATTATTAAAGGCATAAAAAAACCCCGTATAAAACGGGGTGAAAAATTATTTTTTCTAGGGGGTTAAAAGGTGGCTTTATGGGGATAATCAAACTCAACCCAGTCATCATTATTAAATATTTTGTATTCCTCGCATAAGTCCATAATATCTTCTAATTCTATTTTAAACATTCGCCTAGCATCTTTTATTGTATATTCTCCATATGTGCATTTATGGCGGCCTATTTCCTCGCCATTCTTTCGGTTGTCAATATAACCATATATTGTAAAAGTTCCGTTTAAATGCTTCTCAACACCTCCGCTTAAATACGCTTCTAAATTTTTTGTTTGCATTATTTATTACCCCTCTTTATATATCTATAGGTTTCAGGATTCCATTCGGCATCTAAAAGCTTTGTTAATTCCCATTTAAGACTGCTTAAGTTGTGAACATCAGATAGCCATAAATCATTGGTCTCATGTAAAGTATTTAACATGCTATCAAGTTTATTTATAAACTTGAACAGGTTATCATATTCGCTAGTAGTCATTTCTATAGTTGTTTTATTTTTTAGTATTTTTGTTTTCATTTATTTACCCCTTATTAATTTTAATTTATGCCCTTGATTGGTTAGGCGTTTATATTTGTCTTTCATAGTTACAAGACAAGAACCCCTAAAGGCCGTGAAGCCTTTAAGAGTTCCATTGTTTATTATTAGTTTATATTTCATTGTTTACCCCTTTATGATTGATGAAAGATAGCTACTTCATACGTTGATAATTCAAAACTACAATATGAGTGCTGTAAATCTCTAGAATAACTATCATAATCAAAGTTATCAAAAACAAACTGTTGAGCCTCTTTGTTTACAATGCACATTATTTCTTCGTCCGCATGATCATTGGAGAAATCACTAAACCTGTTAAAGGTGCTTATATATGAATTTTCCGCTTCATCTACTAGGTCAATAGAATAATTATGCTGGTTAGCCATGTATTTAAATAATGTCTCATTATCTATATGGCTATCTTCTACCGCGTGAATCATTTCATATAACTCTCCATGGTCTGGGTATTCTCCCATGTCTGGAAAATCATCATAGTCATGCACCGCCACTTCGTCCGCGTTTCTTGTAACCCTTTTAATGGCTTTATAATAACTATCTATAGAGTCGTGATGTAAAGGCCACACCCAACCCCCAACCATACGCCCGCTGTTGTAGGCTTCTAAATTGGCGAAGTATACGCCATGCTTTAGTTCTGTTTGTGTTTCTGTTTGTGTATTCATATTTATTTTCTCCATATTAATAATTATTAAACTAATCCGTGAACGACTAAGAATAAAGGAACAGTAAAGAATATACCTATTAAAGTGGTCAAGAGGCAGTATTTTAAAGCCCTAACCCTTGCACGCCTAACCCTTGCATTATTTTTGAAGCTCGGCCTTGCATTAATTTTAAATTTAATTTCGTTTTTATTGTCCATGTTTTTTATCTCCATAATGTTAAACATATATTAATTATACATAAGTATTTTTATATATCAAGTATTAATTAAATAAATATTTAATTCTTTTCTTATACCTTTATAAGTTACATGAATAGTACACATTTATTAATTTATCTTTATTTTCTCTAATCTTTAACAATATTTTTCTTATGTACTGGCAAATTCTTTTTATGTTTTTATTAATCTAATCCAATTTTAATAACTTGAATCTATTACATATCCTCTAAAACCTTATATCTAAAGGCTTTGCGGATGGTTGCATATTATTATTTTGCTGTATATTTATACAGTTGTTGATAAGTTGTGCATGACCTGTGGACAACTAGGTTCTTTCAGGCGTACTCATACGCAGGTTGCAGCACCCCATTCTTTTTGTAGAGACAGCACCCCACCATTCATCGGATTTATATTGCATTAAGTCATTTTTTTGAGGCGTGATATTGTTGTTGATTTGCCGTATTTATATGTGCTATATTCTTTTAAGAGAGTATTTTGAGTTATATTATGGCTACTAGAAAAGATTTGGCAGAACATTTAGATTTATCACCACAGAGTGTAAGTGACCTTATTGGAAGGGGTGTATTAACTATTGGTGCTGGTAGATCACCAGTAAACATAGACTCTTGCAGGGTTCAATATATAAACTTTTTAAGAAAAGCTGCTAGATACACTAAAAAAGATGGAGGCTCGTCTGATATTGCAGAAGAAAAAGCAAGACTTACTAAAGCACAAGCGGACAAGGCAGAGCTAGAGGTGCAACAAATGGAGGCCAAGCTAATACCAGCAGAATTAGTTGTAGAAACTTGGGCTGAATATGTTGCAAACTCTAGGGCGAAATTATTAGGACTTCCATCAAGAGTGGCACATCAGGTTATTACTATTGACAAATACTCAGAAGCAGAATTAATTATAAAAGATCAGGTTTATGAAACCCTTAATGAGTTAGCACAACATGGAATACCTAAAAAATATAGAAAAAGCAATTCAACAAACGAGTCAGGCATGGACTCCACCACCGAATCTAAAGATTAGCGACTGGGCAGATGCCTATAGAAAACTATCTCCTGAATCTTCAGCAGAAGCTGGGTCATGGAGAACAGACAGAGCTCCCTATCAAAGAGAGATTATGGATGCCTTTAATAACCCTGACATCCAAAGAATAGTATTTATGAAATCTGCTCAAGTTGGAGCTACAGAAATATTGCTTAATGTTATTGGATATTACATAGATCAAGACCCTTCGCCTATGTTAGTTATGCAGCCTACTTTACAAATGGGTCAGGCGTTCTCAAAAGATAGGCTATCTACCATGATTCGAGATTCTGAAAAAATAAGAAATTGTGTTAAAGACCCAAGAAGCAGAGATAGCGGTAATACAGTCTTGTCTAAAAAGTTTGCAGGTGGTAATTTAAACATAGTCGGCTCTAACTCCGCTTCAGGACTGGCGTCACGACCTATAAGAATTGTCTTGGCAGATGAAGTAGACCGCTACGAAGCATCCGCAGGCTCGGAAGGTGACCCAATATCGCTAGCGACTAAAAGAACCACTACTTTTTGGAATAAAAAGATTTATTTATGCTCAACACCAACTGTAAAAGGATTGTCAAGAATAGAAACCGCTTTTGAGGAGTCAGATAAACGCTATTACCATGTTCCCTGCCCTGAATGTAATGTAAAACAGGTTTTGAAATGGAAGAATGTGGTTTGGGATGAAAATAAGCCTGAAACAGCAGCTTATGCTTGTAATGAGTGCGGAACTATAATTAATGAGTCTAAAAAGCAGTGGATGTTAAAACATGGCGAGTGGATAGCTTCAGAATCAAAATCAGATACAGCAGGTTTTCATATATCAGAGTTATATTCCGTATGGTCAACATGGGCAGATATGGCTAAATCATTCCTTGAAGCTAAAAAACAACCCGAAATGTTAAAAACATGGATTAACACTGCTTTAGGTGAATCGTGGGAAGAGCAAGGAGAAACTATTGAGCATGAAGAATTATTAGAAAGAAGGCTTAATTATGATTCTGAAACAATACCTGAAGATGTATTAGTTCTAACTGCTGGTGTTGATACGCAGAAAGATAGGTTAGAGTTACAAATGGTTGGTTGGGGTGCTAATTATGAGTCTTGGGTTATAGAGTATAAAATATTTTGGGGTGACCCCAATGCTGCTAATGTTTGGCAGGAACTTGATAATTACCTTAAAAAGAGATTTAAGACTGAGACTGGTAGGGTTTTGACTATATCCTGCACCTGCATTGACTCAGGTGGACATCATACCAATCAAGTTTATCAATTCACAAAACCAAGACAGGGTAGAAGGGTTTTTGCTGTTAAAGGTCTGTCAACCGCAGGAAAGCCTATAGCTAACAGACCTACATTTGTCGGTAAAAATAAAGCTGTTTTATATGGGGTTGGCTCAGATAGTGCTAAAGAAGCTATTTTTGCTAGATTATCAAGCGAGCCTGAGTACACAACTCTTCATTTTTGCTCTGATCTTGATGAAGAGTATTTTAAACAGCTTACAGCAGAGAAAAGGGTTACAAAGTTTGTAAGAGGTAAGAAATCACTAATTTGGAAGCAAATAAGACCAAGAAATGAAGCATTAGACACATTGGTATATAATTTTGCAGCTATATACATACTTAATCCTAATTACGATACAATACAGGAAAGAATACTATCTCAACAAATAAAACCATCTGAAGATGGTAAAAAAACAGCCAAAAAAGGTATAAATAGAGGTAATTTTGCTACTTCTTGGAAGTAATTTGACATTTCTTTTCATATATGTTGACTTTTATCTAAAAAACCATAGTGTTAGATGTAGATATATCTAAAACATTATGAGGTTTTTGCTTGAGCAATCAATTTGACAGAGAAAACTATCCAACTCAAGAGCCTAGCGAATTAGTCGTTGGTGATTACTGGGTTTGGAAGAAAGACAATTTAGCATCAACTTACCCAGTTGGCTCTTACTCTCTATCTTATGAGTTTCATTGCGATTCAGGTGGTGGTGGAAACCATCAGTTTACAATCAATGCTGTTGAAGCAGACAACACTTATTACATAGAAGTACCAACAACAACCACAGATGACTATAAGCCACATGATTATATATGGGGTTCTTATATAACAAGAACTTCTGATTCAGCTAGAATACAGGTTGGTGAGGGTAATATGACTATATTACCTAACCTAGCAGACACAAATGCTGATTTAAGAAGTCATGCAAAGAAAGTTTTAGATGCTATTGAAGCTGTAATAGAAGGAAGGGCTACAATAGATCAATCATCCTTCTCTTTAGGCGGAAGATCGCTATCTAGGTTATCTATTGATGAATTAATGACATTCAGAGATAGATATCATGCTGAATACCTAAAAGAAGTTAAAGTGGCTAGAATTAAAAACAAAAGAGGGTCAGGAAACACTATCAAGGTTAATTTTGGTAGTTCTACTGGTTCTACACCTAAGAGTTACACATAATGGCATGGTATAACAGAATACTAGGCGTTAATGAGCCTAAAAAGAAAAAAAGACAGGCTTATAGAAGGAGCTATACTGGTGCTAATACTGGTAGGTTGTTTGCAGACTTTGTAACAAGCTCTACAAGTGCCGATGCTGAAATAAAAGATAACATAAGAATATTAAGAGATAGAGCAAGAGAGTTAGCAAGGAACGATAGCTACATTGCAAGATACCTTAACCTAATGGTGTCTAATGTTATCGGTAAGCATGGCATAAGAGTTAGTAGTAAAAGTCGAAATGACAATGGTTCATTAGACCTTGCTGCTAACCAGCTCATTGAATCAGCTTGGAAGGATTGGTCAAAGGTTGGCAATTGCACTACAAATGGAAGATTATCATTTTTAGATTGTCAGAAAATATTTATTGAATCTTTAGCTAGAGATGGTGAAGTTTTAATAAGAAAAATAAAAGATAGTAATTCTCCATTTGGTTTCCAAATACAATTCCTAGAAGCAGATCATTTAGATGAAAATAAAAATGATGTGTATAAAGCAACAGGCAATCGTATCAAAATGGGCGTTGAAGTAGATAAGTATGACAAGCCAGTAGCTTACCATCTTTACAAAGATCATCCATACGATAGAACTTACGCAAGTCAAAATCAACACATTAGAGTTCCAGCAGATGAAATTATCCATGCTTACCTACCTACTAGAGCAGAACAGACTAGAGGTGTTTCTTTAATTGCTACATCAATGGCTAATGTGAAGATGTTAAATGGTTATTTAGAAGCGGAAATAGTCGCAGCACGCGTAGGAGCTTCAAAAATGGGGTTTTTCGTAAGTCCTGATGGTGATGGATATGTTGGTGATGGTGAATATGAAGATACCTTTAATCCAACAATGAACGCACAGGCTGGTGTATTTGAACAGTTACCTCAAGGTATGGACTTCAAAGCATTTGACCCTACACACCCAACATCTGCTTTTGATTCATTTACAACAAGTGTTTTAAGAAGCATTGCATCAGGTTTAAATATTTCTTATCACTCATTATCTAATGACTTAACTTCAGTTAATTACAGCTCAATAAGGCAAGGTGCTTTAGAAGATAGAAGTATGTATCAGATATATCAACAATTTACAATTGAGCATTTTGTAAACCCAATATTTCAATCTTGGTTAGAGATGGCAATATCTACAGGTCGTATTAATCTACCAATAGGTAAGTTTGATAAATTCTCTAACTCGGTCAACTTTATACCAAGAAGTTTTGCTTGGATTGACCCTTTAAAAGAAATGCAGTCAAACGTACTTGGTTTACAAAATGGAACAATAAGCTACTCAGATATAGCTGCTGCTTATGGAAGAGACACAGAAGAGCTATTTGAACAACATCAAAAAGAGATTGAACTAGCTAAACAGTATGGAATAGAACTAGCATATCAACCATTTGGTCAGAAACAACCAGTAGAAGCCAATATCAATGGCGAAGATCAAGACGATGAGTAAACCAAATGAAAAATGAAAAAAGTTTTGACTTGAAAGGGTTAGAAAAACATCCTTTATTAACAAATGAAGAGGAGAAATCTATGAATAAAGAAGATAGACATATCCTTAATGTTACTGAAACTGACAATACTGTTATTGTTGAGTTTGAGAAGCATGAGGATGTAGAACATGAAGGTGAAGAATTAGAAGCAACTGATGAAGTCTCTATGGATGAATCAAGTGAAGAAGAGAGGAAAGTAATTGATATGCCTATGAAATTTAGGACTATTGATCTATCCAAACATTCTTATCTTGATGAAGAAAAGAGAATAGTTCGTATAGGTGTTTCTAGTGAAGAACCTGTAGAACGTAGTTTTGGCATGGAAGTGCTAGGACATTCTGCTGAAGATATAAACATGGAGTTTATTTCATCAGGCAGAGCACCATTATTACTTGACCATGATATGGAAAAGCAAATTGGTGTGATTGAAGAATTCAAATTGGATGAGGCCGCAAAGAGGACAACTGCGGTGGTTAGATTTGGTAAATCTGCTTTAGCTCGTGAAGTATTTGAAGATGTAGCTGATGGTATACGAATGAACATTTCAGTTGGTTACAGAGTCGATAAATTAACAAGAATGAACAAAGACGATGAGACTTACTACAAAGCTCAATGGACACCTATGGAAGTTTCTTCTGTAAGCGTTCCTGCTGACCAGTCAAGGCTTGTTGGGGTTGGACGTTCTAAAGATAAACAAACTATTAATAATATAGAGGTAATAACAATGGAAAATAAAGATATTAATCTTGAAGAAGTTAGAACTCAGACTATTGATGAAGCTAAAGCTGAATTTAAAAGAAACTCAAAAGAGATCATAGATTTAGCAGCTAGACACAATAAAAGAGATTTAGCTGACAAAGCAATTGCAGATGGCGTATCTGTAGAAGAATTTAGAGGTGTATTATTAGAAAATATTTCTAACAATCAACCACTAGAAACTCCTTCAGAAATCGGTATGAGCAAAGAAGAAGTAAGAGAATTTAGTCTAGTTAAAGCAATTAGAGCTATGGCCAATCCTTCTGACAGAAAAGCACAAGCTGACGCAGCATTTGAATTTGAATGTTCTGCTGAAGCTGCTAGACAGTATGGCAAAGATGCTCAAGGCATCATGTTACCTGCTGAAGTGCTAAGAAGCTGGGGTAAAAGAGACCTAAACACATCTGATGATTCAACTCTAGTAGCTGAAGATTACAGAGGAAATGACTTTATTGATGTACTTAGAAATGAGTCATCAGTAATGCAAGCTGGTGCTACTATACTTAGAGGATTACAAGGTAATGTTGTAATACCTAAGAAAACTGCTGGTGCATCTGCTGGATGGATTGCAACAGAAGGAAGTGCTGCTGCTGAGTCTGAGTTTACTGCTGGTTCAATTACTATGACTCCTAGAGTAATTGGAGCCTTTACTGACTGTACTCGATTACTTTTACAACAAAGCTCTTTAGATGTTGAGAACTTAATCAGAGATGACCTAACAAAATCAATCGCTACTGCAATTGACTTAGGTGCTTTAGCTGGTTCAGGTTCAAGTGGTCAACCAACAGGTATTGCTAATACTTCAGGTATTAACACTACAACTTTCGCTGCTGCTAACCCAACATGGGCAGAAATCGTAGCTATGGAAAGTGCTGTTGCTAATGACAACGCATTGACTGGTTCTTTAGGTTACATATGTAGACCTGCTGACTTTGGTACTTTAAAAACAACTGAAAAGGCTACTGGTACTGCTCAGTTTGTTGTTTCTCCTGACAATAGCATGAATGGCTATAATGTTGTCAGAAGTAATCAAGTAACAAGTGGTGACTTCTACTTTGGTAACTTTGCAGACCTATTAATTGGTATGTATGGTGGTTTAGACATTACTGTTGACCCTTACGCATTATCAACATCAGGCGGAGTAAGAATTGTTGCTCTTCAAACTGTTGATGTAGCTGTAAGACATGCAGTATCTTTCTGTAAATCTTCAGACTAATTAACTGATGCTTAAATGGAATGGGGGTGGAAACACCCCCACCTTAAATATGAAAAAATATAAAATTTTACAAGATACAATGGCTGGCGGTTCTAAAGTTCATGCTGGAGATATAGTAGAACTTAATGAGGTTGAAGGTCATTCTTTATGTGGTTATCAAAAGGCAGAGGTTTGTGTTGAAAAGCCAAAACCTAAAAAGACTGAAAGAAGTGTTGGTTTAGAAACTTCTGAAGTAAAGCCTGTTAAAAAGAGAGCCAAGAAGTAATTATGCCAATGGAATTTGATAGAGATTTCGATGGCTACTTAGATGCCACCTATGGTCATGGTATTAAAGTTACCTACACACCCACAGGTGGTTCATCTTCTTCTATCAACGTCATCCTGAATCAAGAATATGTAGATATAGATACAGCAGGATTGCCAGTTCAAGGGTATCAACCAGTAGCACAAAGTAAGACTACTGATATACCAAGTATAGCTTTTGGAGATACTATTGTTGCTCCAGCTATAAAAAATTTAGATGGTACACAAATAAAACCATCAACAACTTATAAAGTTATAAATTACGAGCATGACAACTTAGGCATGACCTCATTACTACTTGAGGTTCAATAATGGCTAATCATGTAAGACAGCAGATCAGAGAATACTTTGGCACTACATTAAATGGTCTAACAACAACAGGCTCTAATGTTTATGAGTCTAGGGTCTATACACTACAAGAAGATACCCTTCCTTCTTTAGTTATATATACAAAATCAGAATCATCTGAGCCTATAGTAATAGGTGTTGATAGGGTTATGAGCAGAGAACTAGCAGTTGTTGTGGAAGCATATTGCAAAGCGACTAGCAACTTTGATGATACTATTGATACAATAAGCAAAGAAGTTGAAGAAGCGATTTCTGCTGATAGAACTCTAGGAGGTTTGGCAAAAGATACTTATGTTGAATCTACGGAAATAGAATACACAGGAGATGGAGAACAGCCAGTAGGTTATGTAACTCTAACTTTTTTAACAAACTACTATGTTCAGGAAACCAATCCCGATGTAGCGGTATAACAGGAGATAATTATGAAATTAATTAGTCCAAATGGTAAAAATTCAGTAATAGCTCAACCTTTAAAAGTTGAGTCATTTAAGAATATGGGTTGGAAGGAAGAAGCAATCCAGTCGCAAGACAAAGTTAAACCTTCTTCCAAGAAAAAGTCGAAAGACGAGGTAAAAGAAAATGGCGATACATAAAGGAAGTGAAGGTACTGTTCATGTAGGAACAGATGCAATAGCTGAAATTAAGTCTTATTCTGTTGAAGAAACTTCTGATACTATTGAGGTAACAACTATGGGTGATGGTTTTAGAGACTATCTACCAAGTTTAACTTCTTTCTCAGGAAGCATAGATGTTTTTTGGGATGAATCAGATACAGCACAACAAGCATTACAGCCTAGCACAGAAGTTACTTTAAAGTTCTATGTTGAAGGAGCTGATACTGGTGATAAGTATTACACAGGAACAGCTATTGTTACTAGTTTAAGTGTTTCATCATCATTCGATGGTATGGTTGAAGCATCTATATCTGTACAAGGCAAATCTGCTCTTACATTAGCGACAGCGTAATAATATGTCAGTAATAGATAACGCGAAAAAACATTTTGATAGCTTAGAAACTAAAATTATAGAAGTCCCTGAATGGGGTGATGATGAAGATAGTCCGTTAAAGATTTATTGTAAACCAATGACTCTTTCAGAGACTTCTAGGTTTATGAAGTTAGCTCAAGATGATGAAGTCCAGTTATTAGCCTATGCTTTAATTTATAAAGCATTAGACGAAGCTGGAGAAAAGTTATTTACTATCGCTGATAAAAAGGCCTTATTGGAGAAGGTTGACAGAGATGTATTGATTAGAGTATCTAGCGAAATGATGAATAATATTTCGCAGGAACAAATTAAAAAAAAGTAATTGAAGATAAGCAGCTATTTATTAAATATGCTTTAGCTGAAAAATTGAACAAAACTCTAGCTGAACTTGAAGAGATTACAGTAGAGGAGTTTCAGGGTTGGCTAGCTTATCTTGAAATAAAGGAAGAACAAAATGGCTCTCAGTAAAGGAATGAAGTATCAAATAGATTTGTTAGCAAATAACAAGTCAGGAGCTGCTTTAAAGAAGTTTAAAGGCGATATAAATAGCGTTCACAATCAGGTCACTAGACTTGGTGCTACTATAGTAGCAGCCTTTGGTACTAGAGAGATAGTTCAAGCAGCCAACGTAATGGTTGGTGTAGAGAATAGAATGAACGCCTTAACTGGCAGTGCTACCGCTACAGCACACGCTATGGATAGCATGAAGCGAATAGCAATGGAATCAAGATCAGATTTTGATTCTGTGGCGATGTTATATACAAGACTAGCTTTAGCTACAGAACACTTAGGCACTACCCAAGATCAACTAGCTGCTGCCACACAGATGGTAGCCAATACTTTTATTATTGCTGGCTCTCATACTCAAGAAGCAAATAACTCAGCTAGACAGTTAGCACAGGGTTTGGCTTCAGGAGCTTTAAGAGGAGATGAGTTGCGTTCAGTTATGGAAAACAACGTAATTTTAACCAAGATGTTAGCCAAAGGTCTTAATATGACTGTTGGCGAGCTTAGAGAGTTCGGACATCAGGGTGGACTTACTGCTGAAAAAGTATTGCCTATATTAATAGCTGGTGTTGAGGAAACTAATGAAACCATAGCAGACATGCCTATGACATTAGGACAGGCTGGGGTTTCTTTAAGAAATAGCTTTCAATTTATGATTGGTGATATACAAAAAACCACCAATGCTTTTGGAATTATTGCTGGAGCTGCGGAATTTTTTGCTAGAAATATCAAAGAAATATTAATACCAGCAATAACATTGCTTACAATAAATGCAATTCCAAGATTAATAACTGCATTTAATTTATTAAGAGTTGCAATGTTAGCAAACCCAATAACAGCAGTCGCAACAGCTTTTGCAACAATGGCTGCCGTTGTTGACTCTGCAATAAAAAAGAATAGAGAATACGGAACAACAACCGAAGAATTAAATGCTTCTTTAACAAAACAAAAGAACTTACTTAAAGATATAGAAGATAGGCAGAAAAACGCTGGTAGTAGTGATGAAGTAGCTCTTATGGAAAAATCAGCAGAAGCTGTAAGAGAGAGAATACTTTTAATTCAAGAGCTTATAGATATAAAAAAGATAGCTGCAACTATAGATAATGATTTAAACGAATCAGCATCTTTTACTATAGAGGACATAATAGCACAGACAAAAGATGCCATAACTATTACAAAATCATTCGGTGAGACTGTAGAGGGCAAGCTAACAAATGCTTGGGTTGATTTCTTTGATATAACTAATAAAAAGTTTTTAGAATTTAAGAGTTTAGCTATGGCTGTAACCCAAGCTGTTATAAGAGAGCTTCTAGAAGTATATGTTGTTAAAAAGCTCGTCAGCGGAATTACAGGAGGAATCGATGATTTTCTTGATATGTTAGGTAGTGATGGCTCTTCTGAAAAAAGTATAAAAACAATGATGCCAGAAGGTGGTGGTTACTTCCTAAAAGATGCAGATGGTTTTTTTGATGGTGGTTCTACCACAACAATAGGAGAAAAAATACCAAGAGGAGAGGGCGGTGGTTTTACAGGTTTTGGGTCTAGGGCTGGAGGTGTAGATGGTAAGGGCGGATTCCATGCTGTACTACATCCAAATGAAACTGTTATAGACCACACAAAAGGACAACCTCAACAAACTCAACAAGCAGCACCCACAGTAAACTTCAACATATCAACAGTTGATGCTGCTGGATTTGACCAGTTACTAACATCAAGAAAAGGACTAATAACACAAATAATTAACAACGCCATGAATACTCAAGGCAAAATGGGAATAGTATAATGAGCGGTGCATTTCCAACAGACCCAAACTTTAGGTCAATAAACTTTCAAGACAACAGGCCTACATTACTGAATCAAACACTATCAGGCAAAAAGTCTGCAAGACAAATAGGTGCTCAATACTTTTCATTCACAGTTCAAATGCCACCAATACAACAAGAGAAAGCACAGGAGATATTTGCTTTCTTACAAAAACAAAAAGGTGCTATTGGTGACTTTACAATACA
>Ga0209374_1002550_pt1 | contig 15496 bp, 15 predicted proteins | sample SaaInlLV_DNA_10m_FD_184683 | JGI IMG/M metagenome (GOLD analysis project Ga0209374, IMG submission 184683) | Marine microbial communities from expanding oxygen minimum zones in the Saanich Inlet - SI075_LV_DNA_10m (SPAdes) (version 2) | ecosystem: Environmental > Aquatic > Marine > Unclassified ...
TACCCGCTAAAATGAACATCGATAAGGGTGGAGAGATGATCCATGATGCGGCTCCGGATAACGTGGCTTTTGATTGGGAAATGGGTGATGAGGTGGCTACTGAGACTGCCTTTGCCAGCGCGGCACATATTGTCAGCCTCAACATAGGGGACAACCGCATAATCGTGAATTCGATTGAGCCGCGTGGTTGTTATGCCGAGATGGAGGGCAACAGGGTGCATGTGGCTATCAATGGTCAAGGTGTTTGGGGCCCCAAAGATCAGTTAATTGAAGTTCTAAGAATCTCTGAAGATGATATTCGGGTTACTAATCCTGACACTGGCGGTGGCTTTGGGATGAAGGGTATGATGTATCCCGAATATTTTGTACTGGCACATGCCGCTCGTGATTTGGGCCGGCCTGTGCGCTGGATGTCTGAACGGACTGAAGCGATGTTATCGGACAATGCCGGCCGTGATTTAACATCGTTGGCAGAGTTAGCTTTTGACGCAAATCACAGAATTATAGCCTACCGAGTGCTGAATAAGGCAAACATGGGAGCTTATAATTCACAATTCGCACAGATCATCCAAACTGAGCTATTTTCGCGGGTCCTAATGGGTGTTTACGACGTACAAAAAACTTATGTGCGATCAATTGGGTATTATACCAATACTACGCAAGTAGACGCATATCGTGGGGCTGGCCGACCGGAAGCGATTTATGTTCTCGAGAGGGCAATAGATAGGGCTGCTCGTGAACTGGGTGTAGATCCACTTGAGTTGCGCCGTATTAACTTTATCAAACCACATCAGTTTCCGTATGCAACTACGGTTGGTGAGACATATGATGTGGGTGATTTTAATAAGGTTTTGACCAGAGCTGAAAACGAAGCGGATATAGCAGGCTTTACTGCTCGAAAAGAAACCGATGCTAAGCTTGGCTTAATCCGTGGAATAGGCCTTTGTTACTATATTGAGAGTATTTTAGGTGACCCATCTGAAAATGCAAAAATTGAATATAATGACGATGGACGCGTGTATATCTATGTTGGAACTCAATCTAACGGTCAGGGCCATGAGACGGTATATTCTAAATTTTTAAGCGATCAGACTGGTATTTCTGTTGATATGATTGACGTCGTGCAAGGTGATAGTGACAAAATTAAAGTAGGTGGTGGAACGGGTGGATCCCGGTCGGTTACGGTGCAAAACAATGCTATGCTTTATACTGTAAAAGCTATGACCGAGGCATTTACTTCTTTCTTGTCGGAAGAAATGGGAGTGCCCGCTAAAGATATAGCCTTTGATGATGAACGCTTTCGCGCGGATGGCTCTAATATGACACCCACAATGCTTGAGGTGGCAGATATGGCTCGCAACAAGGGCCGATTGGATCTGCTGACGCACGAAGAAAGAGCCACATTGCCCGCACGGAGTTTTCCAAATGGGTGTCATGTTTGCGAAGTTGTTATCGACCCTGAGACTGGTGTTGCCCGGGTAGATCGTTATGTAGTGGTCGATGATTTTGGAAATCTAATTAATCCAATACTCGCCGAAGGGCAGGTGCATGGTGGTGTTGCACAAGGCATTGGGCAAGCATTGACTGAACATGTGATTTTTGATGATGACGGTCAACTTCTTACAGCATCTTTTATGGATTACGCCTTACCTCGTGCAGATGATGTTCCCATGATTGGTTTTACGTCGGAACCAGTGCCGTCTACTGCCAATATAATGGGCATGAAAGGGTGTGGAGAGGCTGGTACAGTCGGTGCGCTAGCTGCGGTATCAAACGCTGTGCAGGATGCTTTGTGGGAACATGGCGTCCGTCAAGCAGACATGCCATTCACCCCTTCCAAAGTTTGGGAAATGATTGGAGATTTGGCGATAGCGGCTGAATAACATTGCCGCCTCAAAGGTGAGATATTTGGCAATGTTATGGTCGTGTTATTTCGGCCATCTTCCATTTAAAAAAATCTATGATTTTTGAAACAACACCTTTGGTTGTTAAAATACGAAGACGATAAGTTTACGGAATATGTCTTGATTAACAACTAAAGCATTCTGATACTGAGCGCTATTTGCACAACACGTCGTGATTGAACGGCTGTCTTGGCGTTTTCTGCTAATCGTTAATCAAGAAATGCCGTCCTTCAATAACTACTTTACTTTCATAATGATGCAGGTCGTTGATCCCGTTGCATAAAGCTGGCCGTCCTTAGTCCCTCGTATTTCGCCGTTTGCAACGCCTGTTGACCGGCCTGCGTGACTTACAGTTCCTGTACAATCAATGCTCATCCCCAATGGTATTGTGCGGAGCATATTAACTTTATATTCCAGTGTGGTGTATATCGAACCGCGCGGAACTTTGGTCATTACGGCGCAGGCCATCGCACTGTCCAATAATGTTCCATACCAACCTCCATGAACTGTTCCCATGGGATTAGTAAAATTGAATTCAGGCGATCCCCGGAAGGTTATGGTGCCTTTTGCGACATGGTGCAGTCTATAGCCCATCGTCGTTGCTATTGGTGGAGCCGGCAAGCTGCCGTTAAGAATGCCTTGCATAAACTCCAACCCGGACAGGGCTAAGATTTGATCCTTACTGAGCAGATCAGATGGGGATTGAGCTACCTTGGGCATGGGGATCTCCATTACTAGTATTTGGAGACACTAGAATAATTGGGCAGCTCGGTCCAAGGTTTATCATATTACGCCACGTTACGTATGTTTGCTACGGGTACCAACCCTAGCGCGCGGCAAACCTTGAGCGTAAGTTCGGGTCTATTGAGCGTGTAGAAATGCAATGCACTGACGCCTTCACTCATTAAAGTGTCACAAAGGTCTGAGCAAAAAGTCAGAGCAAATAAGTCGGCTCTATTTTCGCGTTCTGCTCGGTCAAAAGCAGTGGCTGTAACAACTTTAATGGGTGTTCCACATTGTTCTGCGAATACTTTTGCGCGTTTCCAATTTGAAATAGGTAAAATGCCAGGTGTGATCGGGGCATCTATCCCTGCGTTTGCACAGGCGTCTCGGAAACGCAAAAAGTTGTCAGCCTCAAAAAAGAACTGGGTAATAGCTTCAGAAGCACCTGCATCAATTTTTGCTTTTAGCCAGTCGATGTTTTGATCCATTGAAGCTGAATCTGGGTGGCTCTCCGGATACGCCCCAACGCGGATATTAAATTTTCCTAAATCGGCTAAAGCTTTTACCAATTCGATACTATTTGCATAGCCATCTGGATGAGACGTGAAGGTATTTCCTCCTGCAGGATCTCCACGTAACGCTAAAATTTCAGTAATGCCAGATTTTGCAAACCGGTTTGCTGTTTCAAGCACCTGGCCCTTACTTTGGCCAGTACAAGTTAGATGCGCTGCCACAGGCAAGCCTGATGTTTTGCGCAATGTTTGAGCCGCTTCTTGAGTGAGGGCTTGCGTGGATCCCCCAGCACCATAAGTAACCGAAATAAAACGAGGGTGTAGTGGATTAAGGACTTGGACGGTGTCCCATAGGTGAAATGCAGCATCAAGTGACTTTGGTGGGAAGGTTTCAAAAGATAATGCTGTCATGGTGGCTCCTTTTGGGGTTGTACGTTGTATGCCTGAATTGATATGTTGAATCAAATTCATAACTTTCATCATAAACATGAGTCATTATGCATATAGAATTCCGTCATCTGCGTACGATTAAAGCCATTCATGATGAGGGCGGTTTGGCACGCGCTGCAGATCGCATGCACATCACTCAGTCTGCCCTGAGCCATCAAGTTAAAGGTTTAGAAGCGCAAGCAGGTGTGGAATTGTTTGTTCGTCGCTCAAAACCACTCAAGCTTTCTGCCGCGGGTCTGAGACTGTTACGTTTAGCTGAGCAGGTGTTGCCTCAAGTAGAAGCGACCCTGGATGAATTTGCATCATTACGTGATGGTTCAACCGGTCGGATGCATATTGCTATTGAGTGCCATGCTTGCTTTGAATGGCTTTTCCCCGTGCTGGAAGCATTTCGATGTGCGTGGTCGGATGTGGATGTCGATATACGCCCTGGATTGGCTTTTGACGCACTGCCTGCGCTCATCAAGGAAGAAGTAGATTTGGTGATATCTTCTGATCCAGAAGATTTGACTGGTATCGAGTTTGTAGAGCTTTTTGATTACGCCCCTGTTTTTGTCGCAGCGAGTAATCATCCATTGGCTCAAAAAGCATATATCGAAGCACAAGATTTTGAGGGTCAGACGCTTATTACTTATCCGGTTGAGCATTCCCGACTGGATGTGTTTAGTCAATTATTGATCCCAGCTAACGTAGCGCCAGTCGCGGTGCGTCAGGCTGAACTGACGGCAGTTATCTTGTTGTTGGTGGCATCCAATCGTGGTGTATCAGTCTTGCCGGATTGGGTTGTGCGTGAAGTTAAATATTCAAGTGATTATGTGACGCGGCCTTTGACTAAAAAGGGTCTTAAAAGACGCCTTTATGCAGCTGTGCGAAGTGAGGATCGTGATAAACCCTACATGGAGAAACTGATCTCGTTGGCCCGTATTGAGGCGCGAAAGTTACAAGCAGTTTGAATTTTGGTATTTGTTTAAAATGAGAAAAACCTTATAGTTTCTTCTTAACCAGTGATCGCCATAGTATTCATTTGAGAACTGAATTTTAAATTATCTGGACAATCTGTTTACCCACGTTTTGTCCGTGTAACAGTCCAATAAATGCCTGTGGTGCGTTCTCTAACCCGCTGGTGATATCTTCGAGTACCTGAATATCACCATTAATCACTTTTGGCATCATTTCAGTGAGAAACTCTGGGTACTTGTTCCAATGATTGGAAATTATAAATCCATTTACTTTTAGAAATTTAACCAGAATGGGTCGCCAAAGGGCAGGGGCGGACATTGTTGCTTCGGCACCTTCACCCAAGCCGCCTGCGTTATACCATGAGATCATGCCGCAAACAGGAATTCTACCGAACGGGTTCATGAGAGGCATTACAGCTTCTAGAACTTTGCCGCCAACATTTTCAAAATAAATATCGATACCATCGTAAGCAGCCTCTTTTATTGCTTTGCGGAGGCTCCGTGCATCATTATGTGCCCGGTGATCAATGCAGATATCAAAGCCAAACAAATCAGTTGCCAGCGAACATTTTTTCTGACCGCCAGCCAAACCAATAGTGCGTAAACCACAGGATTTAGCTAGTTGTCCCACCATCGAGCCAACCGGACCGGTTGCAGCGGCGACAACAATTGTTTCACCTGCTTTGGGTTGCCCGTATTCCATAAGACCATGCCATCCGGTGAACCCTGGCATGCCCAAAACACCCAGCATGTTAGTTATTGGGGTTAGATTGGGATCGATCTTGCGCAATTCTTTACCTGATTGAATTGCGTGGGTCGCCCAACCGAGCATGCCAAAGACGAAATCACCAGAAACAAAGCCATTAGCTTTTGATGTGATGACCTGACCAACGCCACCTCCCTCCATTGTGCCGCCAATCGGTACTGGTGCTGCATAGGATTTGGAATCATCCATGCGACCGCGCATATAGGGGTCAAGTGAAATGTAATGAACGCGTACAAGAACTTCACCGTCTCCGGGTACAGGAATATCGGCAGTTTCAAGTTTGAAGTTGTCTGTCGTAGGTGCACCCACTGGACGGCTAGCTAGATTAATACGCTGCATTTTGTTGGTCATGAGTATTCCAGCTGCTATTTCAGAGGTTTTGTTGGTTGTAACTTGCTGATCGGCGTGTCGCGTATTCGTAGTCTTGGTACACGCAGACAATTCATTACTATAAAGTGTCCAGTATACAACTAGTCTTACAGTTTTTGTTCATTTTAATCATAGCTGCTTATAGCTGCTTAAGGATTATTACTAAATCTATTTGGGAGTTCTCAATCAAGGCAGATTTTGAATTTTTAGATTACAGGGCTTTGGGCAGTTTGCTTGGCGTGGTGACCTCTTGGCAAAATGATCCGTGCGGCGTATAGCCCGCAAACATCTTTTCAGCTTTTGGAGCCATTGCATGCAAGGTAGCGCAAACCTCAACATAATGATGAAGGCCGCCCGGAAAGCAGGCCGTTCGCTGGTCAAAGATTTTCGAGAGGTGGAAAACCTTCAGGTTTCTGCGAAGGGACCAGGTGATTTTGTGTCGAAAGCAGATATAGCTGCTGAGGCAATTATTCGTGAGGAGTTGCGCACTTCAAGACCGACGTATGGTTGGCTTGCAGAAGAGAGTGGGGAAGAGGCTGGCGAAGATCCAACTCGGCGTTGGATTGTAGATCCGCTGGACGGCACCACCAATTTTCTACATGGGTTACCGCATTGGGCCGTTTCTATAGCGTTGGAACATAAAGGCCATATTGTTGCGGGTGTTGTATTTGATCCTGCAAAGGACGAGATGTTCTTTGCTGAGAAGGGCCAGGGTTCTTATATGAATGACACGCGATTGCGCGTGTCGGGTCGTTACAAAATGATTGAAGGCCTTTTCTCTACGGGCATGCCCTTTGGTGGTAGATCGGATTTACCTGAGACATTAAAAGAACTTGGCCGCTTATTGCCTGTCTGTTCTGGTGTTCGTCGGTTTGGTGCCGCCGCGCTAGATTTGGCATACGTTGCGGCTGGCCGCTATGATGGCTTTTGGGAAAGAAATTTGAACGCTTGGGATATCGCAGCTGGTGTTATAATCGTGAAAGAGGCAGGTGGACTTGTTGAACCGGTGACACAGGGACATAACATAATCGAAGACGGTGAAGTTATCTGCGCCAATGATGCAATGTTTTCTCAACTTGCCAAGATTGTCCGAGCCTAATCTATAAAATTGGACCTAATTGTATTTCTGTTAAAATGTTTATTTTAAGTTTGAAAAGACTTAGCCTAAAATAAACTGATTAATATCAGCGTTTTACCTTTGGAATACGAGACTTTGTATATTGCGTTTCGGGATGTGGTGGATGTCCTTGCGTTTGCCTCCAGAAACTCGTTCCACCACGTTTGAGCCAGAGTGGAAAAGTCAGTACGAAACCGGCGATAAAGCCCCCTGCATGAGCCCAATATGCAACGCCTCCTAATTCGGGGTCTGCTGCGGCGCCGCCAACAAATTGCATTCCAAACCACAGCATAAGCATAATCCAAGCTGGAATGGGAAAAATACGAATAAAAATTATTAAAATCAATAGAATATCAACTCGTGCTTTAGGAAATAGAAGTAGATAACCTCCCATCACACCAGCGATTGCGCCAGACGCTCCAACCGTTTGGATTGGTGAATATGGGGCTGATAATACATGAAATAGACTGGCAAGAATACCAGTGCAGATATAGAAACCCAGAAAAAGTCCATGGCCCATTTCATCTTCAACATTATCGCCGAATATCCATAAAAAAAGCATGTTTCCTGCTAAATGCATCCAGCCGGCGTGTAAAAACATAGAAGATAGTAAAGTTTCGTATCCGGCACCTGCGGTTATTCTTGCAGGAATAGTGCTGAATGTGGCAAAAAACGAGTTCAAAGCAGTTAGGTCATCAAGCAGGCCGACATAACTCAAAAATACAACCACATTCACAGCCATTAGGGTGTAAGTCACGTAAGGAGTGCGACCTGATGGGTTATGATCACGAATGGGAATCATAAATTTACGCTTATCAATCGTTAGAACGGCGTCAAGCGATTGTATTGGAAAATCCCACGTCAATAATTTAATATTTGAATCTTTGAAGCGTTCTTTCGGTTACTTCTGCAATCTCATCCAATTAATCGTTTTACTATTATCTCAAAAACTATCGGGTAATTTGCTTTACTGGTTGGAAATTAGGGTTGACTTGAACTGTGTATGCCGCATTTCAAGTGTTATGAAATATTTGTTTATATCAGCATTAATAGCCAGCCCGGTATTTGCGGACACGTGTCCCCCTGCAAAGGATTACTCTGCTGAGTTAGCTGAGCTCGCAATTGCAGCCAACAAAGCTTCTGATGAGCGTGAGGGTCGCATTGTTTCTGACAAAATGTGGGATGTTTGGCTACGAGCACCCGATGAAGCCTCTCAAAAGAAATTAGATTATGGCATGCGCCAGCGGGCCCGTAATGATTTTACTGGGGCTTATCAAAGCTTTGATAGTTTGGTCAGTTATTGTCCACTTTATGCTGAGGGCTACAATCAACGTGCTTTTATAAGCTATTTGACTAAAGACTATGCAGCAGCATTAGATGATTTGAACTCAGCCTTGAGATTATCTCCAAACCATGTTGCCGCTCAATCTGGACGTGCTTTAACTCTTATGAATTTAGGGCAATTAGCCGAGGCTAGATTGCAACTGCAAGCAGCATTGAAGAACAATCCTTGGCTTTCTGAGCGCGCTTTGCTCGATAAAGGCGCCCCGCTGGCAATAAAAGGTGAAGATATCTGATCTTGGGCTTGAGGTGCTTAGTAGGATTGCCTAATAACGGTAGTGTGCGGGCGTGATGGAATGGTAGACATACCAGACTTAAAATCTGGAGGCCGTATGGCCGTGTGGGTTCGAGTCCCACCGCCCGCACCATTGATTTTTATAAACATATTTAAATCAGTTACATGACGCTGATTTTTTATTTAGCTCTCTTAATATCTCCACAATTGTCTCTGTTGGTTAAGTGCATTGGCAGTATTATTTATGCTTTTGACGGTTATTGTTGAATTTATTACAGAAACTTTTTGTAATTAGGATAAGTTTGTGTAGCTCTAATCTTTATCAGTTTTAAGGATCCTAATTTTATGTCAGCTAAAGTAGTAATCAAGCAAGTTCTGTTGGCTATTGTTTACTTTTTCCAAAATCAAAAATAGCATTTGGCTATATTTTTATTATTTTGGTGTATTTTATGGGTGCTTTTTGTTTCCTCGCTGCATGGGTAGATTACGGTAGTGAACAAATTCAGCAGTTCACTTCGAAGTGATATTTGGTATTATGATTTTATTGATTGGATGGATTTTAGGTATTGCTTTAATCAAACAGGGTAGCTGATCTAAAACGATTAAACCGGAATCAGTCTCTCCAAGTTTTGGTTATTTGTTAGAGGCAAGTGCTGATTAAGTTTCTGATATTTGGATTAGACAGATTTTGTGAACAAGGTTACATTTTATTATTAAATAGCCTTGCGGCTCAAAAGTAACTTGTGGGCAAAACGAATAAGCGCAGTGAAACACAGCAAATGAAAGCAAAAATATTGGAAATTTCCAAATACCCTAAAAAGAAAACAAGTTTTTATGATTGAAGCAAATGTCATAGTTATGAACGGTAATAAGATTTCTGAAGAACTGGCCAGTGACTGCTTAGCGTCTGGTAAAAAATTTGGTCTAGAAATTACAAAGTTTAATGCTGTTTGGGGCGATAGCGTAGAAAAAGAGTACAACAATTATAATTTAAAACCCTTTCCCGGTTTGTATCCTTTTTGGAAATTTTGGAAATTTAAGTCTAATAGAGATACAAAAGGCGTAAGAGGCTGTTTTTTGTCTCATTTTATCTTATGGAAAAAATGTTTGTCAGATAATAAACCATTAATCATTTTTGAACATGATGCCTTAGTTATTAGACCTTTAGACATTAATAATCTTTTATCTAAATTTGATGATGTGCTGAACTTAGATGCATTTTTCAGGGTTGCCCCTGTATACAAAGAATGGCTAAAAAAGGACAATGGTAACGGTGTAAGCTTGTTGTTTGACACTTTGCCTGCAGCATCAGGATTAAAACTTTATAAGAATACGCACATTAAGGGACTTCATGCCTACATTATTAAGCCACCAGGGGCGAAAAAATTAATTGAAAAGACCTATAGTGAAGGCGTTCTTCCTGCAGATATAGCAGTCAATAGTGTTTGGTGTAATTTATACCGAACAGATACAAGCTTGTGTCAAATAAATCTTAAGTATTGGTCAGATAAAGATAGAAAATTTACTTATAGTTACACAAAATCGGAAGTTTAAATAATATTTTAGCGGTAGTTGTCATCACATATAATGTTACAGAAAATCAAATAAACTTACTAATGATTAAGTATTATTTTTTACCTTATTAAATTTCATAATAAAATCAGTGAGATGAGGTACGTAATCCTCTGGACCGTTACCGCCAGCAGCATGCGCTAGAGCAAAACTGTTTTTGACTGCGTTACCGATAGGATTTGCGAGGTTCACTTCGTCAGCCATCGCGCCTAGATATCGGGTATCTTTCAAGGCATTAGTTAGTGTAAATTTATGAGCATCTCGGTTACCTTCGACGGCATATCCCATGAAGGTTTGGTAAAAACCACAATCCATACGACTTCCTCGAATGACAGAGTCAAACTGTGGGGTAGTTATGCCAACTTTTTCTGACAGTGCCAGGGCTTCAGAATACAACGCAGCGTAACCGAGAGACAAAAAGTTATTGAGTAGTTTCATTTTATGGCCGGCACCGTTTTGTCCCATGTGAACAATTGAACCAGCCCAAGAAGCGACTACAGGTTTAATTTTATCGAACACAAGTTCGGACGCTCCAATCATAGTCGACAGCTCACCAGATTCTGCTTGTACTGGAGTTCCTCCAAGAGGTGCATCAGCCATATGGAAACCCTGCGCCTCTAAGTCGGCGGCAAGCCTGATTGTGGATCTAGGATCGGAGGTTGAGCAATCAATAATGATGGTCCCAGAATTAAGATGTGGCATCAAGTTTTTTATGATTGTCTCTACTTCAGGAGATCCTGGAGCGCAGATGTGAATGATTGATGATATTGAGGCAAGGTCTTCTAACGATGCGGCTTCCCTTGCGCCTCTTGTAATTAAGTCCTCAACAGGTATCCGATTGGTATGGGCCAAAATAGAGATTTGGTAGCCTGCAGCCAATATATTCTTTGCAATTCCATGGCCCATTAGTCCGACTCCAATAAATCCAATATGGTCTGTCTTGGCATTCATTGTTTTTTCCCTGTTAAGAACGTGGCCTAGTTAACGAAGAGCCAATATTTGGTTTTGTGGCGGCAAGTAACGGCGTTGCAAAGCGATAAACAAGATAAGGATTGAAATTCCATGTAAATGTCAAGGAGACCTCAACATCTTAGCCCGTTTGGAGTTATACAGGTTAATTGAGTGTATTTTTTATAAAGTGTGTTTTAGTCAGAAATATAGGTATCGATAGCGGTTTTTACCCCATAGCTATCGTCACCAAAACTTTGGCTGGCTTTCATTCCAGCGTCATAAATTTGTTTCCCTAATAACTGCCGTAATGAATGTAATAGTTCAGTTTTATAATTCATTTTGATGATATTGATTAACTTGCTCTGAATTGGAGAACATCTTGGGACAAATTGAAGACCTTAGGTTGTTTGCGCTTGTTGTTGAGAATCGCAGCATTTCTAAAGTGGCCGACAAACTCAATATTGCTAAGTCAGCTGTAAGCCGACGTTTAAAATTGTTGGAGGCTCGGTTTGGAACTAAACTCATTGATCGTGTCCCCGGTGCCTGGGATGTGACTGCAAGTGGGCTAGAGCTTTATCAGAGATCTGTCCAAGTAATTGGTGATGTTAACGAAATCGATAGTGATTTTACACAGACATCCCAAATGATCTCAGGACCAGTCAATATATCAGCTCCGCGCGATTTTGGTCTGATCTACCTTAGTCCAGCAATCTTATCGTTTAGTAAACGCTACCCAGAAATCCAAATGACAGTTGATTTTGACGATCGGGCCGTTGACTTAAACCGGGAGAATTATGATTTTGCAATTCGAATAACGGCTAAAGGTGAAGATGCAGTTGTTGCACAAAAAATTGGATGCGCTCAGCTCAGATTATGCGCCAATCCGTTTTATCTCAAAAGAAAAGAAGAGCCCAAACATCTAAATGATTTGATCAATCATCAGCTTTTATATTTTGGCACAGCGCGGCGAAGTGTATGGAAATTCATGAACAACTCTGGAAAATACGAAGAAATTTCTTTTTAACCAGCACTGAATTCAAATAGTGGAGAATTTTTAATGCATGCGATTTTCAATAATCAAGGAGTAGCAGTTTTACCGGATTTTCTGGTTGATCATGCAATTGCATCGGGCAAATTGGTTAGCCTCCTGCCGCATTTGTCAGTGCTTGACTATGGAATTTACCTAGTTCATGCGTATGAGCGCCGTTTAAATCGACGGATGCGACTGTTTTCCAAAGAAATGAAAGCCGCGGGTTAGCTGGATAACGACGAGGTGTAGTTTTTTTAGAGAAGAATCTTAATCGTGAGTGCCTGAGAACTTAGCTTTCCACTCCTCTCGTTGTTCATCAGTAACTTTAGTAAAAAGATTGTCCGGAACGGTAAACTTATGCCCACCGGTAAGCAAAGTGATGGCAAGGCGTGCGTCAGTTGGCCAAGTTGTTTCTGAAAGTTGCATGGCTTCTAGTAGTTTTTCTGCTGCATCGGGAATGAATGGCGCAGAAAGCACTGCATATAAAGCGATTAGGTTTAAGCCAAGACGAATCTGCATTGCAGCTTGTGCTTCGTTTTCTTTTATTGTCGACCATGGAGCAGCGGTTTGTAAATACTCATTGCCGGCCACCCAAATTGCACGTAATTCTTGCGCTGATTTTCGAACCTCCCTGGCATCCATAAAATCAGTGTAGTTTTTAAGCCGTTCGTCTAAGTTTAATATAAGCGCTTCTTCTTGTTCCCCAAATTCGCCACCATTTGGAATTGTCTCCCCAAACTTTGTACGACAAAATTTAGTAACACGGCTGGCAAAATTGCCCAAGACATCTGCGAGATCCTTATTTACGCCTTGTTGAAAAAACTCCCAGGTAAACTCAGTGTCTGAAGTCTCTGGACAGTTCGACAGGAGCCACCAACGCCAATAGTCAGCTGGTAAGAGATCAAGCGCCTGGTCCATGAAAACGCCGCGTCCTTGACTAGTACTAAATTGACCACCCTCATAATTAAGATAGTTAAAAGATTTTAAATGATCGACTAGTTTCCATGGTTCGTTTGACCCAAGGATTGTTGCTGGGAAGCTAAGAGTATGAAATGGAACGTTATCTTTTCCCATGAATTGCGTGTAGCTCACGTCGTCAGCACCCTTATCAGTTCGCCACCAACGTTCCCAATCTTCGCCGCCTTTCGCTTCTGCCCATTCTCCAGCACAAGCAATGTACTCGATTGGTGCGTCGAACCATACATAAAAAACTTTGCCCTCCATTCCTTGCCAGTCTGTATCCCCGCGGCGGACAGGAATGCCCCAGTCAAGATCACGAGTGATCCCACGATCCTTTAAACCGTCGCCATCATGCAACCATTTCTTGGCAATCGAAGTCGTTAAGATTGGCCAATCAAATTTACTGTCAATCCATTTTTCAAGTTCGTCTTTGAGGTGCGACTGGCGCAGGTAGAGGTGTTTTGTTTCGCGGACTTCCAAATCTTTGGACCCTGAAATGGCAGACCTTGGTTCCATCAAATCTGTAGGATCCAATTGTTTAGTACAGTTTTCACATTGATCTCCGCGTGCTTTATCATAACCACAGTCGGGGCAGGTACCTTCGATATAGCGATCCGGAAGGAAGCGTCCATCTGCGTTTGAATAGATCTGCTGTTCTACAACTTCACGAATTAGCCCTTCATCTGCCAAACGACCCGCAAAATGTTGCGTTAATTTATGGTTCTGTTGTGAAGATGAACGTCCAAAATGATCAAATGATAGGCTAAACCCTTTTGCAATTTTGGACTGAATAGCATGCATTTCTGTACAATATTCAAAGATTGGCATGCCTGCTTTGGCAGCAGCTAGTTCGGCCGGTGTGCCGTGCTCATCAGTGGCGCAAAGAAAAAGCACTTCATTGCCTCGGGCGCGCTGATAGCGTGCATATAGGTCGGCAGGCAACTGGCTTCCTATCAGGTTTCCTAGATGTTTAATCCCATTGATGTAGGGAATTGCAGATGTAATCAAATGACGTTGCATGTTGGTGCCTTTGGCGAAGTTAGATTGCGTGTAGCAGTGCGATGCAGTAGGGAAAAGGGGCACTTTTTATATGTTGTCACCGGTCTCTGAAACGCCCTGTTAAACGACCGATAAGAAATGAGGTTCTGGGGGCGTATATATATGGGGTTCGCTTTTCAGGCGCGGACCTTGAGAGCATTCGTGTCAAACCAAAGAAAATCAATATACCGTGAGCAGTAGCAATCATTACAAAGAGTGCTGAAGGACCGTAAGCGTCGATCATATATGAAGCGGTTAATGGGGCTGCAATAGCTCCAAGTGCAAAGAAAAACATGAGGGCTGCTGATAGCTCAACACGTTCGGAAGCATCCGCGAAATCATGAGCGTGCGCCGCGGCGACTGAGTAAATTGGGAAGCTGGTTAACCCAAAAAGACCAGCTGTCAGCATTATACTAAATATACCAAATCCAGACACCATCACCGTTATGGCACAGCTTGCAATTGCTGCTGTTGATAAACCGATCAGTACCCAGCGGCGATCAAATTTATCTGCCAACCAGCCAACTGGATATTGCGCAATTGCACCACCTAAAACAAACGCTGCTAAAAACCAAGCAATCTGACCAGCATTTAATCCGACTTCCTGTCCGTAAATTGGTCCAACCATTCGGAAGGATGCGCTAGAAAGGGCCGCAACCACAACACTGGCAGCGGCAAGTGGTGATCGTTGTATCGCCAGTCTTGGCCGTAGCCTTGGCGCGCTGGGTGTTTGGGGTTGTTTCACCTTGGTCAGTGTCAGCGGTAATAAAGCAGCACAGCAAAATATAGCTAATAAATTATAACTGACATAGCTGGCTGGTGCCAGTATTCCGATCATTAACTGGGCCGCTAGAGATGCGCCCATGTCTACCACTCTGTAGGCACCCATAGTGCGCCCACGCGTTTCGTTGGTGACTTTGGCTTGCAACCATGCTTCGACTACTGTGTAGCATCCAGCTACGCATAGGCCGGACGCTATACGCATCATTGCCCAAGCGATTGGATCGATTAAAAGCATGTGTGCTAATAGGCCTATAACGCCAGATGCGGTAAATGCCGCAAAAGCACGTGAGTGGCCGACATTACCCATTAAACGAGGCGCCCACCAGCATCCAATGAAAAAGCCTAGAAAATGTGCAGACCCTAACACGCCAATCTCTTGACGGGAAAAATCAAGAGCCAATCCAGATAGCGCGTCCAGTGGTCCTAAGGCACCCGAACTGAGTTGGAGAAGAATAACAGATAGAAATAAAGCCGCAAAGGAAATTAGCATACGCATAGTATCGGCACGATGCTCTATCATTTGCACAATTCCAAGTGGTTAAAAGACTTGCGCAAGTTATTTCACAGTTTAAATTGGAAATTAAATCTAACTTTTAAGTAATTATGTACAGTCTGATTCATAAAAAATACAATAAAATATGACTATTAATCTACTGGGCTATTATTATCTTTAATGATACCTGAGACCCTAGGTAGCTTTTTACTTTTTTCCTGTTTTACGTACCATCCTTGTTCGGGTGCCATGCGAGCACGCAGTCGGTGTAGTCGCCATGTGCCAGTGGTACC
>Ga0209374_1002555_pt1 | contig 15475 bp, 12 predicted proteins | sample SaaInlLV_DNA_10m_FD_184683 | JGI IMG/M metagenome (GOLD analysis project Ga0209374, IMG submission 184683) | Marine microbial communities from expanding oxygen minimum zones in the Saanich Inlet - SI075_LV_DNA_10m (SPAdes) (version 2) | ecosystem: Environmental > Aquatic > Marine > Unclassified ...
GAGTTTTTTCATTTATATTAGTAATATAAAACACGATCTACAATTTTAAGGATATCAAAAATATTATTTTCATTATCTTGATTATAATCAATTAGTTCAATTTGTTCATTGGATGGTTCAATAATTCTTAAAATGATATTTACTCCTAGAACTATATCAATGTTATCTATTTGTCCATCCATATTGACATCACCGAGTTGGTAGTCAATACATTCTGAGATATCTTGGTTCCCTACATAATCTTCTTCATAAATACCATTATTATTCGTATCAACAAATGGTTCTCCCTCATCCCAAATACCATTTTCATTTTCATCGGTAAATGGTTCTTGGTTAACTAAACAGTCTGGATAAGGTGGACAAAAATTATTATTCTCAAATTTAAATTGGTCACTGTATGGTCCTATAAAATCAATCTGACAAGTATTTTCAGGTATTATCCCAGACAATTGATTATCATTTAAATAAAAACTAAAGATAAAAATACTATTTTCTATTTCATCTGGAATTCCTCCAGTTAACTGATTGTTCGAAAGATCAAAAAAATTAAGTGAATTTTGATTCATACTCCACAATTCAATTGGAATTTCACCTGTAAGTTGATTATTCCCCAATTTTAAGTCTACTAAACTTGTTAAGTTTTCAATTTCTGAAGGGATCTCACCTGTAAGTTGGTTACCACCTAAGTATAAATAACGTAAATTTGTTAAGTTCCAAATCCCAGACGGGATATCTCCTGAAACTTGATTGTTTGTAAGTTTTAAATATTCTAGGTTAGTCAGATTCCCTACCTCCAGGGGAATCACTCCTGTCAATTGATTATTTTCCAAAGTTAAATATTGTAAATTTGTTAGATTTCCTATCTCTGAAGGAATCACTCCTGTTAGTTGATTAATATCATCTAACCTTACCAAGGTTAAATTTACTAATTCACCAATATTTGGAGAAATCTCACCTTGTAATAAATTACCAGTTGATTCATAAAAATATATAGATGTTGTTTCTTCTATACTATAACATCCAGATGACATACATCCATCGGTATGATTACTATTAAAATCATTACAATCACCCCAACCTAAATCAACTTCACCTTCCTCACATTCTAATCCATATCCAACACTCATCAATGAGAATATGGTTATCAAAATGATTATTGGGTTTTTATAAATTATAATTTTAAAATAAAGGATTGAAGTAGATGTAAAGTTAACAACTTTTTACTTACTACCGAATTTATTCAACGGTAACAGACTTCGCAAGATTTCTTGGTTGATCTATTTCACAACCTCGAAATTGAGCTAACTCATAAGCCAATAATTGTAAAATAATAGAACTCGTTATTGGAAAAATATAGCGATGAGATTTTGGTGTAACTAAAACATAATCTGATAAAGAATTCAATGAATCGTTCTCTTCATCTGTTACTGTAATAATTATGCCGCCCCTAGCTTTTACTTCTTCTATATTAGATAAAATCTTCAAAAATGTTTCATCTTGAGGAGCAAGAAAAACTACCGGCATATCTTTATCAATTAAAGCAATTGGACCATGCTTCATCTCAGCAGCTGGATAACCTTCGGCATGTATATAAGATATTTCTTTTAATTTCAATGCACCTTCCAATGCTACAGGGAAATTAACGCCCCTGCCTAGGTAAAGATAATTATCCGCATTACAAGTCGCCTTTGCAACTTGTCTAACTAATTTTATAGTTTCTAATGTTTTTGAAACATTGGTATCAATTTCTTTTAATGAACTTATTAATTCTTTTCCCCTATGCAAGGACACGCCTTTTTTTCTACCTATTTTAAGCGCAAGCATAATTAGCACGGTAACTTGAGCAGTGAAGGCTTTTGTTGAAGCTACACCTATTTCTGGCCCAGCATGGGTAAAAATACCTGCATCAGTCTCTCTAGATATTGAACTTCCAACAACATTGCATATCCCTAATGTCAATGCACCTAATTCTTTTGATTTTTTGATTGCTGCTAGAGTATCAGCTGTTTCTCCAGATTGGCTAATGGCTATCAAAATAGTATTTGCATCAATAATTGCATTCCGATATCTAAATTCTGAAGCATATTCTACATGAACAGGTACTCTGGCATATTCTTCGATTAAATGTTTACCAATAAGACCAGCATGCCAGGAAGTACCACAAGCAGTTATATATATTCTTGATGCTTCCAAAATATTTGGCAAATAATCATTGATACCACCTAACATTGAGGTACCATCTTCTAAATTTAGTCTACCACGAAGGGTGTCACTTATAGAATGTTTTTGATCATGAATTTCTTTTAACATAAAGTGTGGAAATTCACCTTTCTCAATTTCTTCAATCGTTAAGTCTATCTTTGTAATCGTTTTTGAAACAATCTCTTCCGTATGAATATTTGATATTGAATAGGCAGAGTTTTTCACCTCAACAAATTCACCATCATCTAAATAGATTACGTTTCTTGTATATTCAATAATTGGCGAAGCATCACTCGCAAATAAAAACTCATTCTCACCCACACCAAGCACTAGTGGGCTTCCCATCCTTGCAGCAAAGAGCGAGTCAGGTTCATCGGAACACATAGCAACAATTCCATAGGCACCAACGACTTCTTGCAATGCAGCCTTAACTGCATCTTTAAAATCTAATTGACCTTCATCATTGTGATATATTTCAGATATCAATTGAACGAGAACTTCTGAATCAGTATCACTAGAAAAGACAACACCTCTTTTTTCTAATGTCTTTTTTATCGAATCGTAATTTTCAATTATTCCATTATGAACTAATGCTATTTTCCCAGACTTATCTAAATGGGGATGCGCATTTATATCATTGGGAACACCGTGCGTTGCCCACCGAGTATGAGCAATTCCACAATTTCCTTTAATTGGCGAAACAGATAGTTCATCTGATAATTCAGATACTTTCCCAGCTTTTTTTACACTGTTTAAGCTCTTACCATCTAATAAGGCTAAACCAGCAGAGTCATATCCTCGATATTCAAGCCTTCTTAGGCCCTTTATTAAAATTGGTACAGGATCTTTTTTACCGATATAACTAACTATTCCACACATTTTTATTTCTCATCAATTTCAAAAAATTTTGAATAAACACGCTCGTTTTGATTTTCATAATAATGATCTTTCAATGACGTTTCATGACTAAAACCTATTTTTTCATAAAAACTATGAGCATCTACATTATTCTCATGAGTTAATATATATAGTTTTCTTTTTTCATATTTCATCACCTTATACCAAGCATCTGCATGCTTAATTAGCTCATCAACTAATAATTTACCAACTCCCTTACCTCTAGATTCAGACAAAATGCAAATACGGTCTAATTCAAATAAACCGTGCTTTGGTAGGCCGTGAGGTAACCAGGTTACAATGCCAATTATTGAGTCTTCAAGACTAGCAACTAAATAATGAAAATCTTTTTTCATTTCAGATAAAAATGCGTTTTCAGCTTCTTCAAGATTTCTCATATTGTAAAAATCTAGTAAAACTGAACTTATTTGGTCGGCATCTTGTAATGTTGCGACTCTCACTTCAATGTTACTTTTCGACATAATTTCCCTTTATTTTGAACAAGCAATGTATTGAAAACTATATATTAATAGCACAAAAAAATTAGTATATGAAACTGAAAGAATAGTATAAGTTATATTTGATTAATTTAGACCTAATGACAACCATATATTTATTAATAATAATTATACAATTAGAAAAAATCTTTTTTGATTAGGGCGAAAATATATTGATAAACAAACCTAATAATTTTGACTGGCTTAAAAATACTCTTGGTCCGGGCATATTATTTGCTTCTACAGCCATTGGAGTTTCGCATTTGGTGCAATCTACTAGAGCTGGTGCTAATTATGGCTTTGGCCTACTAATTTTTATTATAGTTGCCAATTTATTTAAATACCCCTTTTTTGAATTTGCATCTAGGTATTCTAATTCTACAGGAAAAAGCATCATTGAAGGATACGAATTGCTTGGAAGATGGGTATTGTGGTCTTATTTAATTATTACGCTAATCTCAATGTTTTTTATCACATCCGCTGTTGGAGCTGTTACCGCTGGTTTTTTACAAAATTTATTCCAAACAGACCATTATGGGCTTTGGAACCATCTAATATTATTTCTTATCTGTGGTTTAATACTTACTATTGGGAAATACAATATTTTAGATTCATTAATCAAAGTTATTGGTTCTATTTTATTATTATCGACTTTCATTGCATTTATATTAGTCTTATTTAAAGGTCCAGTAAGCCAAAGTCTCTTTCCAAAAATAGACTTTATAAAAACAGATATTCTATTTATTATCGCTTTAATGGGCTGGATGCCCACAGCTGTAGATTTAAGTTCTTGGAATAGTCTATGGACACTAGAACGCATAAAACAAACAAATTTTAAACCAACACTTCAACAAACATTATTTGAATTTAATATAGGTTACATTTCGTCAGCTCTTCTTTCGATATGCTTTCTTACACTAGGTGCATATTTAATGTTTGAAACAAATAATGACTTTTCCGATAGTAGTGCTCTTTTTGCTAATCAAGTCATTACTTTATATACTGATTCTATTGGATCATGGAGTTATTTATTAATATCTATATCAGGATTTAGCATAATGTTTGGAACATGCATTGCCGTATTAGATGGTTATTCAAGAAGCGCAAAAGAATGTTTTAGACTAGTATTCAAAAACAATAAAACTATTCCATTTTATAACGTTACAGTATGGTCAATTATTTTAGGCTCAATGGCAATCATATTTCAATTTGGTTCTAGTATGAAAAATCTAGTTGATTTAGCCACTACAATATCTTTTATGATTGCTCCATTTATCGCTTTCGCAAATTATAAACTCGTATCAAAATCTTATCTTAAAGAAGAAAACACTCCACAACCTTGGTTAAAATATCTTGCGATAGGTGGAATACTGTACTTGGTCGGGTTTGGCACCCTTTTTATATATGTAAGGGCCGTATTATAAAATGGAAATATAGTTTGTTGTTCCAGGAACATTTACTGGAACACCACCGGTGATAACAAATTTTTCTTTTTTATCTATTACACCCAAATCAATTAATTTCTTTTTTGCAATTTCTGGCATCTCATCAGAAGAGTTATAATTATCTATTAGGACCGGAATGACACCCCATATAATGGATAAAGAACGAAGGGTTGTTTTAAGAGTCGTCATTGCATAGATATTTGCTAATGGTTTAAAACTTGAAACCATTCTAGCGGTCCCACCGCTTTGAGTCATTGTTACAATCGACCTTATGTCCAAATCCTTAGCAATTGTACAAGCAGCATGGCTGATAGCGCCTGCAGTGCTATCAACAGTATCCTTGCCAATTGCACGACTATAATACTTTACGGTTTTCTCAGTTTCTTTAATTACATCTGATAAAACATTTATGACATCAATAGGGTGATTACCCATCGCTGTTTCACCAGTAACCATTAATGTATCTGCGCCGTCAAGAATAGAATTTGCAACATCACTTACCTCAGCACGTGTTGGAACAAGATTATCAATCATTGAATCTAGCATTTGAGTGGCAATTACAACTGGCTTACCATAAAGCTTTGCTTTTTTAATAATATTTTTCTGAATAACAGGTACTTGCTCTAGCGGAAGCTCAACGCCTAAATCACCCCTTGCTACCATAACACCATCAAATGCGTGTACAATAGAATCTAGATTTTTAATAGCTTCCCATTTCTCAATTTTTGCCATTACAGGTGTATCATGACCAAAATTCCTAATTTTTGTTCTTACCAAATCATAATCATCTTTTGATCTGGTAAAAGATAAAGCAATCCAGTCAGCACCATTTTCAAGAGCTAGAGACAAATCAATTTCATCTTGAGCTGTCAGACTAGGAACATCAATTGATACGCCTAGAAAATTAACACCTTTTTTACTTTCTATTCTTCCAGGAACAACTGTTCTACATTTAAATGAATATTTTGAAATTTTTTCAATGATTTCTAAAGAAATTTTACCATCATTAATCATTATTCTAGCATTTGAATCATAGTCTTTAAAAACTAATCCCTTAGAAATTGGAATTACACTATCACTCTTTTCGCTGCTACTAATAGTGACAACCTGCCCAGATGTTAATTCAATAGGCTGTTTAAGATTCCGAACTCTTACTTTAGGACCAGCTAGATCAGCTAAAATCGCAGGTCTAGTTTCATTACTTGATTCAGATAAAGACTTAATTAATTCGAAGTAAGATTTTTTTTCTTCTTGGGATCCATGAGATAGATTGACTCTGAAACAGTTAACTCCACTATCGATCATTGAACTTAAAACATTCAAATTAGCACAACTGGGACCTACTGTTGCAATAATTTTAGTTTTATTTTTTATCAAATGTGTTTAACCAATACTTCCAAGCAGAGAGACTAAATCGACCACTCTATTTGAATAACCCCATTCGTTATCGTACCAATTTAGAGTTTTGACATAATTACCGCCAATAACTCTAGTAAATGGTGCATCAAATATTGAAGAGTGACTATTACCAATAATATCTGAGGATACTACTGGAAGAGTAGAATATTCGAGAATTCCTTTAAGAGAACCATTCATAGATGCTTCCCTAACTGCTTCATTTATTTGATCAACAGTAACATTTGCATCTAATTGAACATTAAAATCAACAACAGAACCATCCGGTACAGGAACACGCATTGCAATACCATCTAACTTTCCATTTAATTCAGGCAAAACAACACCAACAGCCCTAGCAGCGCCAGTGGTTGTAGGGATCACATTTTCTGCTGCAGCCCTGCTTCTTCTCCAATCAGAGTGAGGGACATCGGCAAGCCTTTGGTCATTTGTGTATGCATGAATTGTATTGATGACACCAAGATGAATACCAAAATTTTCATTAAGCACCTTTGCCATAGGGGCTAGACAGTTAGTAGTACAACTAGCATTTGATACTATTTTATGCTCAGGTTTTAAACCTTTATCGTTGACACCTAAAACTACTGTATAATCTATCTCATCCTTTGCTGGGACAGTTAAGACAACTTTTTTGCAACCAGCATTTAAATGCTGCTCTAATTGCTCTTTTGTTCTAAAGATACCCGTTGATTCTATAACAATATCAACACCTAATTCACCCCAAGGAAGCTCAGAAGGAACTCTTTCAGCAATAAGTTTTACATTTTGATTTCCCGCATGTAGCATATCACCATCAAGAGAGATTTCTGATGGAAAACGACCCATAACAGTATCGTATTTTAAAAGGTATGTTAGAGCTTCTTTGTCAAATATATCATTAATCGCTACAATTTCAATGTCATCTCTTGAGTTTAAAACTCTAAAGACAGATCTTCCGATACGACCAAAACCGTTTATACCAATTCGTGTTTTCATTTATCTTCCATCCTTATGATAAGCTTTTATTGTATCTAAAATTCGTTTTGAAAAACCCCACCCATTATCATACCAGCATAGAGTTTTGAGTAAATTATTACCCGTTACCATTGTGGCCTTACCATCAAAGACAATAGATTCTTCACGACCAATTACATCGCTCGAAACAATTGGGTCATCGGTATAGCCAATAAAATTTTTATATTTATTAATAGAAGCATCTTCTAACACAGCATTTAATTCTTCTGGAGATGGTACTTTCTCCAATTCGGTTGTCATATCAACACAGGAACCGTTTGGAACCGGAACATTAAATGCTATACCATCTAACTTGCCTTTAAACTCAGGCATTAATTTTTCAATTATTTTAGGGGCATTTGTCGTATTTGGAATAATATTTTCAGCTGCAGACCTACTTCTTCTCAAGTCAATTCCTATAGCGTCAGTGAGTGGTTGATCAGCAGTGTAAGCATGCACTGTTGTCATCATTGCTTTCTTAACTGAAAAATGATCATCAAGTATTCTTAACATTAAGCCAAAAGCTTGGGTTGTAGAAGATGTAGCAGATATAATTTGATCTGATTCTTCAATTGAGTCCTCATTAATACCATGTATCACCATTCTATCTATCGTATCTTTTGGCGTTCTAGAAACAATTACCCTTTTTGCCCCAGCTTCGATATGTTTATTGAGTTCATCTTTTTTAAGAAAAGCCCCGGTAGCATCAATTACAAAATCAACATCCATCGTGGACCAAGGAATCATACCAGGAGTAGCTCCAGGTAAAACACTAACTCTTTGTTCTCCTATGACAAGGTGGCTACCATCGAGCTCTATAGGCTCATTCAATTTGCCATGAACAGAATCTCTGACAAGTAAATAGTGTAATGCTTCTGGGTGACCAAACTCGCTTATCGCTACAATGTTAAATCTTGGATCATTATATGCAAGTCGGAAAACATTTCTTCCTATTCTACCAAATCCAAAAATGGCTATGTTTATTTTTTTTGATTTATCGCTCAATTTTTTCTCTTTTAGTTTTGTTAATAAGATATAAAGTAATTATTAATTTTTAAAATAATACAGACTTTCAAATTAAATAATTAAAGGTAACCGTTCAACAACTTATTAGAAATAAGAATTAATTTAGTTTTTTATTTATTGATTTTTTTCTGGCCTTAAAGCTCTCAACTCTCTACCAGCTAACCACATCTCTTGGCTATTTATTTCATCAAGCTCTTTATTTAGTTGTTTTCTGTAATCATCTCTTGAGTTTGAGGAGATAGATATTTTAGCCTCTTCTCCGCTAACAACTTTTTCATAACAGTCATTTATAACAGGCTTTATAACATTTTTAAATCTAGGTGCCCAATCTAACGCACCCCTTTGAGCGGTCGTTGAACAATTGCTATACATCCAATCCATTCCTTTTTCTGAAACGAGAGGATAAAGACTTTCGAGAGCTTCTTCAATTGTTTCATTATATGCCTCTGATGGTGAATGCCCATTTTCTCTGAGGACTTCATACTGAGCAAGAAAAGCACCTTGAATTAACCCCATTAGAACGCAACGCTCACCTGTTAAATCACTGTGAACTTCCTTTTCAAATGTTGTTTCAAATAGATGACCAGAACCAATCGCAAAGGCGGTAGAAATTGCTATTTCTTTAGCTGAGCCATCATAATCTTGAAACACAGCGTAAGATGAATTAATACCTCTCCCCTCTAAAAAATGATTACGGACGGTTAAACCGCTTCCTTTTGGAGCAACTAGGACAACATTTACATTTTTCGGAGGGATAATGTTTGTGTCTGAATGAAACACAATACCGAAACCATGGGAAAAATATAGAGTATCACCTTCAACAAGATTACTTTTAACACTTGGCCATGCTTGAATTTGGCCTGCATCCGATAACAAGAACTGAATGATATCACCTTTTTTTGTGGCTTCTTCAATTTCAAATAAATTCTTACCAGCAACCCAGCCATCTTCCAAAGCTTTATTCCAACTAGCTCCTACCCTTAATCCAAGAATCACATTGAATCCTTGATCTCGCATATTTAATCCTTGTCCTCGACCTTGTGGACCGTAACCAAGAATGGTAGTTACTTTATTTTTCAAAATAGTTTTACATTTTTTAATTGGAAAGTCAGATCTTTCTATAATTTCTTCTTTATATCCATTTATATCTATTTGTTTCATTTTTTAAATTTTCCTATTTATTTAGGTTCAGATTTTACAAGAACCGGCTTATTCTTTTTTTGATTGCCAGATATCATCGCCATTTTTCCTGAACGTAAAAGTTCTAAAATTTTAAATTTTTTTAAAAAACCTATGCTTTTTTCAACAGTAACTTCGTTTCCAGATAATTCTAATATCATTGACTCTGGTTCATGATCTAAAACTCTACAATTACCTCTTGCTACTAAGTCTTCAATTTCTTTTAAATCATCAGGCTTAATTGATACCTTAACTAAAGCATGCTCACGAATATGACAGTTTTCATCAGAAGCATCAACAACATCATAGACATCAACCAGTTTTTTTAAATTATTATATATGGTTTTTCTTTTAGCTTTATTTGGTTCATTTACAACCAAGGTCATTCTTGTAATTCCATTTTTTTCAGTTCTTCCAGCTACAATGCTATCTATATTAAAATTTCTTCTTCTAACCAAACTAGCTATACGATTTAAAACACCTGGCTCATCTTGCATGAATAAAATTAATGTTTGTTTCATAAAAAGTCTCCCTACATTTCTGCATCTTTAAATTGTTCGTGGACAGGGCGACTTATCATCTCATCAAGATCTGCACCGGCTGCTACCATAGGATAAACCATATCATGCTGCTCAACAACAAACTCTATTAAAACTGGCCCCTTGATATTTTGCGCCTCTTTCATAGTATCTGAAATTTCTGTACGCGATTTAACTCTAAAACCCTTCATACCATAAGCTTCTGATAATTTTACATAATCAGGACTACTAATAGGTGTTTCACTATACCTGGAATCGTAAAATAATTGTTGCCATTGTCTAACCATACCTAAATAACCATTATTAATAATAGCAATTTTAATATTTGCATTTTCTTGAACTGCAGTCGCTAGTTCTGTTATAGTCATTTGAATACTACCATCCCCAACTATAACCCAGATATCTTTATCACGGCTATAGAAACTTGCACCTATGGCTGCTGGCAAACTAAACCCCATAGTTCCTAGACCACCTGAAGTAAGCAATGTGTTTGGTTCATCATGCTTGTAGTACTGAGCTTCAAGCATTTGATGTTGGCCTACATCTGAAACAACGATAGCATCGCCATTTGTTTCTTTCCAAATATCACTTATCACTTGAGCCCCATATAGCATTTCAGTATTCATATTTATTATATCTCTAGATTGAGATTCTTTACGCCAATCTTCAATCTTATCAGTCCAAGAACTATTTTGCTGCTTTTTTAAAAGAGGTATTAGTTTTGTAAGAATTGATTTTAGGTCTCCAACGATAGCAACGTCGACAGGAACATTTTTATTGATTTCTGATGGGTCGATTTCAATATGTATTTTTTTTGATTCAAGAGAGTAGGATTTTGTATTTCCTGTAACTCTATCATCAAACCTCATCCCACAGGCAATTAGCAAATCAGCTTTTTGAATAGCATTATTTGCAGCAAACTCCCCATGCATTCCCATCATACCCATATTTAAATGATGGCTAGCGGGAACGGCCCCTGAACCTAAAAGAGTCCAACTGGAGGGGATGTTTCCTTTTTCAGATAATTCAATTACTTCCTTTGAAGCACCTGACAATAGAATTCCATGACCTGCCAAAATTACTGGCCTTTTTGATTCGGAGATTAAGCTCGCCGCTTGCTCAAGGCTATTTAGGTCAATATCATTAATTACTGGATTTTCACCAGGTAGAAGTATTGGCTCCTCTGGATAGATAAAATCGAACTCTTCAGCTTGCAAGTCTTTAGGTATATCAACTAAAACGGGACCAGGCCTTCCTGATCTGGCAATAGCAAATGCTTCTTTAATTGTTCTTGCAAGATTTTCAATTTCCATTACTAGATAGCTATGTTTTGTTACAGGTATCACTGCTCCTGAAATATCCATTTCTTGAAAGGCATCGCTTCCGATAGCTGGTCTTGGTACCTGCCCAGTAATACAAACAATTGGAATTGAGTCCATCATTGCTGTAGCAAGACCAGTAACCATATTCGCAGCTCCGGGACCTGACGTTGCCATGGCGACACCGACCTTTCCAGAAGAGCGAGCATAGCCATCAGCCATATGCGTAGCTCCCTGCTCATGCCTGGTTAAAACATGATGAACTTTATCACTATACTTTCCAAGTGCATCATATGTTGGTAATATCGCACCGCCAGGATAGCCAAATACGACATTGACTCCTTCACGAATTAAACATTCCCAGATTATTTCAGCTCCGGTTAATCTTACTTTACTCATAATCTTCTCATCTTATCATTTTAAAATAGCACCAGTGTCTGCAGAAGTAACCATCCTAGCATATCTGCCTAAATAACCAGTAGTAATTTTTGGTTCAAACTCATTTAAATTTTTCATCCGATTCTCAAATGTACTTTTGTCAATTTTTAAATTAATTGTACGATTTTTAATGTCAATTTCTATTTGATCTTTTTCTTCAATTATTGCAATTGGTCCTCCGGAAGCAGCTTCTGGGGAAATATGACCTATACATGCTCCTCTAGTACCGCCTGAAAATCTACCATCTGTTATAAGTGCAACTTTAGAACCTAAACCCATACCCATAATTGCACTAGTTGGCGCAAGCATTTCTGGCATCCCTGGACCGCCTTTTGGCCCCTCATACCTTATAACGACAACATCTCCTTCTTCGACTTCACCTTTCAATATACCTTCTTGTGCATCATCTTGAGATTCATAAATCCTTGCAGGGCCCTTAAACAAGATCATATTTTTATCAACAGCAGCCGTTTTAACAATAGAACCTTTCGGTGCTATGTTACCATATAAAACAGCTAGCCCACCTTCATCCGAAAATGCGTTTTCTATTGTTCTTATTACATCATTATTTAAATTTTCTGCATCCTTAATTGTTTCGCCTAATGTTTTTCCCGTCACAGTTGGCCTGTCTAGATTAAGAAGATTACTTTTGAATGAGAGTTCCCTTAAAATAGCTGAAATACCTCCAGCATTTAAAACATCTTCCATATGTACATTTGGCGTAGCTGGACTAACTTTGCAAATATAAGGTGTTTTCTTACTTAGATTATTTAACATCGATAAGTCAAAGTCAAGACCACCTTCAAGTGATGCTGCAATGGTATGTAAAACAGTATTCGTACTTCCACCCATTGCCATATCTAAAATGAAAGCATTTGCGATTGTATCTTCGTTTACAATATCTCTGGGCTTGAGATCTTTTTCAATTAGCTTGATTATAATTTCTCCTGCTTTTTTAACCAGATCTAATCTCGAAGGATCTGTTGCAAGTATCGTTCCATTTCCTGGAAGTGCTAAACCCAAAACTTCCATAAGACAATTCATAGAGTTAGCCGTAAACATACCAGAACAGGACCCACAAGTCGGGCATCCATTATCTTCGAGGTCTTTAAGCTCATGCTCTGTCATATCGCCACTATTATACTTACCTACCCCTTCAAAAACTGAAACTAAATCAATTTTTTCACCTTTCTCATTCATTCCTGCTTTCATAGGACCGCCGGAGACAAAAATAGTAGGTACATTTATCCTCATTGCAGCCATCAACATGCCAGGTACAATTTTATCACAATTAGAAATACAAATTAATCCATCCAAGCGATGTGATTCTGTTACCGTTTCAACGCTGTCTGCAATTAACTCTCTACTAGCCAATGAGTACCTCATTCCTATATGTCCCATTGCAATTCCGTCATCCACACCAATAGTATTGAATTCAAAAGGAACACCACCAGCATCTCTGACAGCCTCTTTTGCAGTTGCACCAAATTTTTGCAAGTGAACATGGCCTGGTATAAGATCAATATATGAATTTGCTATGCCTATAAATGGTTTTTCAAAATCACCATCACTTTTGATTTGTCCAGTAGCCTTCAAAAGGCTTCTATGTGGCGCTTTATCAAAACCTTTTTTTATTAAATCTGATCTCATAATAAATAATTTCTCATGTTATTAAACGAAACTTAGTTTAAAAATCAAAATGGAGGGTCTGTAGAGTTATAATCTCAAATTAAAAGGCCGCTTTTTGATTTTTTATCTAAGCAGCCAGCTAAGCGATAATTATAATCATAATGAATGGAATAAGAATATTAAACGCAAATTCAAATGCATTTACGAATAATTTAATATCGGTAAATTTTTTATTTTTATTCATTCTTAACTATTGAAATGATTACAATTACTTTTATAAAAATTAATGGCAATTTTTAATTTCTCAAACGTTAATTGTTACTATTTTTAAAAATAATGTCACTTGAACTAAATAAATTGCTAAAATTCCGTATTATAATTTTAAAAATTTAACAAACTTAGGAAAAATATATGTCAAGTACTCTAAAACCAGGCGTTGTAACAGGCGAAGATTATAAAACATTAGTTAGCGGCGCTAAGCAAGGGCATTACGCTTTACCAGCCGTAAACGTAGTAGGAACAAATTCTATAAATGCAGCAATGGAATCAGCAGCTAAAAATGGATCAGATATCATTATCCAATTCTCAAATAGCGGTGGTCAATTTTTTGCTGGTTTTGGGTTAGAAGACAGCTTTGAAGCAAAAGTTTTAGGCACAGTTTCAGCGGCACATCATGTTCATTTACTTGCCGAAAAATATGGTGTCTGTGTTGTGCTTCATACAGACCACGCAAACAAAGCTTTGATACCCTGGGTAGAAGAATTAATCAAGCACAGCGAAAACCATTTTAAATCTCATGGTAAACCTCTTTTCAGCTCGCATATGTTAGACCTATCTGGAGAGGACATAGATTTTAATTTATCCGAAAGCAAACGATTGCTTGAAAGAATGTCAAAAATTGGGATGAGCCTTGAAATCGAATTAGGTGTTACTGGTGGTGAAGAAGATGGCGTTGGATCGGATGATGATATCGGAGCAGATAATCCTCTACTTTACACTCAGCCTGAAGATTGCCTTCGCGCCTGGGAAATGCTTTCACCTATCGGGCATTTTAGTTTAGCTGCATCCTTTGGGAATGTGCATGGAGTTTATAAACCTGGTAATGTAAAACTTCGTCCAGAAATATTAAAAAATTCTCAAGACTTAATTGAAAAAACATGCAAAACAGGCAGCAGACCATTGGATCTGGTATTTCATGGTGGTTCAGGATCTGAAAAAGAAAAAATATCCACAGCAATAGGCTACGGCGTTTTTAAAATGAATATAGATACTGATACACAGTTTGCTTTTTCAAAAGCAATTGGTCACTATGTGAATGAGAGTCCAAAAGCTTTCTTGCACCAAGTAGATCCAGAAGATGGAACTCCATACAAAAAGCTTTACGATCCTAGAAAAGTTTTAAGAAGCGCAGAGCTAAGTATGATTGAAAGGCTTGATGAAGCTTTTGTTGATCTAGGTTCTGTAGGAAGATCATTAGCTGAATAAATAAACTTTATGATTTTATTTAAATTTCAGTTTATTTATTCACTACTGTTATTTTTTCAAATTTATTTTTGCCATTAGTACCAATAATTGATACTAAGTAAACACCGCTAGGCGCGATGGTGCCATCATTCGATTTACCGTCCCATTTTATCTGATCACCATCTACTGACATGCCATTACTTTTAATATCGCGAATAATTTGACCATCTAATGTCATTATTTTTGCCGATGAATTAAACATCACACCATCAATTATCATAAATTCATGCTGCTCAGTTAAAAACGGGCTTGGAAAAATTTTTACACTACTATAACCACTATAACTATTTCCAAAAGGAATTCTTAACACACTAACACCTTTGCTTGTAGCTATATATGCCAATTTTTTATCTTTATCAAATGCGATATCA
>Ga0209374_1002568_pt1 | contig 15421 bp, 14 predicted proteins | sample SaaInlLV_DNA_10m_FD_184683 | JGI IMG/M metagenome (GOLD analysis project Ga0209374, IMG submission 184683) | Marine microbial communities from expanding oxygen minimum zones in the Saanich Inlet - SI075_LV_DNA_10m (SPAdes) (version 2) | ecosystem: Environmental > Aquatic > Marine > Unclassified ...
CGATTTATTGAAGCTTTTATTCGCTCACGAATTTCACGAGGGCAGGGTGAAACGCGAATTCGTCTTGAGTTGAAGCAGCGAGGCGCCAACCTTGCTTTAGTCAGCAAGTTGCTGGCAGAGGCAGAGGTTGATTGGTATGAATTAGCCCTTCAAACAGCCACCAATAAATTTGGACAGTCCCAAGCTTTAGATGCCAAAGCAAAAGCCAAGAGAATGCGATTCTTGCAATATCGTGGCTATAATTTTGATCAAATAAATTATGCTTTAAAGTAGTAATCAATGTATTGATTAGCTTTGCCTTTATTCTAATATAAGCTAATCTAAATCCCTACTTACAGACAGGGAAGCAAGACGGCGATGAAATCCATAGGCAATTTCTCAAAGCGCATCATTTTAATTCTTCCATTTGCCTTTCTTATTGCAGTCGAGCTCCATGCTATTAGCTTTGAAGGCGAGTTTAAGCAGGGCGGTCTATTAATAGGGCAGGTGCAAGAGGGCCAAACGGTAAGTTATCAAGGGAAGACCCTGAATCTTACGACAAACAATCAATTCTTGTTAGGGTTGGGTCGAAATGCTCCCGCAATAACCACAGTTACTCTTAACAGCCAAGACCAAGAATCCGAAACCATTACCCTTGAAATTGCGGCGCGCCAATACAATATCCAAAAAATTGAAGGCGTACCGGCTAAAACAGTGACGCCACCTGCCTCAGACTTACAGCGAATAAAGCAAGACGCTTCAATGGTAAGGGTGGCCAGAAAGCTAGTCAGTAATAAACAGGACTTTTTAAAGGGGTTTATTAAACCCGCTAATGGACCAGTTACTGGCGTCTACGGCAGTCAGCGATTCTATAATGGCGTACCTAAAAGCCCCCATTATGGTATTGATTATGCGGCTCCTATTGGGACTCCAGTTATAGCGCCAGCAGATGGTGTGGTTACCTTTGCGCACAATGATCTATTCTATTCTGGTGGCACATTAATTATCGATCATGGTCATGGGCTGAGTTCCACCTTTCTTCATCTCAGTGAAATTCTAGTGAAACCGGATCAACAGGTTACCCTAGGAATGGAAATTGCAAAGATTGGAGCTACAGGTCGCGCCACCGGCCCGCACTTAGATTGGCGTATGAATTGGCTCGATCAGCGAATTGATCCTGATTTGGTTATAAAGGTCTTACCCTCTCAGAGTAGGTAGTTGGAATCTATCTGTCATATGGGAATGGTAGTTTTATGTGATTTTGCGTAAACTAGCGATCGTTTTTTTGGGATTATTTTTGTGGATAAGAAATTACTCAGTATTTTGGTCTGTCCGGTAACAAAGGCACCGCTCGAATTTGATGCAACGACTAACGAATTAGTCTGTCGTGCCAGTGGGCTGGCGTATCCGATTCGTGACGGAATTCCAGTGATGTTAGAAGCACAGGCGAGACAGCTCGATGCGGACGAGAAACTCAAATAAAAACACAGCTAGAGCCATCAGTCTGCCAGCTTAAAATAGAAAATAATTGGAAAGTAAAATGAGTGATAACAGCCTCTTTACCCAAATAATAAACAGGGAACTGCCAGCCGATATTTTGTATGAAGATGATCAGTGTATCGTCATCAACGATATATCACCGCAGGCGCCTGTTCATATGTTAGTTATCCCTCGACTGCCACTCCCTAAATTATCTGATGCCAAGCACAGTGATCGTTCACTGCTAGGACATCTAATGTGGGTCGCGGGGGAAGTTGCTAGAATGGCAGGTGTCAGTGATGCCTTTAGATTAGTCGTCAATAATGGTGAGGGTGCGGGGCAAACTGTACCTCATCTGCATTTGCATATATTGGCCAATAAAAATCCAGAGCAGACATTTTCAGAGCAAAACCTTTAACCCAATAACCATTAAAATATTAAAGTTGAGCCATCGGAATTAAATATGAAAAGTGCCGAAATTAGAGATGCATTCCTAAACTATTTTGCTTCAAAGCAGCATAGCAAGGTTGATAGTAGTAGTCTGGTGCCAGGAAATGACCCGACCTTACTGTTCACTAATGCCGGCATGGTGCAGTTTAAAGATGTATTTTTGGGTGCAGAAAAGCGCGATTATGTCCGAGCCACCTCTTCACAGCGCTGTGTAAGAGCGGGCGGCAAACATAATGATCTTGAAAATGTCGGTTATACCGCAAGGCATCATACTTTTTTTGAAATGTTAGGTAATTTTAGCTTTGGTGATTACTTCAAACAGGATGCCATTAAATTTGCTTGGGAATTTTTAACGGTAGAGCTAAAACTTCCCAAAGAGCGCCTATGGGTGACTGTTCATACCAGTGACGATGAAGCGGCTGACATTTGGGTTAATGAGATTGGTGTAGATCCAAATCGCTTATCAAGATTAGGTGAAGATAATTTTTGGCAAATGGGCGATACCGGACCCTGTGGGCCAAGCACCGAAATATTTTGGGATCATGGTGAGCATATAGCCGGTGGTCCTCCAGGTAGCGAAAATGACGATCTAGATCGTTACATTGAAATCTGGAATCTGGTATTTATGCAATATGAACGCGATAGTTCAGGAGAGATGACAGAACTACCTAAGCCCTCTATTGATACAGGTATGGGATTAGAACGCGTAGCCGCAGTAATGCAGGGTGTGCATAATAATTATGATATCGATTTATTTCAGCACCTCATAAAAGCCGCTATCAAGATTACCCAATGTAAGGACCCAGAAAATGCCTCGCTTAAGGTACTGGCTGACCATATTCGCTCCTGTGCATTCCTAGTTTCAGATGGTGTTCAGCCATCAAACGAAGGTCGTGGCTATGTTCTGCGTCGTATTATTCGTCGCGCTCTAAGACATGGTCACAAACTTGGCGCCAAAGGCGTATTTTTCCACAAACTAGTGACTCCATTAGCTGAAGTCATGGGTGAAGCCTATCCTGAGCTAATCCAAAAAGGCCAATTGATTACCAAGATTATTAAGGCAGAAGAAGAGCAGTTTGCTCGAACCCTAGATAAAGGCATGGGCGTTCTTGATGCCGCCTTAAGTGAACTAAAAGGCGATGTGCTTTCCGGTGAGCTTATATTCTCACTTTATGACACCTATGGTTTCCCAACAGATTTAACCAATGATGTTGCCCGTGAGCGAGGCTATACCCTTGATTTAGAAGGCTATGAGCTATGCATGAACAAGCAAAGAGAAAGAGCGCGTTCAGCTAGCCAGTTCGATATAGATTACAGCGACAGTATTCGCCTAGAAGGCAGTACTCAGTTTACAGGTTACGAAACTCTTGAAGATCAGGGAAAGATTATCGGTCTCTATGCAGACGGACAGCCTGTTGAATCGGCGTCAGAGGGAACAGAGGTTGTTGTCATACTAGACAATACAGCTTTTTATGCAGAATCAGGTGGTCAGGTAGGTGACAGCGGTTACCTTAATTCTGAAACCGCAAAAATAGAAATACTAGATTGTCGAAAATCTGGAGAACACAGTCTGCATATCGGGCGCGTTCTATCAGGCACTATTGAATCTGGATCCTCCGTCACTTCACAGGTCGATACAGGGCTACGTCAAGCCATTGCTTTAAATCACTCAGCGACACACCTTGCCCATGAAGCACTGCGACAGGTGCTCGGTGAACATGTGGTTCAAAAAGGCTCCCTAGTTGACAGTGAAAAGTTACGTTTTGATTTCTCACATACACAGGCAGTGAGTGCAGAAGAGCTTAGAAAAGTTGAGCAAATGGTTAATTCTGAGATTTTGCGCAATACAGAAATCACTACCAAGCTCATGTCTATGGATGATGCCAAAGAAGAAGGTGCCATGGCATTATTTGGTGAAAAATATGATGACGAAGTTCGCGTTCTCAGTATGGGCGGCGACTTTTCAATCGAACTTTGTGGCGGAACTCACGCTCAGCGCACAGGTGATATTGGACTCATTAAAATCACCTCAGAAAGCAGCGTAGCCTCAGGTGTTCGCCGAATTGAAGCAGTAACCGGAACCTCAGCGCTAGCCTATTGTGAACAATCACAGGATACGATTGAGGAAGTTGCTGCTATTGCACGAGTTGCCAAAAATAAGGTCATCGAAAAAGTTCGACAGGTGGTTGACGATAATCGTCGTCTACAAAAAGAACTGGATCAGCTAAAGCAAAAATTAGCCAATGCCTCAGGTTCGGATATTATGTCTGCAGCAGTGGAAGTGAAGGGTATAAAAGTACTTTCAACCCTTGTTGAAGGTGCCGATGCTAAGAGTTTAAAAACTATTGCCGATCAGGTGCGATCAAAAATTGATAAAGGTGTGTTCTTTTTGGTGGCTAAAGAGGGTGAAAAAGCTTCATTGGTAGCAGGTGTTACTAATAATCTTACCTCTTCGCTCAAAGCGGGAGACCTAATGAAGCTCGTGGCATCGCAACTTGGAGGCAAGGGTGGCGGTAGACCCGATATGGCAATGGGTGCGGCATCAGAGCTGGAGAATCTTCCTCAGGCACTCGAATCTGTAGCAGGCTGGGTTGAAGACAACCTCACAGAAAACTAAAAATTCCTTAACATTACTGGCAAATTACTGTTTAATTTGCGCCCTTCAAAGGTAGCGCGACACTATGAGTTTAATTGTTCACAAATATGGCGGCACATCAGTGGGTACGATAGAACGTATCCAAGCGGTGGCTGCTCGGGTAGCGGAATCTCACAAAGCAGGCGATCAGGTGGTTGTAGCCCTGTCTGCAATGAGCGGAGAAACCAATCGTTTGATTGGACTCGCCAAAGAAATTGACGATCAGCCCCCAGCAAGAGAAATGGATGTATTGGTAAGTACTGGCGAACAGGTAACCATTGCACTGCTTTGCATGGCGCTTAATAAAATAGGTGTTGCTGCTAAATCCTATACCGGTGGTCAGGTCAGAATTATGACCGATAGCGCCCATGGTAAGGCCAGAATTAAGGAAATTGATAGCCATAAGATGCATGCCGACCTAGATGCAGGTTCGGTTGTGGTTGTTGCCGGTTTTCAGGGTACTGATGAGCACGGAAATATCACCACGTTAGGTCGTGGCGGTTCCGATACCACAGCAGTAGCCTTGGCCGCAGCGCTTAAAGCAGACGAATGTCAGATATACACCGATGTAGATGGTGTTTATACCACAGACCCCCGTGTTGTCAGTGATGCGCGTCGACTCGAAAAGATTACATTCGAGGAAATGCTTGAAATGGCCAGTCAGGGATCAAAAGTTTTACAGATTCGTTCAGTCGAGTTTGCAGGAAAATACAAGGTACCCCTTCGAGTAAAGTCGAGCTTTGAAGAGGGTCCAGGCACATTAATTTCACTAGAGGAAGACGATCTAATGGAAAAAGCAGTTGTATCAGGCATCGCCTTTAATCGCGATGAGGCAAAGCTAACAATACGTGGTATACCCGATCAGCCAGGTGTGGCGTACAAGGTATTGGGCGCTATTAGTGATGCAAATATTGAAATTGACGTTATTGTGCAAAATGTTGCTAAAGATAATTCTGCTACAATAACCTTTACAGTCCACCGAAATGACCTTGATGCTGCAAACAAATTGCTTCTGCAAATTGCAGATGATCTAGGTGCTGAAGAAGTGGAAACTGACGACGCGATTGCCAAGGTTTCAATCGTGGGTGTGGGAATGAGATCGCACGCAGGTGTGGCTGCAAAAATGTTTGAAATTCTCTCTTCTGAGGGGATTAATATTCAGTTGATTACAACTTCAGAAATAAAAATCGCTGTAGTGGTCGAAGAGCGATATTTAGAATTAGCCGTTCGTGCGCTTCACAAAGGTTTTGATTTGCACGTAAGTGTATAATTTAAATAGATTTTAATTGTATTAAGATACAAAAAAAAATTAGCGCCGTAATTAAAGTTAGGTGCTACAATTAAACCGTCAAATGGATGTCACTGCTGACACATTAATGATTAAAAATTGACGTCAACGTCGAATAGGGAATTTAGGAGCTAAATATGTTAATCCTTACAAGAAGAGTCGGTGAAACTCTCGTTATAGGTGACGATGTAAACGTTACTGTTTTAGGCGTGAGAGGGAACCAGGTTAGACTCGGTGTTGACGCTCCTAAAGAAGTCGCTGTTCACAGAGAAGAAATCTATCAACGTATTCAAAATGAAGGTGATAACAACGACTCATCAAATTCAGATGACAAATAGTCTTTGATTTTTTTGTCGATGTGATATCATGCCGCGGCTGGTTTGCGCGGTCTTCCGTTTAAATTCAGTTAGACTAATTAAAGTAACCAAAATCGCTTAATTTCAAATCTAGATAATTTGGAATTTTCTTTTTTAGTTACCTGCTTTAAAAAGGCAGTTTAGTTGAGAAATACCCAAGTAATTCGGTGAAGCGACCGAATGGCTAACAAGATTTTAATCTTGGGTGCCCGAAGGGCGATCTCGTAGAGACAAGAAGCGATAGCTTCGTAGCAAACGCGACCTGGGAGCGTTTATCGATTAAGGTAAAAATACCAGTGTAAAAGTTTATGGTGAAGTGGCCGAGTGGCTGAAGGCGCTCCCCTGCTAAGGGAGTATACGTTAAGAGCGTATCGAGGGTTCGAATCCCTCCTTCACCGCCAAATTGCCTCCTTTTTAGGGGGCTTTTTTGTGTCTTATAGAATCTCACTGGATTAATGCCTGAAAAAGTTCACCCTAAGTACCGCCAACTAATTATATCTATCCTTTATGCGGGTTATTTTTTAGCCTTTTTTTACCTACCTTATTCATTAAAAAATAATCTCATCTTTTGGCTCTTTTTTTTCAATGTAAATCGAAAATATTAGTACTTATGAACTATCTTTAATTTGTTGGCAATGTAATTACTTAATCTTTAGCAGTCCTTGTCATTCATTAAACTAATTTAATTTTGGAGATAATTATGAACATACAACCCGCATTTACTGCATATAAAAAAAATCTTTTGAATTTGAACTTAAGCGACATATCTCGCCTGAAGAAATAAGAGACAACCTTCCCGCTGAGGGTGGATTTGGATTTTTATTTCATGCAACCAGTTGGGATACATTAGATATTATTTTTAAAAATGTTCCTAATAGAGAAGATATTGATGAGAATCTTTTATGGGATACCCCACCATTTGTTGGTTCGCCAATTTATCAAAACAAACGTGTTATCGGTGCCAATATTGTAATGCCGGTTCCAATTGATCTATGGATAAGCAGCCCGAGAATGATCAAGCAACTCCGTAAAAAACAACTTTTCCCTGCACTGAAACTCGCCAAGCAATGTGGCATAGACATGGTCGCCTTGGGAGCATCAACACCCTACGTATGTAACTATGGAAAACTACCCCGTGCAGCTGATGGTCCACATATTACAACTGGCCATGCGGCTACAGCGGCAATGCTTAAGAAATGGGCTATGGTTGCCTGTGATAAGACTAATTTGGAATTTAGTCGTACCAAGCTTGCAGTTTTTGGTGCGGCAGGGCGTTTAGGTAAAGCGGTTAGTCGCTATATTGGGTATGAAGAGACGCCAAGGGAAATACTGCTAATAGATTTGCCTGATAAGGTGAATTTATTGAAAGAGTTGGCTAAAGAAATAACCTCTCAAAATCCTAGAGTAAAAGTATCTATTCTTGGTCTAGATAAAACTAAGCCTATGCCGCTTTTTGATGGTGCGGTATTGGTTAGTAATAATACGGTTCCTTACTTAGATGCCAATAATCTTCGCAAAGCAAAATTTTGGATTGATGACTCGCACCCACGTGCTGCGAGTATTGCCGCCGAAGAAGCTACCAGAAATGAAACTCTGTATGTTGAGTGCTATGCCTCTGCACCATCGGGTATTGATACAGATTTTCCATTTAATTTGCCGACTACCAATGACTGTTATACCTGTTTTGCTGAGGGTTACCTAGCTTGGAAAGAAAAAATAGATAGGGACTTTGTTACAGGAATTCCTGAGGTGGCAAAAATTTCAAAAGTAGCCTCGCTGTTAAACAAATATAAATTTGATGTTGGTCCTTTCTTTGGTAAAAGTGGAGCCCTAATAGGATGAATTTGATCCCCGAGAATTCCCTAGACAAAAAACTTGTCAAAGTTAGTGGGTACTTGGGGTTTGTAAGTCATCTTGCCTATTACTTCACTTGGGTATATTGGATTCCGCAACCTTATGATAGCTTTTGGTTGCGGTTATCCTGTAGCTTGATTTCTGTTCCTTTAATATTAATAGATTATTGGCCGAAAAAAATGACCCGTTATCTAGAGTTTTATTGGCATCTATTTTTGATTTACGTTTTGACCATAACTTGCACCTATTTATCGCTAAAAAATAACCTCTCAACTATGTGGATGATGACGGAGGTTATGGCTATTAGTATTTTGTCTGTATTGATCGATAGTGCGATTTTGCTGCTAACCAATTTATTTGTGGGTGTTTTTGTTGCAATTGTTATTTTCGCTATGGATGAATCATCAAAGAATTTTATATTCGACCCAGCTTCTTTTGCGTTAATGCCCGTAATATTAGCTTGCAGTGTTCTTTTTAATAATATGAAAAAGAAAGGGATTGCGGCTCAAGAAAAAACAAATCTTTTAAAATCTCTTGCGGGTTCAATCGCCCATGAGATGCGTAATCCACTCTCACAGATTAATGGCACCTTACATTTTGTAAGCAGTCAAATATCTGCTTTTGATAAAAACTTAGTAACCTACTTAAATGATGCCAATTTGGTGGTTAAAAGTGGTTTGCAGGTTATTGATATCACCATGGATGCCATTAATGAAAAACCTGTTAATGAAGATGATTTCCAGCTAATCTCGGCTAAAAATATTTGTTTCGAAGCGGTCAATGACTTTGCTTATAAAGACGAGGAACATGCTGCTAAGGTGTCATTAAAGGGTGATGATTTTGATTTTCTTGTGGATCCGGTATTAGTTAAATATGTGCTGTATAACCTTATTGGCAATGCGCTTCATTATGTGAAGACTCTCCCTCAATCTGAAATTGTTATTTCCCTGTTTCCTGAATCACGTCAAATTCATATTCGTGATACTGGCCCTGATATAGAGGCCTCGTTTATACCAAAAATATTTGAAAGTTTTAGTACCTCTGGAAAACAGGGCGGGACTGGTTTGGGGCTAGCTTATTGTAAGAGAACCATGCTTGCCTTTGGCGGCGAAATTCATTGCGAGTCAGAACTTGGAGAATACAGCAATTTTATACTTTCATTTCCTGAGGTTTGGCCGAAAAAAACCAAAAAAGTTTTTGCCCTTGGGTCTCTTTGATCTGACTAGGTGACTTCTTTTCCGGTTGCTATTTGCAGTAATTCAAACCACTCCTCACGGCTTAAATCGAATGAGAGCGCCTCTGAAAGCCACTTGATTCGCTGAAGATCATTGCTGCCCATAATTGGCATAATCATCGCTGGATGCCTAATAAGCCATGCTGTGGCCACTGAGGATGGCTGTACCTTATAACTTCTTGCGATGCTGTTAAGTTTTTGCCATAGCGGCGTTTGCTTATCTTTAAACAGCGCCCCGCCCCCTAGAGGAGACCAGGCCATGGGTGCGATTTTGTGTTGTTGCAAATAGGCGAGGTCACCATTGGTGAAAGCACTATTGTGTAAAAGACTGACTTCTATTTGATTGGTCAGTAAACGGTTTTGGGTGCATGATTGAAGCAGATCAATATCCCAGGGCTTAAAATTCGATACGCCAATCCCTTTGACTTTGCCGCTTGCAACTAATGCATCAAGAACCGATCCGGTCTCCTGTGCATCCATTAATGGGTCGGGTCGATGAAGTAGCAGTAGATCAATCTGATCAATTGCCATTTGGCTAAGTGAGCGCTCTACAGAGAAATTTATATGCTGGGCTGATGTGTCGTAATGTTTGACCCTTTTATCGCTGTAAATACCAATAGGAGCCACTATGTCGCACTTGGTGATAATCTCCATATTGTCCCGCAAATGAGGCGCCTGTTTTAAGGTTTCACCTAGCAGAGCTTCAGAACTATAACCACCATAGATATCTGCTTGGTCAAAGGTGCTAATACCCTGGTCGAGGCAGGCTTCAATTTTGCTTTGCAGTTTTTTGGAAGAAATATCTTGGTCATCGGTATGACGCCATAAACCATAGATAATTCTGGATACCGACAGGCTATCTGAAAGGGTAATTCGTTGCATAGAGTTTAACCTTTAAGATATTTATAGGTTTTGCTGATTCCAGCTAAGACAATCATCCAGAGTCACCCCTGAGCCGCCAAAAATATCCAGTGCACTGCCAATGGTTAAATCAACTCGACCATTTGAAAGCGACTGGACTAAATCCAAGTCATCAACAGTTCTTGCGCCACCGGCATAGGTGCATGGGACAGTACATATTTTACCGAGTAATTGTACTAAATCTTGGTCAATACCCGCCTGTAAACCTTCAACATCGGCAGCATGAATTAAGAATTCTGCGCAATGTTTTTCTAGTTGTGAAAGGGTTTGTTGGGTAATAGCAGTGTTAGTCACTGTTTGCCAGCGGTCGGTGGCAATCATCCAGCCATTGTTGGTCTTTCTACAGCTAAGATCTAAAACTAAACGCTGTGCGCCAACTACGGATTTTATAGCATCCAATCGCGACCATGAAAACTGCCCATTTTCGAATAAATACGATGTCACAATCAGATGAGAAGCGCCGGCATCGAGAAATTCACGGGCATTGTCAACGGTTATCCCTCCACCATATTGCAAACCATTGGGGTAGGCGGAAAGTGCGGCTAATACTTGCTGTTTATTGTTGGCGCCCAAGGAAATAACATGACCGCCTTTAAGATGTTGCTGTTTGTATAGTTTTGCATAATGATCGGCACTGTATTGGCTAACAAAGTTAGTTTCGGCGCCGCTATTATTAAGACTGCCGCCGACTATCTGTTTTACCTTGCCCTCATGGAGGTCTATGCATGGTCTAAATTGGGTCACAGGATATCTCTTATGGGATTAACTTTGAGGCTAGTATAACTAATCTACAAATGCAGGTCTTCCCAGTTTTTCACAGATAAATTGACTAGCCTGAGAGAGTTTTTGTAAATCGACTCCGTGCGCTATATTTAGTTCGTCGAGTAACCTTATTACCTTTTCTGTTGCCACATTTCCCGATGCGCCCTCGGCATAGGGACAGCCGCCTAGCCCAGCGACTGAGCTATCGATAGTGCTAATGCCCATAGCTAGAGACTGTTTTATATTATCAATAGCACGCCCGTAGGTGTCGTGCATATGCATGGCTAATTTTTGTGGGGGGATGGTTTTGAGTAGCTCTGTTAAAAGTCTTTCAGTGATTTCTGGTGTAGCGACGCCAATAGTATCGCCTAGGGAGACTTCATAGCAGCCCATGGATAATAGGGCGCTGGTGATATCTTTAATTCGATGGTTATCTACATCCCCTTGGTAGGGGCAGCCAGCCACGCAGGATATATAGCCCCTAACCCTAATATTTGCCATTGAGGCTTTTTGGATAACCGCTTCAAATTTAGCGAGACTTTCATCGATACTGCAGTTTATGTTTTTCTCGCTAAAGGCTTCGCTTGCCGCGGCAAAAACTGCCACTTCTTTGACATTGCACTCCATGGCACGTTCAAGCCCACGCATGTTGGGCGTGAGTGCAGTATAGACTGATTCACTGGCCCCTAGCTGGTTAAACACTTCATCACTACCCGCCATCTGTGGAACCCATTTGGGGCTGACAAAACTACCGGCTTCAATATTTTTCAGTCCACAGCTAGCCAAGCGTTCAATGAGTTCGACTTTAGTGGCGATATCCAGACTGACAGCTTCATTCTGAAGCCCGTCGCGGGGGCCAACTTCAACGATTTTAACGGCGTTGGGGTAGCTCATGGAGTTTACAGGCTGTTATAGCTGCCACGGTAAAATAGCAGTGGATCTAATTGATTATCTGAAAATTTGAGTACTTCACCGGTAATAATAATATGATCACCGCCTTCATACTGCTGGGCTGTTTTACATTCGAAGCAGGCGCTGTAATGGGGGAGTATTGGAGTGCCTGACAAACCCTCAGTGCAGTTGATATTAGCAAATCGATCTTCGCCTGATGATGCAAACAAATTAGACAGGTCCTTTTGGTCGGCGGCTAAAATATGTACAGCAAAGCTCTCAGCGGCGATAAAGTCATCGAAACAGTTTGCAGATTTACCAATGCTCCATAGGACGAGCGGGGGTGTTAAAGAAACTGAATTAAAACTATTGACGGTCATGCCGACTTTTTGGCCGTCTTTGCCTAGCGCGGTAATAATAGTTACTCCTGTTGCAAAGCTGCCAAGTGCATTACGAAATTCAGTTTGGTTAAAGGGTTGTGTCACGCGTTAATACTCCTTGAGTTGCGCTACTGGTCCATCTAAAAAGGTAAATGGTTTAAGTGGGCAATAATGAAATTAATATCCGGCGGTTGCAAGTGGTTTATAGGCTTGCAGCAATTTTAGTTCCCTGTTCGATCGCTGTTTTAGCATCCAGTTCACTTGCAGTTTCAGCACCACCAATTAGGTGGAACGGTTTTTCAAGGCCCTCAACAAGTTCGGTTAATGGATCCTGTCCTGCACAGACAATAATGTTATCAACAGCGAGTGTCTGCTGTTGATCATTTATTTCTAGATGAAGACCTTGGTCATCAATACGTTGATAACTGCATCCGTTGATCATTTTTACATTTTTTTTAGCCAGACCTGCTCGATGAATCCAGCCTGTGGTTTTACCAAGTCCTGATCCAACCTTGGATGTTTTGCGCTGCAGTAAATAAACTTCTCTGGGCGATGGGTCGGGCAGGGCGCTTACACCCTCAATACCACCCCGTGCATCTAGGGACATATCAATGCCCCATTCTTGCATGAATTTCTCTATATTCTCGGCACTAGACTGCCCCTGATGGGTGATGAATTCTGCGGTATCAAAACCAATTCCCCCAGCGCCTAAAATAGCCACTCGGTTGCCCAACGGCTTTTTGTTGGCAATAACGTCGATATAGCTCATAACAGAGGAATGATCTATACCCTGTATATCGGGTTTTCTTGGAGTAATACCTGTGGCAATAATCACTTCATCAAATAGGCTTTTATTGAGTTGTTCTACATTAACTCGGGTATTCAAGTTAAGGCATATATTGTTTAGCTCAATTTGTTTCTTGAAATACCTCAGTGTTTCGTGAAATTCTTCTTTACCCGGTATCTGCTTGGCAATATTGAATTGCCCACCAATTTCAGATGCGGAATCAAATAATGCCACTCTGTGGCCTCTTGAGGCTGCTGTTGTAGCGGCGGCAAGGCCGGCCGGTCCTGCACCCACAACGGCAATATCTTTGATTTGCTTGGCGGGTTCAATAACCAGCTCGGTTTCATGACAGGCCAGTGGGTTAACTAGGCAGCTACTAACCTTGCCTAAAAACACATGATCCAAGCAGGCCTGATTGCAGGCAATACAGGTATTGATTTCATCGGCTCTATTTTCCTGAGCTTTCAAAACAAACTGCGGATCAGCTAGAAAGGGTCTTGCCATAGAAATAATGTCTGCATCTCCACGGGCTAAAACCTGTTCGCCAATTTCAGGAGTATTAATTCGGTTGGATGCCACCACTGGAATAGAAAATTCGTCTCTAAACTTAGCCGTCACCCAGGTAAAAGCCGCTCGTGGAACCTTAGTAGCAATGGTGGGTATTTTTGCTTCATGCCAGCCAATACCCGTGCTGATAATGGTAGCGCCAGCTTGCTCTACTGCTTTACCAAGCTGAATTACTTCTTCGGCAGTGCTGCCGCCTTCAACTAGATCGAGCATTGAGAGTCTGAAAATAACAATAAAGGCTTCGCCAACGGCTTCTCTAACCTGACGTACCACCTCGATGGGAAGTCTAATTCTGTTTTCATAGCTACCGCCCCAGCGATCATCGCGTTTGTTGGTTCTGGCGGCTATAAATTGATTTAAAAAGTAGCCCTCTGAACCCATAATTTCGACACCATCGTAGCCCGCTTTTTGTGCATTAACTGCAGTAGCCACATAGTCATCAATCTGTTTGACCACTTCTTCATCGGTTAGTGCTTTAGGTTTAAATGGGTTAATAGGGGCCTGAATGGCTGAGGGTGCCACAAGATTAGGTGAGTAGGCATAGCGACCCGTATGTAAAATTTGCAGGCAGATCTTGCCATCTTCTTTGTGCACGGCATCCGTGATGAAACTATGGTCTGCAATATCTTGCTCAGTTTGTAAATTTTTTGTAGCAGAATGGGTGCCGCCTTCTGAATTAGGGCCAATGCCACCGGTAACAATTAAGCCAACACCACCTTTAGCGCGCTCTGCAAAAAAGGCAGCCATTCGATGATGGCCGTCCTTAGATTCTTCAAGGCCAGTGTGCATAGAGCCCATCAGTACTCGATTTTTAAGTTGGGTAAAACCCAGATCGATTGGGCTTAGTAGGTTTGGGTAGTTTTTATGTGCCATGGGTTAACCCTCATTTACAGCAGATTAAGAGATACTTTTTTAATAAGATTACGCCAGCATTTTGACAGTGTCAAGATTGATTGATATATTGGCTTAATGACTAAAAACGCAACAGAAATAAAAAATAACTCAAGCTATCATCACGGCAATCTGCGCCAAACGCTGCTATCGGCGGCAACCCAGATGATTGCAGAAAATGGTATCGAGTCGCTTTCACTTCGTAAACTTGCCGATAAAGTGAGTGTTTCTAGAACGGCGGCCTATCATTATTTCGATGATAAAAATGATTTGCTCTGTGCTATTGCTTCAGATGGGTTCAGGCAGTGGCAGCAATTACTCAAGCAAAGTGAACAGCAAAACCAAACAGAACGACAAAAGTTTGAACAATACCTGGTTAATTACATGGTTTTTGCCACCCATCATCCGGAAGAATATGAATTGATGTTTGGCCGCTGTATTTGGAAACAAGCTCAGTGTACTGAAGAATTACAAACTATTGCCCATGGTACCTTTCAGCATCAGGTAGAAATGATGGAGTATTGGCAATCTATTGGCTTAGTTGCAGGGGATAACCCTCTGCGTACCGCGCAAATTATTTGGGGTACTTTACATGGTATTGCCAAATTATTTATCGATGGTGTTTATGTTGATGACACGCGAGCTGAAGAAATTGTTAAGAGCGCACTCCCCATGTTTTTGGTGCCTAAAGACTAAAACATTGGTTTTTTTAAGATTTAGCTAAAAACTTTGTTTAAAACTGAACTATTTGGTTGCTGAATATAAGTTGCTGTGGCAGAATTGCCGCCTTTTTCACGTAGACCAAAATAATGGGCAGAAAAAAGCCCAATAGCTAAGTTAACGTGATGTATTAGTTTTTTGCGAGTGTGGCGGAATTGGTAGACGCGCTGGATTTAGGTTCCAGTGGGGTGACCCGTGAGAGTTCAAGTCTCTCCACTCGTACCATT